>Ga0315338_1000144_pt1 | contig 312974 bp, 307 predicted proteins | sample ASW8metaG_FD_204518 | JGI IMG/M metagenome (GOLD analysis project Ga0315338, IMG submission 204518) | Ammonia-oxidizing marine archaeal communities from Monterey Bay, California, United States - ASW #8 | ecosystem: Environmental > Aquatic > Marine > Coastal | place: USA: California | collected... | reverse complement strand
AAAATCCTCCTCCAAGAGGGCTTTTATTATTTATCATTTCGACAGAATGGAGAAAACTTAGATCTCTTAGTCACTCCGTTTCTTCGAGATGACATGAGGGGGTGTTCATTAATTCCCCCCATTGATTATCCTAATTTCACAATAGCATAATTTTATTAACTATGTCAAGTATTTTATAATTAATGATATTGTAAACTTCATGAAAGAAACAAAACAAAGATGCAAGATTTATTTAGTTGAAGTACCCCAATAGATTTGTAATAAAAGATACAGGGTATATATATGGTATTGAAAAAATTATGTGGATAGATTTAGTAAAATCATTCAGTTGAAGTTTCTAAAAAATACACTTCTTTTAGATAAAACTACTTATTTTTAGATCACATCATTGGATCACTATTAGTTTCAGTCATACCCGATTCCGCATCAGGTATTGAAACTCCAAGAGTTAGGCTTGATAGCTTGCCGTATGAAATAAGTTTAGGCTTGGAATATTTTAGTTTTTTCTTGGGCGGCGTTTTTGATTCGGTCTTCTTTGTGTCTTTTTGTACTATTTTGTTCTTTTTTTCCATTGTTTCACACCTCTATGTATAAAACATATTATTATATACATAGTTAGTGTTGTCAATTATTTATTATATTCGTATTTATAGTACTATTATATTATTATCATACTAAACAGTTATAAACGGCATTAGATATGACATTCAGGGTTCTGGATAGCGCCATGGCACTTAGCTTCTTTAGGCATAATACATTATCTAAACCGCTGTTTAGAAAAGTGGGTTTCTTATGCATGATTCACGTTGCAGGAGATTGCTTCACATACGTTCGCAATGACATAACAGTGGATTCCGGATGCAGGATGCAGGGGAAGGAAGATTAATCTGGATCCCCAATCCATTCGACAGGCTCATGACTTTGCAAGTTGGGGATGACGATTTATTGTCATCGCGAGGCTAAACTACGGTAATATGTAAATAATGATTGTGAAGCTGATTAAATTTATATTTAGGTGTATTTACCCAAAAATTATGGTCTTTATGACACGGCGATCTCAGGAGATTGCTTCACATAGTTCGCAATGACAGATACTGGATTCCGGATGCAAGATGCAGGGGATTGCTTCACATACGTTCTTCTCGAACTAGGAAAGAATTCCAAAAAATAATTTTTATTAAACTTCTTAGCCTATAGTTTCTTTTTGCCATAGTTAGGTTCGCAATGACATACCAGTGGATTCCGGATCATGTCCGGAATGATAATTACCCCCACCTTAGTCCTCCCCCTGTCAGGGGGAGGAAATTATTGAGTTTAATTTTTAATTCTGGACTTCGCAGTCAAAGGAATCTTCGTGATTCTCGCAGGTGTCGTTATCAGAACCGCCGTCGACGATATCAAATCCGCCTCCGCCGTTTATACTGTCTTCACCGGTATGGCCGTCGAGATTATCATCACCGCTGTTACCCTGGATTGAATCATCTCCCCTGCCGCCAAAGATTAAATCGTCTCCTGAACCACCGATAATAAAATCATCGCCTTCAAGGCCGAATATAAGGTCATCACCGCCGAGTCCCATTATTACATCGTTTAGAGGTGTTCCCGACATATAATCATCGCCTGGAGTTCCCATTCGTAAATTTTGTGCCTTCTTGGCCCTTTTTGCTCGACTGCCGCAAAAGTTTGTCATGAGCACTGGAGATTCTGTACAAGAACCCGCAATACCGTCTTTAGCCTCAATAAATGGAATATCCCACAATGTATTCTTTGGGAAACACATAAGTTCAGGCCTTTTTCCGCCTTGCGCTATTGTGCTTCCACACTGTTTTGACGGGTCAGATGTGTTAATTTCATCGCAGTTTGCGGTTTCAAATGAACTGGGCATTGTAAAAGAAAATCCATAACAGCCGCCTTCGGGACAGTCGACATCAATACCTGCCCACCTGCAAACCTGGTGTTCTCCACGTCCGTTGTCCTGTTTGCACAGCTCATAAAGTTCGGGGTCTTCAGACTTTAGAGTATCCGAACACTGGCACTGTGAATTTTTCCACTCGCAAAAGCTTTTTGGCCTGCAGCTATTTTCCGTAGCTTCTATTACGCCCTTTCTGAAATTGCTGAAATCCATATTCATTTTCACCTTCAATATTCCTGTCGAAGAATCATAGGTGTCTTCCTTTATTGTCCAGGTATCGGGCCATGCTACAGTTTCAAACTGCAAAGATTTGGTTAGAAGTGGTGTTCTAACAGCCTGGAGATCACTGTTAACATCAAATCCATCTCCTACATACAGCTGGTATTCCTGGTTGGTATTTTCAGTAGCATAAACAAGATATACATAGTATGTATCACCGGGTTTAAATACATTTACTCTTTTTATACCTGTATTTAAATTTTCAATTTGTGTTTCTTTACTTACAGTTGTATCAATATAAAAAATTGCATTGTTGGGTGTAAGGTTGCTTCTTTGATGAATTGCCTGCCCCATCAGCCTGATACTTGGATTTTCGTTTTTATTATTTTCTTCACGTGTCACGCACTGCCTGTACATTGGAACACCATACGTATTAGGATCAGCCGCAGAAGCATTCCAGTCTTCGCATGTTTCACAACAATTTGATGTACAATTCGGTGCTGGATTACAATTGGGCGGTTCCGGAATTGAGCCACATGCTGGAAAAACAGCAGTTGTTACATATTCGTAGGGACTTGTCTTGGCTGTACCATCTGATTCACATTCAATTCCTTCGACCGGGGCATTAAAGAAAGGATCTTCGTTAACAGAAATAGTCCTTTGGTAACCCGTAAGAGAACCATCGTCATCATTCAGTACTGTCTGCCTGTCAACCTCTGTAAAATCGTTAAATGTTCCACCACCTACGTGTGTACAATACTGTGCGGTAACCTCACTAATATTTGTTGTCCTTGTTCCGGGATCAAATAATGGATTTATTATAAAATGACGTATATCTACTTCATCGAAAAATAAATTTTCAGAATGGAATGATGGAGGATAGTAAAACCCATTGGGCTGTTTCCATGCAATAGCAGCATTCGGTAGTACACAGCTATTTAATTCATTGTTAAAAGGCATACCTAACACTTTTCCATACATATACTCACTTCCCTGACAGTTGCCGCTATTAAGTTTACAATCGCCAACTTCAGTCCGGGTTATATCAAGGTAAGCATTATCAGCCTGCTGTGCAGGACCATCGTAAATATTGAAAAGACGCTGATTATTACCAAAACTTGAGAGTATAAAGCTTAATCCCTGGTCCTCAAGAAGACAGTAATTAATGGTATTATCTCTGGTATCGCATGAAAGGCCTTCTGCACCAGGGACTACCGGCCCTGCATTAGAAGCAAGGGGATTATTTTCCTGCGTATTTCCAACAAATACATTCTTCAAGGCTAGAAGCCAATTGCCTCCAATTGAAGAAGCCCTTGTATAGTCACCCCCGGTAACAAATGTTAGCCCGGCATTCTGAACATCGGAAATAAAACTGTTAACTACAAGAAACCACTGTTGTCTTAACCAGACTGCAGAAAAATTTGTTTCTGTAAAATGAAAGGAAGTTGTATAATCCTCAATTGTAGTAACGTTACAGTTTGTATCGACATTGTTTTCTGCACATTTTTGCACTCTTGAACAATCAAGCCCTGCACCAACTTTCGAACCGTCTGCATTCAAAGTATTTGCATCACACCTGGTAGCAATCCTCGAGCCACCACCAACCAATGGATAATAATTAATTTCACCGGGTTTGGGAGCATCTGGATTTGGAACATTGGCAAGAAATTTATCATTTCCGTTCGGTGCATTTCCCACACCAAGGCAACGGGCACCATTACCAACCGTGTTAAATGAGTTCATAGCGGAAGTACAGTAATTACCCTTAAATTTCTTAAGCGGTGTTGTACCAGCGTTATCTATAGCAGCCTGTAAAGATGCATAAGAGTCCCACTTCTGGTCCCTGGATACAGTGCTGTTTGCACCCGGTAAAAACCAGTAACAAGTGCCACATGTGGTCGCTCCGGCAGCCATATTATATTTGAAATCATTCCACCCGTTTGATATCCAAAAGACCGTAGGGTGCTGGAAATCAGAATGAAAAGGTACATCCTCGACCCCCGGATTAATTGGTGAAGCATAAATCCCGGGCACATTCCTTGGGTTTTGAACATTATCAACAGCAGCCCGTGCAAATATACCAATATTAGAGTAAAACTTATTGTCTATTTCAGTAGCATCTTTTAGCATGTATCCATGCCCAATTGATTTATATCCTACATTACGCTCTAGCAAGACCCCGTGAGTACCCTGGAGTGTAATCCAGCGGGTCATCGAATCATGTATAGAGTTATCTTTTAAGTATGTGTCAGATGGCGTTTTACGAGCTAAGCGGAAATTAACGGGGTAGCGCCCTATCCTTCCCCCCTGGCCCATCTGGTAAAACTCCACACCCTGCACCTGGATCTTCTCAAATCCCTGGCGAAAGATTGTATGCCCGCCGTAGTAATAATTATTAACTTTGCTGGGATCTTCGGCAGGAAATAAATCATCCAAACCTTCCCCTTCTGAAACAATTCTTATACTTCTCGATAAAAGTGCAACGGCTGCACGTGTTTCAGCTTCATCAAATTTCAGTCCCAGGCGGTTTATACTATCTGTTACCGTTATATTATTTTCACCAACATTTTCAGTAGTTTGCATCTCTCTGCCAGCAGTTTTAATCTGATATTTTCTACCGCTATGGATATATTTAAAATTCCTGTCCAGAGTAATTGTTCCACCGGAAGAAATATCAATAATAGTAAATTGTTCTGAATGCCCGGGCAAATAATCAGTAGTTGTTACAACTATCTGGTCTCCTATTTCCCAATCTACAGTGCGATCAAGTTTCAGAGTGTTCGTTGAAGAATTTACCGTTCCATTGAGCCTAGCCCAGCTTGTTCCTGAATCAGAAGGATCAAGATTACCCATAGAACTTCCTTTAACGCCATCAAGAATTAATGTCCCGCCGTATGATACTGCAAGTACTTTAAACCCAAAAAATCCCTGGCCATTGTTTGGTGGTATTACACCATTTACATAAAAAGGGAGGTTGTCATAAGCATAAAAGTAGTCATCCTCAGTAGTCAAACCCGGAAGATCAAATTTCTGTGATCCATTTGAATTCCATATATTAGCAGGAACTCCGCACATGGAATCAGTCTTACAACTGATCGGTACGCTGTCGGACTCGCTACCATAAAGGTGAATAGTCAGTAATCCGTTCTGCCCGATATTTTCTGCAATTAATGCACTGTTATTTTCTATTAGTATTGAGCCTGCCCAAAAATCTATAACAGCATCATCAAAGATAAGTTCTCCGCCGTTATAAATATTTACATAGCCGTAGTTATAAGTACCTGCACCAACCATACATGTGCCGGTTACATCGAGGGCTTCTCCGCTTCCCGGCCCTAAATTATCACCATTACTGCAAACAGTTTGTGAATATGCAGGGGTAACAAATGAAATACTAAAAAATGCTAAAAATAATATTGATGTAAGTGTTAAACCATTTTTAAAGTTCTTCATCTTAAATCATCTCCTTTCCCTTATATAAAGCATAAATAATTTTAATAACTAATATTAATTATTGAACCTATTTAGTTCAAATTTTGTTTCATGAATATTTACTCAAAATTTACTATGCTCTGGTCAAGCATCAAATTATCTGCCTGTGGGCCGGGATTATCAACAGGGACTGTTTCAAGCGGTATGCCTGTTGCCTCAGCAAGATCGAAAGCTTCAGTTGATGCACTCATTTCAATAAGTTCATACTTATCATACATATACGGAAGCCCGTTTGAACCAAGTGATGCAGGGCTGGCCATAACATGAAAATGGAGGTGCGGCGCAAGTGAATTTCCCGTATTTCCTACTTGTCCAAGTACCTGCCCTCTTGTAACCTGCTCTCCGACTTCAACGGTAATACTGTCTTTAATAAGGTGGGCATAAAATGCAAATCGCCCTCCGCCAAGATCAAGTACCACATGATTGCCGTCTACTTCCGCAAGTGTAATACCCTGGGGAAGCTCTCCGGGGACCTGGTCTTCAAATTCATTTACTACAGTTACTACGGTAGCATCCGAAACGGCTAACACATCTTCACCGTAGCAGAAATAGCTGTTTACATCCTGGGGGTCACCTACAAATATTCTTTTATCTTCATTAATTTTTTCCCAGTCAATTGCAAACCTCTGGGCAAAATATATTTGACCATTGATCGCATTATATCCTCTTATATGCCTCACCGCAGTGCAGCACCCGTCTGCCGCAATCCAGCCATCTCCCCTTAGTGGAGCACCAAGCAGTATTGCATCCGGGGGATTTACTCCTGTTTGCCCGGTAAACTGGGCGTATTCTTCGGTATCAGGCGGTATTCCGGCAAAATTTGCAAATCCAGCAGGTATTCCGCCTGGAACTGTAATATTAAATTTGTGAGTAAGATTTGCGGGTATGTCTTCAGCCGTTTCCACGGAAAAGGTTAAAAAAACTATTCCGGACTGTTCTCCTTCCAGCGTATTTATGGGCTGCCTTGTCCCAATAGTCTGAATAATATTTGTAACTTCTTCGCCGCTGAAAACCGCGTATTCCTCGTTAGAATTAACATCGATTATTTCAATTGAATTTATTGTCCATGTGAGAGTGGTAATATTACTAATCTGCAGCTCGTATACCATGTGGTACCTGCCGTCAGATCCAAGCACCGGGTCTGGCGAGGCAATGACAAAAGATGTAATAGGTGTAAACATATTTTCACCTTCAGCCGGGGGGACATTTGTCATTTCACCGTCGGACTCATTGCACCCGGGAATTGCAAATAAAAAGCTAAAGATCATAATAGTAAGTAAATAATTCATTTTCTTATATTTCATCTTCTTTTTTCCTAATTAACCCAAAGTTTAATTTAACTCAAATATTTTCGTACCTATTTTTCCTAAATCATCATTTGATTCTATAATATCGTTTATATCTTCAATAGGAACATTGTTTACAAATATGGCAAATGCCAGTCGCTTTCCGCTCACAGCATCTATATAACCACCAAGCGTATTAGCAACCAGCGTAAACTGCATAGTCTCAGAATTAAATTCTAGGGTTGTGCCGGTTTTACCGCGCAGGTTCCCGGTTGCAGGACTACCTTCGTCGGTAAACCTGAGTGAACCCGGACCTCCTAATACGGGAAACGAATCAAAAAATGGATCAAATATATCTTTTTCACGGATATTTGTAAGGAAGTCTACTACAGCCCTCGGAGATGCCTGGCTATCCGGGCTGCCACTTCCGTTTGTCGGAAAGTTAAAACCGTTTCCGTTGAGACCAAAATCGTCAACAAGTGTCATCCTTTCCACATCCAGGGATTCCTGTACAGTTCTTACACCGTTTGCAACTCCAAGTAATATAAGGCTAAGGTTTGCACCATAGTTATGACTGACTTTCAAAATTAGATTCGCATATTCAGAATATGGTAGTGATACAAGTTCAGCTATTTTAGTATTTTCAGTGTACGAATTTTCAGGTGGAAGCAATTCAGCTGGATTTGATCCGATCAGATCGGCTGTTACAACTATACCGGCTCTTTCCAGTGCCTCGATAAAAACAGTTCTTGCAAACATCGAGGGGTCTTCAATTTGAAAGTTCTGTACAAGAGTATCTACTCCCGGGAAGATATCCGGATTAAAACCGACAGCAATATCACCGTTTACAACACCGGTATTTGTTACTTCCTGACTGAGTTCGACTTCCGTTTCTTCGCCCTCGGAGACAGTTACAACCTCATTTACAACCTGGAATGCTTCAGTAACTGGCCTGACCTCAATAACAGCATCTTCTCCTTCTTCCTCCGGAAGAATTGTCACATCGACCAGGTTATCGTTCACAACTATTGGGGTTATCAGCCTGTTGCCGTTAGGGACATTAAATTTATCGAAAAGCCTGTCATCAATTATTATTTCGCCTTCAATTTTTGTAATACCTGAATCTGCAACCTGCTGGGCCAGATCGTCAAGTCCTGCAAGAACGTCAGGCTCGGTCAATATTGCACTCCCGATCGCATTTGCATCTATGTGGTCTAAATTTGTAAAAGCAACTGTGTCTTCAGGAGTACGACGTCCTCCCAGTGTGAGGTCACCGTCTGCTACAAGAATAAGGTCACCTTCAAGCACTCCCGTTTCATTAATTTCTCCCTGCCTGTGGACAGGTGTTATGAATTTATGGTCGGCACCAACCTTGTTTAACAATGTGCCGGTGGAAAATACTTTTCTCAGAGATCCGGTAAAAAGTAAGTTATCAGGATTCAGGTTGTATATTAATTTACCGGATTCCAGGTCAACTACCCTTAAACTCCAGACAGCATCCGAATACCTCTCCTGGTTCATAATAGCCAGAATTTCTTCAGGGATATTATCTGAACCGTCGTTATTTTTATCACATGCAGAAAGAACCAATAATCCCAATAATATAAAAATGGTACAAAAAGTTGCGTTGTTTCTAATTTTCAAAAATTCACTCCTGCATACAGTATTAAACTATTTAATTATCTCTCCAGATTATTGCAGCGATCCTGCCCCCGTCCTGGGACACTTCACTAATTTCCGCAAAACCAGGTAATACACCTACATCATTGACGACCAGAGAAAAAATTAGACGTTTACCGGAACTTGTATCGATGTAACCGGCTAGTGCCCTTGCCCGGAGATCAAGTCCGTTTTCAGCACCCAGAATAAATGTCCCTGTCTTTGCATGGACATTTCCCTTTGCACCTGCAAGTGTGGGATCAGATTCAAAGTCCGTTACATTAATCAACGAACCGTCAACACCCAGTATCGGCAGACCATCAAAATATTCAGGAAAAACATCTTTTTCGGCCATATCTTGAAGTAATTTTATATTGGCCCTTCCTGTAGCTAATGACTCCCCACCTCCGCTTCCGTCTACAAATTCAAATTCATTGCCGTTAATACCGAAATCCTCGATGAGAGTTTTTCTCTCTTCATCAAGTGAACTGTTTAGAGTATCAACTCCCTGTGTAAGGCCGTAAAGCATTAGTGCCGTATCCGCACCAATGTTATAGCTGACTTTAAAAATCAATTTAACATATTCAGAATATGGTAGTGATATAAGCTCCGCAACCTTTGTATCATTAGTGTATGAGTTCTGAGAAGGTAATAAATTGACCGGGTTTATTCCTACAGCACCGGTATTTACAGTTACACCTGCCTTTATTAACTCTTCAATAAAAACTGTCCTTGCAAAGTTTGAAGGCTCATTAATTCTGAATGTCTGAATGAGTGGAAATGAATTTGTTAAAGGCGGTACAAAATCGATGGGAAGCTCCCCTGTGACTGATCCTGTGCAGTTCTGATCGCCTATACAATCCGATTCTTCAGGAAAAAGAAGTACATCCACTTCTTCACCTGCATTTGCAGTCTGTAATCCTGATTCCACTTTAAAAGCTTCTGAAACCGGTCTTTGTTCAACAGATGCAAGCTCGCCGGGTTCTGTAGGGTTCATTATTACATCCACAAGGTCATCGTTTACAAAAATTGGACGGACATCAAATTCATTTCTAAATTCAAAAGGCTCAAAAAGCCTGTCGTCAATTATTACATCACCTGTTATTTCTTTTATACCTGACTCAAAAACCTGCTTAGCAAGGGATTCATACCCAGCCAGGGGGTTTGGCTCTGTAAGCACTGCATTACCGAGGGCATTTGCTCCATTGTGGTCAAGATTTACAATTGCCATAGTCCCGTCAGGGTTCCTTCTCCCGCCCATGGTCATATCGCCTTCTGCAACCAGGATAATATCGCCGTTAAGGACACCGCCTTCATCTACATCACCCTGGCGGTGCACGGGTGTAACGAACATATGGTCGGAACCAAGTTCACTAAGTGATACTCCTACTGAATAGAGTTTTCTGACGGAAGCAATTAATAATTCCCTGTCTGAATCGAGGTCATAAATTACTTCACCTGTATCAGCATCTGTAACACGAAGTCCCCATACTGCCTGAGAATAAAGTGGTTTTTCAAATATCTGGAGAATTTCGTCAGGAATGTCGTCTGTACCATCATTATTTTTATCACATCCGGTTATTGAAATCCCGAATGTCAGTAAGAAAAGAATAAAGAATTTTATTGAAACGTTTTTCATCATAATAAGTCCCCACGTTAAACTTAGATTTTATAATAATAATGGTATTAAGGTTATAATTATATATGCAAAATTTGTACCATTAGTTTTATTCTTAATAATATCAACAGTTTACCTAAACAATTGTTACAACTAGTATTAAATAAACGAATAAAACTACTCAGGTGGATTGTTTTTTATAAAATCCGCTGCATCATCAATTGAATCAGTAAGTGTAATCATCTTTTGATAATCACGGTTTTTGGAAACTCTTAAAATTAGATCATACGCAGGAAGTTTATTCGTCCAGAAATCTTTTCCGAGAAATACCATCGGACTGATTACGCCTGAAGTACGGTAATGGTTCTGCGCCCCGTCCTGGAATATTTCCTGTACTGTGCCCGCGCTGCCAGGTGTAAAAACAACGCCGTGGTGGGCTATTGCAAGCAGGCCGTCTTCTCTAACACTGTTGGCAAAGTATTTTGCTATATGCGTGGCAAATATTGTGGGGGGCTCATGCCCATAAACCCATGTCGGGACCCCGAGACTTTTGGGAAGTTTCCCATCCTGCTCTATTAATGGATATTTTTTCTTTGTCTCCATTGCTGAATTAATCCAATCATATTTTTCTTTATAATCAGGATGTTCAGATATTATCTCAAGACCTTTATTAAAATCTTCTTCATTTCTGCCGGAAAACCATGCCCCGAAGTGTGTTGCTTCCATTGCACCCGGCCCGCCTCCGCTTGCGAGAATGTATCCCCTTTCGGTCAGTTTCTTGGAAAGCAGCGAAACATCAGAAAACTCTTTCTCATTTCTTTTTATTGCATGGCCACCCATAATTGCTACAACCTTTTTATCCACAAGAAACTCATCAAGAGCATCTGTTATTGAATGGTCATGGAGCCGCCTTGCAAATGACTCTTTAATCCCCGGAGGATTAGATCTGCCTGTTGCTTCGAAATGGTTAAAAACAAGAGTATCAAACATACTGTTTATACTCTCTTTATTCCCCGGGACAAGTCCTTTTGTTAAATCTTCAGGTAAGTAAAGAGAATTTCTGAAAGCTTTATATGGAAGTCCGTCTATAGGGGGAAAAACCATTGCACCCTTGTATATAATTTCATCAACAATTCCCGGGTCAATTTTGCACCCGAGAAAAATACAGTTATCCAGGGGCTCTGAGAGCAGGTTTAACGTGTAGTCTCTTAGGTCAAGGGACTGGAAAACAATGTTGTTGAGCTTTTCACCGGATTCAAGGTGAGAGTCTAACTGCTCTTTAGTTTCAAACTCTGTTAGTTTCATCTTAATTAAGGGTAAATTCCTGTCCAAGTTCCGGGATTTCAATACTGCTGAATTTATTGTCTTCAAGCGCTGTTTTAAATGCCTCCTGGCTGTCCAGTTCCCCGTGTACAAGAAAAATATTTTTAAGTTTTTTCCTGTCCAGGTTAGAAAGAAAGTCTATCATCTCCTGCTGGTCACCGTGCCCGCTGTAAGAATCCATAACTTCCACACTGGCATTTACATTCAGCTTCTGCCCAAATACCCTTATTCTTTTCTCCCCGTTTCTTATTCTTGCACCGGTTGTATGCGGGGCACAAAAGCCAACTACAAGTATAGTATTTCGCTGGTCTTCAATATGATTTATAAGGTGATGCATTATCCTGCCGCCCGTCATCATCCCGGATGCACTTATTATTATTGCCGGGCCTTCCATATCATTTAAAGCCTTGGATTCACTAACCTTCCTTGTATAAGTCAGGTTGTTAAATCCGAAGGGGTTCGGATCATCAATCATGTAATCTATGATCTCTTCATCAAAACATTCCGGATGAATTCTGAATATGTCCGTTGCATTTACGGCTAGCGGGCTGTCCACAAAAACAGGGATGGACGGTAAGAGGCCGGAATTCTCAAGTTTGTCCAGCATGAAGACTATCTCCTGTGTCCTTCCAAGACTAAATGCCGGGATTATCAGCTTTCCTTTCTTTTTAACACATGTTTCATATATTACATTCAAAAGTGCATCTTCATCATGGGGGAGGTCATTATGGAATCTTCCTCCGTAGGTTGATTCGCAGATCAGGTAGTCAAGACCCTCCATCTGCACGGGGTCTTTTAGTATTGGCCTGTTGGATCTTCCGATATCCCCGCTGAATCCCAGGTAAATTTCTTTTCCATTCTCTTTAATTCGTAAAGTTACATTTGAACTGCCGAATATATGTCCGCAGTCTCTTAGATATACCGAAACCTCTTCGTTTAACTTGTGCCACTTTTCATAACCGATACCTACAAATTTTTTAAAACAATCAAATGCATCTTCGGTTGTATAAAGAGGTTTAGCTGTTTCCGGAAGGCCTTTCTTACTATTTCTCCTGTTAAGATACTCGGCATCTTTTTCCTGTATCTTGGCACTGTCCATTAACATTACAGCGCATAAGTCCCGCGTTGCACTGGTACAGATAATTTTTCCCCGAAAACCGTCCTTTACAAGCTTAGGTATCCTTCCACAGTGGTCTATATGTGCGTGTGAGAGGACAAGACAGTCCAGGGTGGCCGGATCAAACTGCCAGTTGGTATTAAAATCCTCAAACTCTTCATCCCGTCCCTGGTAAAGCCCGCAATCAAGAAGTATTGTGTACCCACTATCGAGAGTAAGAAGGTGTGCACTTCCCGTAACGGTACGTGCAGCTCCGCAAAATTTAACTTTCATATATTCAAATTATAAAAGATTATTATCTCTTTTTGACAACCCTGTATAATGCTAATAGTACTATTGCACCAATGATTGCAGTAATAAAACTTCCGATATTAAAACCGGATACCGGACCAAACAGACCAGTTGCCTGACCTATATATCCGCCGATAAATGCTCCCACAACACCGATAATAATTGTAACAAAGAACCCGCCCGGGTCTTTTCCCGGCATAATAACTTTTGCAAGCCAGCCTGCTATAAGTCCAAAGATAATCCAGAAAATGATATTACTCATTATCCATTCCTCCTTTTTTTGGTGAATATTAAAGATTATAATATATTTACTATAATAATTGATAATTAAAATCTAACAAATGTCAGAAGATACAATCAATACAGATTCCAGGGATGAACAATTAATTTCCATATTCGAGGCTACGGCAAAGGAAACCGGGAAAAAATATTTTGAAGCCCTGATATTTAACCTTGCAAAAGCTTTAAACACATATGGTGCCTGGGCCAATGTATATAACGAAGACCAGAGCAAGGCAAAATCCCTTGCATTCTTAATTGATGGTGAACTGCTTCCGAACTTCGAGTACGAAATTAAAGGCACTCCCTGTGAGACAGTTATTAACAATGACTCACTTCATCACATCCCCGACAACCTGCTTGAAATATATCCAAATGACCCGGAAATAAAGGAAGGAATAAAAAAACCACTTAGTTACCTGGGAGTTCCGATAAAAGACAGTCTTGGGAAAATTATCGGCAATTTAGGAGTACTTGACTGTGAACCTATGCCGGCAAATCCCAGGAGCCTTGAAATCTTTAACCTTTTTGCTTCACGTGCAACCACCGAACTTCAAAGGCTCAAGGCGGATAGTGAAAACAAAGACTGGGAAGAGAAAATTGAAAGGCTCCTTGACAGCACAATGGAAGCAATTATTGAGCTTGATCAGGACCTAAATGTTAACATGGTCAATGCATCGGCCGAGAGAATGTTTCTTTGCCCGTCAAACCACTTTATTGGAAAGGACTTTTCAGAATTTCTTTCAAATGAAAGTTCAGAAAGACTGACCACATTTAAATTCCAGCTTGATTCATTACCTGTCGGCAAAAGACACTTAACAGTAAAGAACGGACTTGATATAAAAAAGATTGATCAGACAGGTTTAAACGTAGAGGCTTCACTTTCGGAGTTTTATTTAGGAAGTTGTATTTATTACACACTTATCCTGAGGGATAAAAATGATACCGGAGAAAAACTTAGTATATATGATCAGTGTAAGTATGAAACCGCGGTATTTAATGACACCATACGAGAAGTAACTTTAAACAATGAAATTGTCGGCGGTAGTATGCTAATGCTAAAGTTATTTGAAGATATAAGGAAAGTAGCACCGACAGGAAGTACCGTGTTGATAAACGGTGAAACTGGCACGGGTAAAGAACTTGTAGCTAGGGCAATACACAACCAGAGCGGTAACAATAATGCCCCGCTTATAAAAGTAAACTGTGCAGCAATTCCAGCGGCATTAATAGAAAGTGAATTTTTCGGCCATGAAAAGGGGGCTTTTACCGGGGCAACTTCAAAGAGAAGAGGCAGATTCTCACTTGCTGACGGAGGGACAATCTTCCTGGATGAAATTGGTGAACTTCCCCTGGAACTTCAGTCCAAATTGCTTAGAGTTCTACAGGAAGGAGAGTTCGAACCAGTAGGCGGTTCAGAAACAGTAAAAGTTGATGTCAGGGTTGTTGCAGCTACAAACAGAAACCTGGCAGAAGAAGTGAATAAGGAAAACTTCAGAGAAGATCTATACTACAGGCTTAATGTTTTCCCTATATCTGTCCCACCACTAAGAGAAAGGGGCAATGATATTATTCAGCTTGCCGAAAAATTTGCACAAAATTTTTCATCTAAATCAGGAATACCCATAAAACAGTTTAATGATACAAATATAAGCCGAATGTTAGGATACACCTGGCCAGGAAATGTACGTGAACTTCAGAATGTAATAGAGAGGGCTGTTATCACTTCGGAGGATGGCGTATTAAGCCTGGAATTGACACAAACGGAAAAAAGTAACACTCCAAAAAAAGCAGATGAGTATATAAATACCGAAAATAAAATACTCACAGCCAAAGAAATACAGCAAATTGAAATAGACAATATATTAAAAGCACTTAATGCTACGGACTGGAAAGTATCAGGTGAAAAAGGTGCTGCAAAGCTGCTTGGCATTCCTGCAACTACTTTAAGCTCCAAAATTAAGAGCTTTGGACTTAAACGTTCCCAATAATATTTCAATTTAACTTAATGTAGTAAAATTCCTTACGAGATCTCGTAACTTACGAAATGTCGTGATAGAAACAAACAAGTTCTTTCTTACTTAACCTCCTTTATTTATTGAATAATATTTCATTTTAGTTAGTTGGCACACACCATGCATTAAGTATAAGTGTGTTCAGGCAACAAATAAAATAAAAGGAGGTAGTAAAAATGTCAGAACAAACAGCAATAAAACAAAACGGAGTAAACGGTGTTAACACCGACCAGCTATTCGAAACAGTAGGGCTTATCAAGGAAGATGCAGAGATTGCAAAATTTAAGTTCCGTAATAAAAACAAGTGGGTTGATGGCGGACTCAACTGTTCAACAATAGGAAGTTTTTACGGTGCAAAGCAGGAGTTTGGTGACAGGGAATTCGAACTTTATAACGATGAGCCACCGGTACTGTTAAGTAATGATAAGGCACCAAATCCTGTAGAATTTATCCTTCACGGCATGGCAGGATGCATAACCACAACACTTGTATTCCATGCGGCCGCAAGGGGCATTGAAATAGAAGAAGTAGAAACAAGTTTTGAAGGTGATATCGACCTAAGGGGTTTTCTCTCAATGGATAAAAACATCAGAAAAGGATACGAAGAGATCAGGGTCAATATTGATGTAAAGGCAAACTGCCCGGATGAAGAAATACAGGAACTGGTAGAATTCGCAAAAAACCACTCACCTGTTTTTGATATAGTACAGAACCCTGTACCTGTAAAAGTAAATATAAATGTATAAAAAAAGCCCGTTAGCCTTTTGGCTAACGGGCAACTTCAACCCGGAATGAACTTATTTTTGCTTTTGTTTTCTTTTGCCCCAATCCTTCCCGGCAAAAGCCATACTACCCAAGCCCACAATTGCGCCAACCACCAGCCAGACAATTGTTCCAAGAACTGAAACTGATGCCAGATAGACACCAACTATTGTCCCTATTAAATAACTCGCTAAGGTAATACCGATTATAATTTGTGGGGTTAACCAGTACATTCCCGTCCTCCAACGTGAAATCCAACTTACGAATTATAACCCCATTCTAAAAAATTCTACTGTATATTTATTTTTGCTTAATATAAAATAGTTATGAGGGCAGCGGCTGGTCAAAATGATAAGAATATTTAACCTTTTATTAATTTTATTTTTATTCTTTATTCTTCAACAAACTAAGAACTTCGCATCGGACATAGTAAAATATGAAGATAAGAATGGAAATCATTCGTATACTAATATTGAAACAAATAAAGACGGTTTAAAAAATATAGAAGTTATAGAAACATCTGCTTCCAAATCCAATCAACCTTCTAATATTAATTACCAGATAGAAAATCTTTTTAATGATAAAAATACAGACACTAAACTGCTATCCACCCTTCAAAGTAACCGAAATGATTTCAGACAGCTTTTATTTAACTATGAGCAGCAGCTTGAAGAAGCCCAGTTTGAGCTTAATGCCAACACGGTAACATTGGACAGGTGTTATATAAACCCGGTCTATGACTACCTTATACTGTTTTGCAGCGGCCTTGAATTAAAACAGCAAAGACTACTTAACGAACTCGACCTGATATCTAACAGTATTGACAATATCAGGAGCCAGTTAATTGCACTTGATATACAGATCAACGAAATTAATTCTCAAAATAAGTCAGAAGTCTGCACTGTAAATGAAGTTCTGACCGGTGACAGTTTTGTTTGTGCATTCGGAAGCGGCCTTAAGACAGTAAAACTTCTTGGGATTGAAACTCCCGATACTACTAGCGAGTTCCTTGAATCTTTACTTCCGGGAAAAAAAGTATTACTCAGGTTTGATGAGAATCAGACTGATATTCATAATAACCTGCTTGCATACGTGTTTATCGATGACACCACGATGCTGAATGCACTGCTTTTAAGGCAGGGTATGGCATTGGCATTATCAAACTACGAATATAAATATATTTATGAGTTTAATGAGTACGAGAAATTAGCAAAAGAAAGTAATGCAGGTATCTGGGCTATAAATGAATAATCATATATAGCCCGAATAAACTTATTAAACATTTTCTACTATCTTATTAATAATCAACCTTCCATTGGTAATGCAAGTGGGTTCTGATACCAGAATGAATCTACCGTACCACGGCCATTTGCATCTGTCAGGCCAATAAACCCTCTGAAGAAATCTCCATTAAGTTCTTCAACAGTAAAGTTGACAAAACCATCGCTAATATTATTACCAGGGCAAAGCAGTTCCCCGCCTTTACTGTTTGGAATTGCATCATTAATACCGTATTCAAAACTTGCAACACTTACTCCCGTAAATTCCAATAGTTCTTCAAGTCTTGGATTATTCTCATTAACACATGCAAAGACAATGTCCCTGCAGGAAAACGGGGTCTCATTTAAATCATAAATATCTACATCAAGTATTATATTGTTATTTGTTACATCTGCCGCAGAGAATTCACCGTCTTCGTTACTCAGGACAATACCAATTACATCTGATACAGAAGTGCCGCCCTGTGTATTATAATTTATAGACATATCAGGAGGAAGGCCCTGGAAAGGGATCAATCTACCCGCAGCCTGTAGATTCGTCCTGTATTCATAACCTGCTATATCAAGTACCCTTAAATTTCCAATAATAGTGTCAGGATTCTGAACTCCAAGAGTAGAAACCACAATAATTCCATAAGCATCTGAAGGCAGTACAACCCCTGCCGGGTTTGTATCATTAGTAAGAATATCCCTCAAATTATATATGTGAGTATCATTAGGTGTATAAATATCAAAGAAATTGTTTTCATTACAGTCGTTATTTACATTAAACAGCTGTACATGCAGATTTAGAGGAGCGCTGCCAACATTAGAAACCTGGATAAAACTTTCCCTGTCTCTTAAGTCAAAAAACCCGGTTAATACACCATTTCCCAACGCATCTGTTTCAAAAAATGGGTCAGAATTCTCACCGGCAAAAGACAATGTTGAAGACAGCAAGAGAATAAATAATGCTAATTTAATTGTATTTAATGATTTAAACATGAACCAATCCTCCGGAAAAACGTATTAATTTATTTTTGTATAATGAACCCTAATAATCTATAGAGTCAAATTTACTTAATAATAAGTTCATAATAGATAAACTCGTATATGTGCAAATTAACCCCTTGGATCAGGAACACCAAACCTGTTATCAATCCAGAATGAATCCATACTGCCCCTTCCATTGCCGTTATTAAGTCCTACATACCCCCTGAAAAGCTGGCCATTAATTCCTTCAACGAATATTCTTACAATACCATTATCTATAATATTACCGGGGCATAAAAGTTCTCCCCCCCTACTATGGGGAATCGCATCATTTATCCCGTATTCAAAACTTGCTACGCTTGTACCTGTAAATTCGAGAAGTTCTTCAAGTCTTGGATTGTCCTGATCTACACAGGAAAATACGACATCTCTACAGGAAAATGGCGTTTCATTCAGGTCATATATATCAATATCAAAGACAATATTATTATCTACTATGTCAGCTGCTCTTACTTCGCCATTCACAATGGGACTTACGGATAAAACGATGCCAATTACATCAGATAGTGTTACCCCACCATTTGTATTATAATTAAATGTAAGATTAGGATTTATTGCTTGGAATGAAGTAAAAATACCCTGTAAATTTGTCCTGTATTCATAACCGGAAATATCCAGAATTCTCATATTGCCAATTAAGCGCCGGTCGAAATCTAGTCCAAGAACTGAATTAAAAGCACTTATTGATATTATTCCATATGCATCATCAGGCAATACTACTCCTGAGGGATTGCCATTATTCGTTAAAATATTTCTTAAATCATAAGTATGAGTGTCAGTAATAGTATATGTATCAAAAAAGTTGTTCTCATTGCAGTTGTTACCAACGTTAAATATCTGAACATGAACAGTTAACCCCGCCGGATCCACATCCGTATTTGTGACCTGTATAAAACTTTCCCTTTCACGTAAATCAAAAAAACCCGCAATTACACCAGCTGCATTGCTGTCTGTAGAAACTTCAAAATTGTCAGGTCCTCCGGCAAATATAGCTGTAGTTGTTGATATAAATAGAAATAAACTTAATAAGATAAATGAATATAGTCTTAACACAGTTCAATCCTCCAAGGTTGTTTATAAATATTACACCTTAAATATAATGAAAATAAATTTTAATTAAATTTTCCTGAATACTTTATACATAAAGTAAAAAGACGGAATCAGGAATACTGCCGCAATAATAAGAGCAATAATAACAAAATGAAGTGTTGATTTAGGTGCGCCGGCGTTATAAATAGTAACCTGCTCCCTTACAAGATACGGATACTGCGTAAACGCCCAGCCAAGTATCATAAGTGTTGCCTGCGAATATGCCAGATACTTTGCAATGTAATACCTTCGCTTATAAAGGGCAATAAAAGTAATTACTGAAATTACACTTAGAAACAGATGAAGTATAAGTGCCCAGCCCTTGAAAGAGTTGAAATGTGCAGTCGGGGCTTCATTTTTAGATGTAAAATAGACTACAGTTGCCGTTACTGCCAGCAATACAAGTGAAATCATTGCCCTTCTTCTGAAATCTTCTTGTAAATCTTTACTGTGGTGAGACTCAAGTATAAGACTCACTGCACCCAGATAAGAGAACAGTACCAGGGCAAAAACACCAACTGCTACGGAAAATGGTGAAAGCCAGGAATGAATAAATCCATGAACAATAATATCGTTTTCAACAATAATTTTACCCGATGAGATAGCTCCTATATTAACTCCAAGCAATACAGGGGTTACAAGGCTTGCTATTCCAAACAGTTCTGCCCATTCACGTGCTTCTTTCTTGTTGTCATTATAGTTTCTGAAAGTATAGGCCGCACCTCTCATTACAATTCCGATCAGCACAAGGCTAAGAGGGATAAATAGTGCTTTTACAATGGTCCCATAGGCAAGTGGGTAAGCTGTGAACAGTACTACGTTAATAAGGATCAGCCAAACATGGTTTGCTTCCCAGATTGGGCTGATAGTACGGGATATCACATCTCTTTGAAGCATGCCGCGTTTACCGTGAGAGAACAGAACCCATACACCTATACCGTAGTCAGTCCCACCAAAAATGGCATAAATAACAAGTGCTATTAAAAGCACAATGGCTACAATGAGTTCCGCTGGCATAAAAGTTACCCTTTAATCGTCATCACTATCACTTAATATTAGAGGTGCTTTTCTAAACTGCCTGATTAAAAACAGTACTGTAATAAACCCAAGCATTATGGAGATCAATGTAAACGTTATAAATGTCACATGAATTCCCTTCATAGGGGTAACAGCGTCGGCAGTCTTCATTATGTTGTAGATAATCCAGGGCTGTCTTCCAACCTCTGCACACACCCATCCTGCTTCAACAGCTATAAATCCAAGCGGGCCGCAAAGTACTAAGAGCATGAGGTAATTTCGGTATTTATGAATCGGCCGTCTTTTAATTACATAGTAAAGGTTTAATATTCCAATAAGAATCATAAAACTGCCAATACCTATCATTAAATTATAGGCAAGGTGGGTAATAACAAGTGGGGGCCAGTGTTCTTCAGGATAAGAGTCAAGCCCAATTACTACGCCGTGCGGGTCTCTTTTCGCAAGAATACTCAGCAGGTAAGGAATCTCAATCCCGTGTTTAACAGTTCTTGTTTCTTTATCAGGTATTCCGCCAATAGTAAGCGGTGCATTAGGGCCGGTTTCAAACCTTGCCTCAAGTGCTGCAAGTTTTAAGGGCTGAAACTTAACAAGGCCTCTTGCAACGAAATCTCCACTCATGGGCTGAATGATTGCAAAAACAGCTCCAACTACAAGCGCGATTTTGAGGGCTTTTCTGTGAAAAAGGTTTCTTGGATCTTTTCTTAGGTAATATGCATGAATACCTGCCGTGGCGAATGCTACCGTTACATAAGCGGCTACCACCATATGAATTGCCTGGGGTACGGCCATAGGGTTAAAAATAGCCCCTATCATACTCACATTTACAACCTGGCCATTAACAATTTCAAACCCTGCCGGGGTGTTCATCCATGAATTTGCAGTAAGTACTATAAGGGCGGAACATGCGCCGCTTATAACTACCATAATACCGCTGAGCAGATGTGCGGTGGGTGGGATTCGGTGCCACCCGTAAAGGTATATTGCAAGAAAGATTGCCTCTGTAAAAAACGCAATCCCTTCAAGGGAGAAAGGCATTCCTATTACAGGGCCGGCAAATTCCATAAAAGTCGGCCACAATAACCCTAGTTCAAAAGAAACAACTGTCCCCGACACTGCTCCTATGGCAAACATAATTGCAGTACCGTGCGCCCAGTGTTTTGCTACCTGCAGGTAAACATCTTTTTTAGTCCTTAACCACCTCGTTTCAGCAATGACCATCAAAAGGGGTAGTCCGACGCCGACTACACCGAAGATAATATGAAACATAAGTGTTATGGCCATCTGGAGTCTGGCTGCTAAGAGGTCTTCCATAAGTAGTAAATACTAAAAGATTTTGAATTGATTTACCAGAAAAAATAAATATTATTCATTTTTTACTGTAAATAATAGAAGTCCTGCCAATATGGACAGGATACCAAATACAACTATTGGCAGCGGAATAAATATTGATGCGAGTAAACCTCCTGCAAAAGCACCAACTGCTTCGCCCCCGACAAAAAGTGCCTGGTTATTGCCCATAACACTTCCCTGCCTGTCAGCGCTTACACGGGTTGAAAGTAAAGCACAGCATGTTCCAATTGCTATTGCCTGGAAAATCCCAGACGAGCCCGCTGTAATAAAGACAGAGAATTCAGGTTTAAAAAATACTACGCTTACCATAAGCACCCCGCCAATTATTGAACACGAAATTGTTATAAACCAATTGCTGAACCTTTTTACAAGTATGCCGATAATAAAGGTGTTGCCGATCATACACATAAAACCCAGGTATGCATAAAATAATGACTCCTTATCCACGTCCATGTTCCAGGTATCAACCACATATGTCTGTATTACACGGAAAAACCCGAGAACAGAAAGAAAAAGGAGAAAATTCACAAGATAAATTCTTCTAATGGGCCTATCAGTAAATACGGTTGTAAAATTCCTGAATGTCTTAAAATAATCTACTTCTTTCTGATCTGAAACATGTGTTTCACTAAGGGTTTTCTTCAGCCATAAAGCAGATATGACAAGCAGTATTATTACAAACCAGAAGGGTGAATTGTAGCCAAAGTGCTTAGCCATCGGCCCACCGATCAGCGGCCCGAGTATATATCCCATACTCATGCAGGCATACATATATGCAAAAAGCCTGCCCCTGTCTTCGGGTTTGCTTGAATCTGCAATAACACTTTGCACAATTGATACATGAGACTCACTTAAGCCCGCAAAAAAACAAACTATCATTAGAAAATGAAGAGACTTCATTAAAAGGGCAACTGCTATCAGGCAATAAAATGTAATTGAGAATATTAAGGTGATTAGAAGTACACGCTTTCTACCGAAACGGTCAGACAAAGCACCGATCACAGGTGAACCCAGAAACTGGCCCAGGGGATAAAGCGCCAGCAATGCCCCGATCAGTATAGTCCTTGTTGATTTTGAGGTTTCAGGATCAACAAAACCATTATCAAGCAGGAGCATAGGCGGGAACAGTGTTACCATCATCGCGTATCCAAGGTACGCAATAATAATAAGCATATATAAAGGCACGAGTTTGCCCAGGTCAAAATCCTTATTATGAAACAGTTGACTATGAAACATATTTGCGAATATCCTAACTAAATAACCTAATGATGCATTATAACTTAAAATATTTCCGGAGGATTAATCATTGGCAAATGGTCTTAATACAGACGTCTTAATAGTAGGTGCCGGCCCCACCGGACTCACACTTGCCTGCACTTTAAAAATGCATAACATAAATTTTGTTATTATTGATAAATCGGCCTCAAGATCCACAGTACCCAAGGCAAGCATCATGAATGCAAGATCACTTGAAGTCCTGCAGAACATAGGCGCAGTGGACTATGCACTCGAAGTAGGCCTTAAGATTAATGAGGTGGTTATTTTTGCCGAAGGGGAGAATTTAAATCAATTGTTAAATGGATTAAAGAAACCACGGGGAGCAAATTGCGCCCCGTGGAATTAATTTCTTAGCTTACTTCTTTTTTGCTGTTGTTTTCTTTTTAGCAGGTGCTTTCTTTTTAGCAACTGTTTTCTTTGCAGCCGCTTTCTTCTTAGCCGGAGCTTTTTTAGCAGTGCCTTTAGAACTGTTTCTTTTTGCGACAAGATCTTTAAGGGCTTTCTGATCAGTTTCCAGAAGTTCCTTAACTCTTGGCGGGTTAACAGTACAAACAATGATATGTCCAACCTCAGTATTTACATCTTTATAAATATTTATTTTCCTCATACCCTGGGTCTGTTTCATATTGTCATTTGTAGGGCTGACATAGTGTACGGATACAGCATTGTAACGGTGAATTAGGAACAGGCTTATAAGGGTCATTAACCTCTTCTGACGAAAATCAAGATTAAAAGTGTTCTGGTCCCTTACGGAAAGAATGGTATTTTCTTCCCTGTCCTGCAGTGTTTCAAATATCACATCAGCCATCTTGGTGTTAGACCTGTCTAGCAGGTTTAGTTCAAGCACATGCATACCAACAGTGTGTGGTTTTAGTTCTACACGCAGGCTCTTTTTGATATTGTAATGTTTTGCCCAAAGTTCCAGCCAGTCTTCAAGCAGTTTTGGCGGTACTTCAGTCTGCACAAGATGCTGAAACTGAGTAGATCCTTTACCCATAGCTTTTGTAGTAGCTGTTCTTCCTGATGTCGCAACAAGTGCACCATCAAGTCTCGGGCCTCCAACATGTGTCTGCGGGGTCTTGTATGGTGAATTAATAAGTCTTAGCCTTCTCTGAACACGGGCAAGAGCCAGCATACCGTCTTCCTGAAGTGCCTGTGAGAACTCCTCAGCTGCAAGACCGTCTATCTGGTGACCGCCGTATGTTATAAAATCAAAAACAAATCCAAGCTTTCCGATATCTTTTGGAAAGTTTCTCATTTCCTTGTCAGTCATACCAGTTGTATCCCAGTTAAATGAAGGGGATAAGTTATATGCAAGCATTTTGTCAGGATAAACTTTGTGTATAGCATCTGCAAACTCTTTAGCATCTTTAACAGTTGCAGTTTTTGTTTCCATCCAGAGCACATCACAGAAAGGTGTAACAGCAAGTGACTTTGCTATCGCATATTCAATACCGCCTCTCACCTGGTAATAACCCTCAGGGGTACTTGAAATTTCACAGTCCCAAACAAGGTTAATTCCAAGTTCCTTTGATCTTGCTTTTACTTCTTCTATTGAAGCTGTTTTAGCATATTCTTTCCACTGTGCTACTGTCATTCCAAACTTTGCGCCCTGCTGCATGTTAAATTCCATAATATCAGCAACTGCTTCACCAATTGTTGTAAGTCCGGATTCTAATTCCCAAACCTCAACAAACTTGGTAACGATATTATCCAGAGTGCTTTCAAATTCAGCTGTTTCTTTTGATTTTAAACCTTTAAGGTTCTGGTCAATAACATCAAAGATGCCGTTTTCTTTAAGCCACTGATTTGTTTTTCTGTAAGTAGCATCGGAAACCCTGTAAAGAAGGTGCCCGTTGATTTCTTTTATTCCTTTCTGATTGATTCTTTTTAAGATAGTAAGAAAACCATTTTTATAGCTAGGTACATCAAGATTTGTAGCACCAAGTATAAAAGGATGGTCTCTTTCATCACTTTTATTTTCTAAAAGATTTGCTGCCTCTGCATCTGTCCTTGCTACGATGATTCCGGGTACTTCCATAATATCGAGCTGGAACCTTGCAGCGTTTAGTCTTTTAATCTGTTCATCCACTGAAACCAAAACTTTACCGCCCTGGTGTCCGCATTTTTTTGTGCCCGGCCTCTGGTCCTCTATGTGGTAACCAGTTACACCAACTTCCACAAACCTGCGAATAAGGTTCCTTACATGTGCATCGCCGCCATGTCCTGTATCAGCATCAGCAACAATAAAAGGCCTGAAATCAATTTCAGGGGTTGCTGATCTTTCTTTAGGGGTCATCCTGGATCTCGTGTATCTCTGATTCTTATCAGCAGAGAGTAGAGCCCTTACCAATGGAGCTGCTTCATCAGGGACCTGGCTTAATGGATAACTCGCAAGGTCTGCACCCTGGTCTTCATTAATGGATCCTTTTGCAGATGTAGCCCAGCCACCAAGGTATATACCTTTAATACCTTTTCTTTTCATCATTATTGCCTGGCCGGGTGAATAAGGACCAAAGCTTGTAATCTGTTGACCTTTTTTAAACAAATCCCTTAAAAGATCATAAAATTCCTTTGCCATATTCTTTGCAATGGAATATTCCCTGCGGATTGTCCCTCTTTGCTCAACAACCTGTCTTGCGGAGTAAAGGCGGATAATCCCTTTAAATCTAGGACTATTAAAATAATCCTGCGTTTGCTTAATTTCCTTATCAAATAAAGGCATCTGATCACACTCTCCTATAAAATGTTTGTTAATTTAAATTTTTTGCAGTTTAAACTTTAAAATCCAGGTTCTCTGTAATTCTTGAACCGTCTTTTCTAAAATTATCCATGTACATATTTATTCTTTTCTTTGCTGTTTCGAGGTCGTGGTTATTCAGATTAATATTAAGAAGGTCGATATACCATGGTGTTTTTATCTCATCAAGAACATATGTCCTTACAATTTCCTTTGAAATAGGAAGAGTTGTGCCTTTGGAAATATCATATACGTCCTTGTCTTTTGCATCGAGCAGTTTCTGGTACTCTTCTTCGAGAAGCTTTTCAAATATTTCTACTGTGAAAACATCTCCGGCCTTAATGCCTGTTTCTGTATCATCTTCATTTAGTTTTGCACCCTTATTTATCCATTCCCACAGAATACTAAGACGAATTTCTCCTGTTGCCGCATCTTCCATAAGATAAAGAATATTGTCATCATCAAAAAAATCAGCCGGCTTAAGTGCTGCCGCCTGGAATCCCTGTCCGAAAGCATTACCATACTGAAGTCCCACGCTAAGCAGGTTTCTTGCGCCGCGAATTGTTCTTGGGGCAGGTTCGAGGTGAGTAAGTCCATTATCATCATCCACGCCATATGTAAGTGGAGGGAATTCCCTTCCAAGCTGATTAGCTTCACCTGCTTTTTCCCAGACCGGCCTTACGATATGTACCATCTTCCAGTGAGCTACCCATTTACCGCTTGCACCTTCACGCTGTTCACGTTCAGCACCGGCAACGGCTTTTTCCATACTACTGGCAACACCTTCTTCAGAACCAACAGGAATGTTAGGTTCCATACCGCCCTGCCATAGGGCATAGTTACCATTTATGTCCGGTGTGTTTACAGCACGGCGTACACGGTCTTCATAATTTTTCATATAACCGTAAGTCATAGTTATTGACTCAATATTTGGATTTACAAATTCAGGATCCCAACCCATTGCATCTGCAACACTGTTAATGTAGTCCCATCTTCCGGTGTTGTAACCAACGAAGTGTTTCCCAAGTGCTGCACGGATTTCCATTAACTGATAAGTTTCTTCCAGCTGTTCAATAAGCACATATACCTTAATTGTTCCTACAGGCAAACCTAAATGCTCTTCCAGTGCTGTCATAATCTCGTTCCAAAGTGCTGCTTCTTCTGCAGTCTGTATCTTAGGCAGGTATAAAACAAGTGAGCTGTTGTTTTTTTGAAGTTCTTTGTAGTTATTGACTATATATAAAACCATATCAACAATTGAAGCTGAGAGTGCTACGCCGTCTTCGTCACGGATATGCCTGTCATCAAGATGAAGGCCCCTCGCACGGAAAATAATTGTTGTAAAGTCGAGTTGTTTTTCCCAGTCGGAAATTGTGCCGTGACCAAAAAAACCGTTTGCCCATTTGTTCATCGATCCGGCAATTTTTTCCGATACCGATAAAAACAACGGGTCTTTATGAATTGCGAGTTTAAGGTTACGAATATTATCAAGAGACATACTGGTGATTTGACCAAGGGCATCTTCACCATCAAACATCCATCCGTCTGCCCCGGAAAGAAGTGCGTAGGCAACATTCCTTATACTTGATTCAATTGGTGAATCAGGTTTTGCAGCCGGACCTGTTCCCTGGATCCACTGGCGCTGTAAATCCTGAGGTATCTCTCCTCCTTCAAATTTTCCGTCCCTTGCATCCTGCACAATTATATTAGTTCCTGGAATTAAATCTTCCGGGTTTAGAAAAGTAATTCTTTTTTTATTGTTATATCTGTCATTTCTTCTTTGATACCTTTTGGACATTAAGGTTTTTTGTTTTTTATTAAATCCGGAAAGTTCTTCTAACGCAGCAAGCGCTTCGGGTGTGTAGACATCGGTGTATTGATCCTTTAGTGCATCTCTAATTTTTATACTCATAACGTGCTCACCTCACCTGGATAATTGAAAGCAATCATTATACAAAAGATTAAAAAAAAAACCAGTACATGAACCAACTTAATTTCAGTTTTTAGAATTTGGTTTTTAACGAGAAGTTAAAATTTAAATTTAAGGATTTTTTTTTGATGCCTGTCATTGAAATTAAAAAACAATTATTTTTTATAAAGTATTATTCAATCTTATTTTCTATAATATCAACAACAATTCTTGCAGGTGAATAAAGTTCAAACACTTCTAATTTTACCGGTCGTTTAAAATATATTTCTATTTTATATTCGCTGTCTCCCGCATTTTCTTCGTCACGGACAATCCTGATTTCACTGACAAGTTTACTTTTCGAAAGTTTTGGAAACTTGGTTGTGAAAGCCCTGTAACCTTCAAAACTAACTATCACTTCTTTTTCATTCTTGAATTTAAAATTAAAAGTACCGGGATAATCATTTGGCACTATCCCTTCGGGGTTTGTAGGGCCACCCCATTTGTAAATATCAAAAACCAGCCTTTCGTAATTGTCTCTGTCAGCCCACCTTATATTCTTAACATCAAGTCCATCGGCAATTTCACCGCCCCTTATAGAACCTGTGCTAAAATATTCACCGTGTTTAAATTTATTTGCAGTAAGGTTTTCGGCTCTTAATAATAAATTATAATTTATTGTGATCGATACAATAAATATTATTAGAATAGATCTGTTCATTTGTCTCAGGTTAAAATAATGAAAATCAAAATTTAGATATAGTTTAATATGAGTAAAAGAATATTTATATACCGTCATGCAAAATCGGACTGGTCTGCAGCATATGGCCAAGACCATGACAGGCCTCTAGCACCAAGAGGTATTGAAAGTGCCGGGGTTATGGGAAAGATGCTCGGCCATTCGGGACAGGTGCCCGAACTTATCATCACATCAACTGCTGTAAGGGCAAAAGAAACACTCGAAATTTCGAAAAAAGAAGGTAACTGGCAATCAGAAATCAGAGAGGACAGGTTTCTTTATGATGAATCAATTGATCATATATACCGGATGCTTACTCAACTTCCTGAAAATTACTCCTCTGTAATGCTCGTTGGACATGAACCAAAATGTTCGGCATTGACCGCTTACCTGATTGGTGGTGGTGAGCTCACTTTTAAAACAGCTACAATGGCCCGGGTCGATTATTTTATTGAAAAATGGTCAGAGTTATCTCCCGGTGGCGGTGAACTTAGATGGATGCAAAATCCATCACTATATCTCAAAGGTAATTTTAATTTTTAAAATTAAATCCAGCTTTTCATCCACCTGTAACTTTTAAGATCAGTCTTAGGCATTCTTTCGCCGCTGAGAATGGGGTGAAAAAAGATAAACGCCGCTACTACACATATTAAAAAATAAGTAACAATGATTTTATATTTTATCGAAATCGCCCACAATTTATTTAAACAGAACGACAGTGCAAGAATTACAAAAAGAAGAGAAGGCATATAATGATAAATATATGTAATTTTTCTTGGAGATATCGCCCACGGAACCATATAAGCAAAGAAACTTAGAACTACAAACATTAGTGGATAGTATTTATATCTTATGCAGTAGTAAACAGACAAAATCATTGCGGCAAGACCCGTCCACCAGATTACCGGATTGCCAAGTGCATAAATGTACTCCCTTAATCTACCAATTTTTTCAATATAAAGACATACAGGCCTTAACATTAACGGCCAGCTCCACCACTCAGACCTGTACCTGTGCAGCTTGGAAACGTTTTTATGATATTCGTACATTGTTTCCTGGAATGAAAAAAAATCACCTAAAGAGTTGCCGTTAAGAAAATATGGGATATAAGATGCCAGATAAACCAAAAACGGTATTATAGAAAATATTGCTCCAACTTTAATTAATTTTTTCCAGGGAAACTTTAAATCGCCTTTTTCATGGTAATTTTTGAAACAAACAACCAAAATGGACAATGAGAAAAGAAAAACTACCACTATAGCGCCGGTCCATTTAACAGACATCGCGGCCCCGGAGAATAAAGCTGTTAACAATAGGTATTTATAATTTTGATTTTTAGAAAATTTAACAAAAAAAAGCGAAGCAAGAATTATAAAGTTAAAAAGATAAATATCGACTAAAGCAATCCGGCTGAATACAAAAATAAATGATTCAAATGTATATAAAAAAGACGCAAAGATTCCTGCACTACTGCTATTGAAAAGATTTTTTGCAAGAAAGAATATAAACAAGGTCCCGAGGGCACCAAACAGTGCCTGCATTATTCTCCAGGATGAACTCTTTTCTCCAAATATAATTATTCCAATTGCCGTTATCTCTTTACCGAGGGGCGGGTGTGTCCATTCATATTCGGCCTTGCCTGGAGCGCGTTTACCTTTCTCCCAGCCTTGCGGGTTACCCTTTGCCATTTCCTCTGCGGTGAATGCAAAGAAATTTTCATCAAAAAAATACCTTTTGGGGTGTCCTAAATCATTTAACTTTAATCCAAGACTGATAATGAACAATAAAAGAAGAATTAGAACAACAAATTTTCTGCCTGTAAAAATCTTTTGGAGCAAAGGAAATTCAATATTTTTACTTTTGATCTGCTTAGAAACTATATGTGAAAAAACATAAACAAGTATTGAGATAATGAAAAATGCGGCAGCAATTTCAATAAAACCAGAAGAGATACCTTCGTAAAAATTCTTTTCTAAAAACATTTTTTATAGATTAAAAGAAAAAAGGGAGAAAAGCCAATATTGTTACTGAAGTTCTCTCCTAAACGCCCATGATTCCTTAAACATTTTTAATATAACTGCAAGGTTTGCACCGCTTTGTTCACCATATGATCTTGGATAATGATTTACACCGATTTCTTTAAACTTAAATCCATTTCTTGAAAGTTTAATAAGCAGTTCTGCACTATATAATGCTCCCCTTGAATTAACAGGTTTAATTTTGTTATACGCAGTTCTGGGAAACAGCTTGAATGCACAATCAATGTCTTTTACCCTCAGGCCAAAAAGCAGTTTTATATATAGGTTATATAAATTGGCATTAAGGTTTCTTACAAAGTTATCTGCCCTTGTTTTTCTATAACCTAATATTACATTTTCTCCGGTTACAGACGGAATCAAAAGATCCAGGTCTTTTATATCAAACTGCCCGTCACTGTCCATCAGTAAAATATAGTCTTTAGAAGCATTTTCGAATCCACTGTTTAAAGCAGCCCCGTAACCCTGGTTAACCGAATGTTCAATTAATTTTATCCGGCTGAATTTACGGGCCATTATTTCTATTTTTTTCTTTGTACCGTCAGAAGAACCATCGTTAACTGCAATGATTTCGTAATCTTCAAACTGTTTATCAAGAAAATCAATACATTCTGACAAGGTATTTTTTATATTTTCTTCTTCATTATAGGCCGGAAGCACCACAGAAATGGATAAACTATTCATCTTTATATAATAACCAGAGATATGTTCACAAAATAAATTTTTTTACTAAATACATAAATCATTTAAATTTACTTTATAATGTATTAATTCCGGAGGATTAAATATTATGGGCGAAACAATCAGTATTGGTGGATACCTCGCAAAGAGACTTGAAGAAATCGGGGTTAAACACTATTTCACTGTTCCCGGTGATTACAATTTAATATTACTTGATGAGTTTATTAAAAATAAGAATTTAGAACTGATAGGCTGCTGCAACGAACTCAATGCCGGTTACGCTGCTGACGGTTACGCAAGGGCAAATGGTATTGGAGTGGTAGTTACAACTTTTTCTGTCGGTGCATTAAGTGCACTTAATGCAGTCGCGGGTTCCTACTCCGAAGACCTTCCGGTAATTATTATTTCCGGCGGCCCTAATACAAACTCTGAACCGGAAAACCAGCTACTCCACCACACTCTCGGTGAAGTGCGTTACGGATACCAAAAAGATATATTCTCCCACGTAACAAGCGAATCCGTAGTCGTAAAACATAAGAAAGTGGCACCATTTCAGATAGATGCCGCAATCAATCAATGCTTAAGGACAAGGAAACCTGTTTATATTGAGATCCCGTGCAATATAGCAGGCCTTCAAATCCATAAACCGCAGAACTTTAATTTCAAAGAAGACAATCTTAGTGATAAAAGTAATTTAAAAGACGCAGTGGCTCATGCTGCAAAGATTCTTAATTCAGTTCAAAAACCTGCACTTATTGCCGGTGTTAAATTAAGGCCGTATGGTGCTATAGAAGCATTTAAAAAACTTGCCGATAAAAGCAATTATGCTGTTGCATCAATGCCAAATGCCAAAGGAATGTTTCCCGAAGGGCATAAGAACTACCTCGGCACATACTGGGGACAGGTCAGCAGTCCGGGTGTAAGTGAGATTGTGGAATCTTCACATGCATATCTTTTTGCCGGGCCGACTTTTACCGATTATACAACTACAGGTTATACAACACTAATAAACCCGGAAAAACTTATAAATGCCGGGCCGGATTATGTAAAATTCCCGGACAGAACATATAACAATGTATATCTTTCTGAGTTCCTTTCGGAATTGTCTAAAAAAGTGAAGCCCAACAATACCAATGTTAAAGCATTTAACCGTATCAAGGAAGAGATAGCCAAGGAACCACCGGTAAAACCAAAAGAAATCCTTACAACCAAAAGGATGTTTGGAATAATTCAAAATTATATTACATCTAAATCAGCAGTATTAGTTGAAACAGGTGATTCCTGGTTTAACGGGATAAAACTTAAACTCCCTGATGGTGCTAAGTTTGAAATCCAGATGCAGTACGGTTCAATAGGCTGGTCCGTAGGGGCCACTCTCGGATATTCACTGGGATTGGAGAAAAACAGAAGGGTAATGGCATTTATCGGTGACGGTTCTTTCCAGCTTACAGCACAGGAAATTTCAACGATGATACGCTACAAGGTAAACCCAATTATATTTCTTATAAACAACAGGGGTTATACAATTGAAGTGGAAATACATGACGGGATTTACAACAATATAAAAAACTGGAATTACAGTGAACTTGTTGATGTGTTTAATGCAGAAGACGGAAACGGCATCTCGTTTAAAGTGGAAACAGAGGGAGAACTTCGGGACGCGATTAAAAAATCCTTAAAACATAAAGGCCTTTGTTTTATTGAAATATCTATAGACCGCGATGACTGTAGTAAGGAACTGCTCGAATGGGGAAGTAAGGTCGGGTCAAACAACGCAAGAACACCAAAACAGAGTGAAATATAAGAAAATTAACTTTCGCTCCTGTCCCGGAAGTTAATTATATAAAGCCCCACCAGCCTTGCCACAAGCATTACAACATATAAATGACCGAATATTGCTTCAAACGCGGCTGCAGATTCTGCATATGCTGTTGCAGGATATATTGCTGAATTACTCATAGGTGTATAGGTCGAATAACTATAAAATAGAAGTGTTGACCATTTTATATTACTGTCCTGGTAATTATATGCCTCTGAAACCAGGAAAGACCCAGGTGAAAGAGTATTTATCAATAAAAATATCCCGCTCCAGATTATACCAATAAGTATAAAAACACATATCGCACCAAACAGTGTATCCACTGTAACCTTCTGTCCCTGCAGTACATGATAAAGGATTATGAGTGTGGTAAATAATAAGAAAAGAACACCAAAAAAAATACTCAGTGCAAAATCAATTTTCATAGGGAAAAACCAGAACGCAAGGGAAGAGATAAGCCAGAGTAAGCCAAGTACTGATCCTATAATGAAATCAGCCCTGCTATAACTTATAGCATAAATACCTGCAACCTGGATAACTACAATCAGCAGAAAAAACAGTTCCAACCTGCTTTGGTCACCTTCAAATACCGGGTAGATAATTAAAAGCAAAACCAGGGATATCAAAAGGTAGGAAAATTTACTGAATTTAATGTTCAGGAAAAGTGATAAAAATCCGTTTCTGTTTTCGTTGCTTTTCATTAGTTATTGTTTTTAATTAAAATATATTGAGTCAAATAATTCTTACCGGGGAATAATTAATAATGAAATTTACTGAATTAGTCGAAGAAATTAAACATAAAGAAAAAAAACACCCCTATACGATTGCACTTGAAGGTGTAATTGGCAGTGGGAAAAGTTACCAGGCCGAGCATCTTCTTAATGAACTTGGTGGCAAGAGCCTCATCATAACTACCGACCTTTTTGTAACCGTGGGCAGGCATGACTGGGTAAGCGAACTGGAAAATGACAGGATAGACCTTCGCAGGTGGTACGACCTTGCAAAAATAAGGAAAACACTTACATCAGTTAAGAATATGGAAAGTTTTACCATAAAAGAACTCTATGATTTAGGAAATGGTGAATTTGATGACACTTTCCATGTTGATGCAACTGAGCTTGATTACCTGATTTTGGAAGGCCTTTTTTCCTGTGATGAGAACCTGGATGATTTTATAGACCTTAAAATATTTCTTGATGTATCAATAGATACCGCGATGAGAAGGGCCGAGGCCAGAGATGAGACAGTAAGGCATCTTGACCATAAGGGATGGGAACTGAAAAAATCTATTTTTTATGATCATTATGTACCCTATCTTGATAGTCACAGGCAAAGGGCTGATTTACTTCTTGATATAGATTGATATCAGGCCTCAAAATCAGGATCTTCCCTTCCAAGATATACTGCTAGTGCCCCGCCTTCAACAAAAAGGGTCTGACCGGTGATATATTCCGCTTCATCAGAAGCAAACATTACCGCCGGCGGTACCATCTCCTCGGGTTCTGCCATCCTGTGTTCAGGTATGCCCTGCGTCATATAGTCATAATATTTTTTATTCTGGGATTTTGACATGGGGCTTACGGTTGAACCCGGTGATATGCAGTTAACAGTTATGTTGTATTTAGCAAGGTCTGCTCCCATTACCCTGGTTACATGAATAGTCCCAGCCTTGGCGGCATGGTAAGCAATAGATACCGGATGAAAATCCATCACACCTGCAACAGAACCTATATTTATTATTCGCCCGTGACTTTTTTGTTTAATAACCTGTTTGGCAAAGGACTGTGAAAGAAAAAAGAGTGCCTTAAGGCTCACATCCATCTGCCTGTCCCAGCTTTCGGGGGTTACTTCCAGTACTTTTTCTCTTCTTGAGTAAGCGGCATCATTAATAAGAATATCTATTTTGCCAAACGCATTTAATGTTGCTTCAAGAAGTTCTTCCTGTTTTTTAAGGTCAGAAACATCAAGGCAAAAGTATATTGCCTCCCCGCCCATTTCCTTTATTTCATTTACAACTTCTATACAACCTTCTTCATGCAATGCTGCAACAACTATTTTAGCTCCCTCTTTTGCAAACCCAATTGAAAGTGCATGTCCTATTCCGGAGGAACCACCTGTTATTATTGCCACTTTATCTTTTAGTTTCATAATAAGACTCCTGTGTTAATTTATTTCCTCTAAAGAGCGCCTGGTTGTTTTCTTGCCGGTAAGTATCAGCATACCGGCAACCAGTCCCGTAAAAGCCATTCCGGTCATTGCCCCTGAAAACCCAAAGTGATTATAGATTAAAAATACAATCTGTCCGCAGAAAGCACCACCAAGGTGCCCTACCCCGTCTGTAATTGAAATACCTGTTGCCCTTATTTTTGTTGGAAAGTTTTCCCCTGTATATGTATATAAAATCGGGATAAGAAGCCCAATTGTTGCGGAAGCAAAAAAACCAGCTGCTAACAACATACTGTCACTTGGGAAATAACCAATGAGCAAAAGTAATAATGTCCATATAAAAGTAATGACTGCTACAGATTTTTTTCTTTCAATTTTATCACTGATAAATACAGCCAGTATAGCGCCAGCCAGAAATCCAACACCTGTTAAGGTGAGATGTGAAATACTCTGAGTGAGTACAACGCCCTTTTTTTGGAGCAGTTCGGGAGTCAGTGTGAGCCATGCATAATTACCTATATAGTAGAAAAACCATACTGACCCAAAAAGAATAATCCTGAATATTAAAGGCGCATTAAATAAAGATTTGAATGAAATATCACTTTGGATACTTAATGTATGTGATGTATCAGGTTCCGGCAGTTTTTTCCCGGTTTTCAGTTCCGCAAATGCCTCTGATGCCGATACTACTTCGTCAGCTTTTTCTAACTGGCCGTGTGTATTCAGCCAACGGGGAGATTCTGGAATATTTCTCCTCATTATTGCAATAATAATTCCCCCTACTCCTCCCAGCATGAGTAACAGTCTCCATCCCCAATTGTAATTCGGTACCAGTACCTGGGCAAAAAACGGGACTGCTGCAAAGCCGGCAAAAGCTGCTGTAATTGCCCAGCCAGTATACCTTCCCCTTAATCTTGCTGGAGATAGTTCTCCAAGATACGTTGTGGCAAGTGATATTTCCGCCCCGATTCCCATGCCTGAAATAAATCTCCAGAAGATAAGCCATTCCATATTAGGACTGAACCCGGAAATAAGTGCTCCTACAGAAAATGTAGAAACTGAGAGATAGAGCCCGGTCTTTCTTCCAAAACGGTCACCAACACGGCTGTAAAGAAGTGACCCGATTATATATCCGATAAGGCTGCTTGTAACAGCCCATGATGCATATTCGGCAGAGACGTTAAACTGGTTTATTATTATCGGTAGTGCAAAACCAATTGTTACAATGTCAAAAAATGCAAAAAAGAAACTTGCCCCAATCACAACAAGAACAAGCCAGGGATATGGCCATACAGGAAACCTGTCGATCCTTGAAGCAATATTTTTATTAATACCTGTCATATAAATAGATGTAATTGTTGATTTGTGATTAAAAAATATATTATAATCGTAACTATATTAAAAGGGGGAATGAAATGAAAATATTTACTACTAACAAACTATATCTTTTAACTTTAATCTTATTTTCTTTTTATTCAGTTTTGCTAATTACCGGTTGTGACAATGAAAGTAATGCTCAGCAAACTGAAACACAATTTACAGAGACATATTCGGGCAGCTTTGTAAGTGCATCAACTGTTACTGATACAAACGATGATGGCAGTCCTGCCAATTTTGGTGAATTTGTAGGCGAAAGTACATTCGGGGCTGTAGCTATCCAGAGCCTCAATGAATTCGAACCGGCACAGGAAAATGCTAACTGTGCAGCCGGGCAGATAGAATTCACTCTTGTGCAGGGACATTTTGTTAAACGCTTTGATAATGGCGATCTTATATTTGGAAACTGGACAAGTGGTGTTAGCTGCTTCAATACTGATACAATGACATCCACTACAACTCAAAATGGAAGTTTTACCGGAGGTACAGGGCAATTTGTAAATACAACAGGGCCAATTCAGATCAATTATAACTCTACTTTCCTTGCTGATAATGCTGAACAGGGATTTTCATTTGGTGGTTCAGACGGTACAGGGGAAGGTACGGTTGTTTTTAACAACTGATAATTTTATATCTTGTTCTAAGAGGAAGATTTACGGGATAATTATTTGAAAGACAGTTACGGACTGGAACTATCCACTAATTCCGAAGAAGTTGTAAATATTTCAGAACAGTTCAGAAATGAACTATTAAGCATGGCCCCCGGCGTGACAGACATACTTAACCACGCAGACGCATATGAAGACAGCCTGATAATTCAGTCATACTGTGCCGCTCTCTGGCTCTACGGGCAGACCGGGGCAGCCGATATTGAAGCTGGGAAATATCTGGACAGGGCCAGAATAAATTTAAAAACTGCAAATGACCGTGAAAAACTTCTTTTTTCTGCCCTTGAAAGCTGGGGCAACAGGAACCTTAATGACTCGGCCTTAAAATTGGAAAAGTTAATATCTGAATGGCCAAAAGACTTAGTATCATTAAAATTTCTTGAATTTATATATTATCTTCTGGGCCAGGAATTCTCCGGACCGAGGTTCCTTAGCTCCCTGCAAAAGATATATGAACCAAATAAAAGTTCTGGTTACTTCCTATCTTCTTTCTCTTTTGCTCTTGAGCTTTGCGGAAAATATGACGAAGCACTGACAACCGCCAACCGTGCAGTGGAAATTAACGAACTTAACCCCTGGGCACACCACACTATTTCCCATGTTTATTTAAAAAAAGGTGAAATTGATAATGGAACAAAAATTCTTGAAGATTACGAATATATATGGGAGAAAAGCGGCCAGGCAATAAATTCACACAACAACTGGCACCTGGCACTGATGTATCTTGAGAACCTTGACCACAACAAGGCATTTGCATTCATTGATGAAAAGATCCTGAAAGATACACCTCACCTTGTTATTCAGCAGCTGGATGCCATATCGCTCCTTTGGAGACTTGAAATGGGGGGCTTTGAAGTACCTTATGGCATTTGGGTTCAGATAGGCAAAGAAATATTTGAAAATTCAAAACAGAGCTATATTGGATTTAACAGTGCACACTACATTTATGCCCTCGCAAGAGCCGGTATGCAAGATGAGCTAAAGCGATCAATGGAATTGAATAAAGGGTTTAGTAAAAAAATTTCCGGGAGTGAACAGCAGGTATGGGACAAAATCGCAATACCCCTTTTTGAAGCTTCAGCGGCATTTGCCGGGGAAAACTACCAACAGGCTTCCCTTACACTTAAGCCAATTATAGATAATATCATCAGGGTAGGCGGTAGTGACGCACAGGACGACCTCTTCAGGCAAATGTATCTGGTTAGCCTCATTAAAAATAAAAAGAAGACAGAATCAGCCCAATACCTGGATATATTATCAACATCCCCTGAGTTAACCCCACTGCAGGAATACTGGAAATCTTTGATTTAATTTTGGGAAGTGGCTCCGGCGGCAGGGCTCGAACCTGCGACCTAATGATTAACAGTCATCCGCTCTGCCAACTGAGCTACGCCGGATCCGTATTTGAGATCAGATAATTTATACGTTTGTTATAAAACAGTCAAGAAAGATCGTCTTATTATATATAATTGAATCTATAAACACAGTATTTGATCAGAATATTTAATAATATTACAGATAAAGTGGTAATATTATTAATAGAAATTTATTAATATCATGGCAGAAAATAAAGAAAACACAGAGCAAAAGGCAAAAACTGCGAATTTACCAGCTTTAACAACTTCGCTTGAAAGATACCTTATAGAAATCAGTAACCATCCGGTACTGAGCCGCGAAGAGGAATATAAACTCGCGGTAAAATACAGGGATGAAGGTGATCTTGATGCTGCGAAAAAACTTGTATCTGCAAATCTTAAATTTGTTGTAAAAGTGGCAAATGAATACAAAAACTACGGCATTAATATGATGGATGTGATACAGGAAGGAAACATCGGCCTCATGAACGCTGTAAAAGGATTTGACCCGACAAAAGGTTACAGGCTGATCTCTTATGCAGTATGGTGGATCAGGGCATATATTCAGAACTACCTGATGAAATCATGGAGCCTTGTAAAAGTTGGTACAAACCAGGCCCAGAGAAAACTGTTTTACAAACTAAGGTCTGCAAAAAACTCTCTTGATAAAGACAGTGATTTTATCACTGAAGAAGACTATACAAGAATTGCCAAGGAACTGGGTGTAAGAAACAAGGACGTTGTTGAAATGGACCAGAGAATGTCAAGAAAGGACTTTTCGCTGGACTCAACAATTGGGGAAAGTCAGGACAACACCTATATTAGTATGCTCGAGGACAAGAAATTTAACCAGGAAGACCTGCTTGCCAAATCACAGCTTGAAAACAGTGTTAAGGACAATATCGAACCTATTCTTGAAACACTGAAAGACCGGGAAAGATATATAATCGAAAAAAGAATATTGACCGACAGCCCTCAAACTCTTGATGAAATTGGCAAAAAGTATGAAATATCCCGGGAAAGAGTAAGGCAAATCGAGAATTCAGCCCTTAAAAAGATGAAAAAGGCTTTTAAGGAGAAAGGAATAGATAACGTTAATTTTTAAATTGAATTTTTACTAATTAATTTTCTGAACTATCTCTTTCGATTTTTGAAGTGCTTCCTGTAGTTTCTTAGGTTCACTGCCGCCGGCCTGTGCAAGGTCAGGTTTACCGCCGCCCCTGCCGCCTACAGTCTCAGCAAGTTCTTTTACAATATTTCCGGCATGATATTTTGAGGTCAGGTCTTTTGTAACTCCAACAAGTAAATATACTTTTTCACTATCACTGCTTCCAAGAATCACAACGCCCGATTTAATTTTCTGCTTCAGATTATCCCAGATGGTCCTTAGTTCCCCGGAGCCGGAACCTGGAATTTCTTTTGAAAGAAAATTTACCCCGTTAATTTTAGATACATCGTCAAGCAGGTTTGCTGCAGAATTGCCAAGTGACCTGTTTTTTACGGATGAATATTCTTTTTTTAATCTTTCATTATCAGAAACTAATTTAGTAAGTTGATTGATAATTTCCGAATTCCCCACATTAAGCAATGATGAAGTGTTCTTTATCAGATCCCCTGTTTCATTTATATAGTTAAGTACCGCTTCAGATGAGACAGCTTCAATCCTTCGCACCCCGGCCGAAGATGCCTCTTCATTCATTATCTTGATTAATGACCCTTCGCCTGCACTTTGCAAATGAGTTCCCCCGCAAAGTTCCTTGCTGTAATCACCTATTGAAACTACCCTTACTTTGTCACCGTACTTTTCTTCAAATATAGCCGTTGCCCCCATACCTATTGCATCATCATAGGGTACATCGATTTCAGTTGTAACCTTATCATCAAGCCTTACCCTTTCATTAACCAGTTCTTCTATCTTGCTTAATTCCGCGGCATCAATGGCAGAGTAATGACTGAAATCAAACCTTAGCTTATCAGCAGTAACGAGTGACCCCGCCTGCTTTACATGGTCGCCAAGTATTTCATTAAGCGCAGCATGAAGAATGTGCGTAGCAGTATGGTGAGACTCTGTGCCTTTTCTCAGTTTTTTATCTACTTCTAACTTGACCTTGTCTCCTACCCAAACAGTGCCTTTTTTGATCTCAGCAACATGTACAATAAAGTTAGGAAAAGGCTTTTTAGTATTAATTACATTTGCTGTAAACTTGTCCGAACTTATTTTACCCCTGTCCCCTACCTGCCCCCCTGACTCTCCGTAAAAAGGTGTATTATCTGTAATAAATTCAACTACATCCCCTTCGGTTGCGCTATCGGCAAGTTGACTGTCTTTTATAATTATACTGACCTGTGCCTCGGAATCTTTTCTCTCATAACCTACAAAATCAACAAAAAGTCCGCCTGATATAAATTCATTGTATAGTGCTGAGAGGGATTCGTCCCCTGCACCTTTCCAAGATTTTCTGGACTGCACCCTTTGTTTTTCCATTTCTGAATCAAACACTGGCTTATCTATTGAAATGCCCTGGGATGAAGTAATATCTTCAGTCAGGTCATAGGGAAATCCAAATGTATCATATAGTTTGAATGCGACTACCCCGGAAAGGACTTTATCATTGCCAAGGCTGGAAACTTCTGATTGCAGCAGTTCCAGGCCCCTGTCAATTGTCTCCAGGAACCTTTCTTCTTCTTTCCTTACTACATTTGAAACAAACTCAGATCTCTCGGTAAGATCGGGATAAATTTCACCAAATATTTCATTTACACTGGGAAGGATTTTATAAAGAAATGGTTCGTCCATTCCAAGCATTTTAGCGTGCCGTACTGCTCTTCGTAATATTCTTCTAAGGACATAGCCCCTTCCCTCGTTTGATGGGAATACCCCATCAGATAAAAGAAAGTTTACTGCCCTGGCATGGTCTGCTATTACACGTACGGAAAAATCACTGTCAATTGTTCCATTTTTATATTCCGTATTACTTAATGCTGAAATTTTATTAATTATTCCTATTAACAGATCTGTTTCATAGTTGCTTTTTACACCCTGGAGAACCGCAGCCATTCTTTCAAGTCCCATACCCGTATCAACGCTGGGATTGGGTAATGGGGTTAATTTCCCTGATGTGTCCCTGTCATACTGCATAAAAACAAGGTTCCAGAGTTCTAAATACCTGTCGCAGTCACAGCCTGGTTTGCAGGTTTCTTTACCGCAGCTTAACTCTTCACCCTGGTCTATCAAAATTTCCGAACACGGGCCGCATGGGCCGGTATCGCCCATTGACCAGAAATTATCATCTTCATCGCATCTTAATAGACGGTCCGCGGATACTTTGATATGGTCCTTCCATATATCATAGGCTTCGTCATCTTCCCTGAAAACAGTGACCCAAAGCTTATCCTCAGGCAGTTTGTAAATCTCTGTAATAAGCTCCCATGCAAACTCTATGGCTTCCTTTTTAAAATAGTCACCAAAAGAAAAGTTCCCAAGCATCTCAAAGAAGGTATGGTGCCTGGCGGTATATCCTACATTATCAAGGTCATTGTGTTTTCCGCCTGCACGAACGCATTTTTGCGACGAAGTGGCCCTTTTGTAGTTTCTTTTATCAAGACCCAGGAAAACGTTCTTAAACTGGACCATCCCCGCATTGGTAAAAAGGAGCGTAGGGTCATCCTTGGGAATCAAACTTGAACTGTTTATTTCTGTATGGTTCTTATTTTTGAAATAATCCAAAAATTTTCTTCTGATTTCGTTTCCTGTCATATCGTTATATCTGCTTAATGTTCTTTGTTCCTGTTTATAGTTTTGTGAGGGTATTTTGCAGCAAGCTGTCCGCACGCACCGAGAATATCCCTCCCCCGGCTTTTCCTTATTTTGGCATTTATTTTAGCATTTTCCAGTATCTTTTGAAATTCTAAAACTCTGTTCATCTCTGGTGTCTTATACTGCAGTGGGTAAGCCTCATTAAAAGGTATAAGATTTATTTTACATTTTATTCCCTTTAGCAGCTCAACAACTTCATAAGCATTCTGAGCTGAATCATTTACCCCCTTTAATAATACATATTCAAACGTAAGAGTTTTCCTGCCTGGAAGGGGATATTTAACCGCTGCATTTATCAGCTTTCTAATGGGATATTTTTTATTGATAGGCATTACTTCATTCCTGGTTTTATCATTTGAAGCATTTAAAGATATGGAAAGATTTACGCTTATTCTTTTGCCAAGCTCATTAATCCCGGCTACAAGTCCCGAAGTAGAGACGGTAATCCTTTTGGGAGACATGCCTATAGAATTCTTATCGGTGAGTATCTCGATACTATCAATCACCTTCTCAATGTTATCCAGCGGTTCACCCATGCCCATAAATACTATATTTGTAATAGGGCCCGAAAGCCTGTTGCTTATATACAGGTACTGGTCAACGATTTCGGATGTATCAAGGTTTCTGATCCTTCCTACAGTGCCGGTCAGACAGAACCTGCATCCAAGTGCACAGCCGACCTGGGACGAAATACAAAGAGTATTCCTCTTTTTTTCAGGAATGATTACACTCTCTATACGGTTTGAATCTGACAGTTCAAATAAATATTTTATAGTACCATCAGTAGATTTTTGTTCTTCAATCATTTTTAAAGAAGGTTCAATTTCAAATATTGATTTGATCTTGTCCCTTGTCTCTACAGAAAGGTCGGTCATTTCATCAAATGATTTAACTTCTTTTTGGTACAGCCATTTACAGACCTGCCTGGCCCTAAAGGGTTTTTCACCTAGTTCAACTATAAAGCTCTCGAGCTTCTTAGGGCTAAAATCCCTGATTTTTTTTACTTGCATATTATTAACAGAAAATTAAGAGAATAGACTTTTGAACAATGGTACGGCTATGAAATGTTTTCACGTTCGACCACGCCTTGTTCTACACCTGTAATGGAATATAAAACCTCACCCTCAATTAAATATTCCTTTGCATCAACATTTTCATTTACAAGTTCATGTAGTTCGGATGTAACGTATACTTTCCACAGGTTAGCATTATCACATACATACCTTGCATCTTTAATCACATTTTTTACAGAATCAGGAACTCCTGTCTCGGAATAATATGCAAGGGATTTTACACCAACCCCGATTTTCCCTGCTATCATTTCCTTTCCTTCTGCCCTTCTTTTCTTTGCCATTGTAGCTAGTTCATGAAGGACTTCAACCGAGGCACAAATCGCCCTCAGTTCGGGATTATTCTGCTCATCGGGAGCGTTAAAAATTGCAACTATTTCATCCTGGAGAAGTGCTTCAATTACACCGCCGTAACTTGAAATTATCTGTGATGCAGACTTTCTGTACTGCGTAAGGAATGAACTAAGGTCAGAGGATTCTAGTTTTTGGGTTAAATCTTCGAATTTATCAATTTTTGCAACAACCACGGTAACATTCCTGTTCTTGGGATAAACACCTGATTGTGGTAAAACAATTTTTGGTTTAAATGCTGACACTTCCTCAACAGATTCAGTTAATACCTGCTCCTGTTCAAGCAGGCCCTCACCTGTATCTTCAATATCATTGTGGTCCGGTTCGGAAAATATCTGTTCATCATTTGTTTCCGCACCAAGGTCAAATTCTACTCCCTCAAGCTGTTTTTCAGATTCTTCAGTATTACCGTTTACTTCGTCAAAAATAATTTCCGGTTCTGATTCATCCTCAATTTCAGGCTCATCCAATAAGATTTCATCTGTGGCTTCCCCGGCAACATCATTACCGCTACCATTTGATAATTCTGCATAACTGCTTTCAGTCTCTTCTGATTCAATATGTTCCTGCTCTAATTCCACCTCTGATTCATACTTAGTATTCAGGGTTTCAGCCATTTTGTTAAAACTACGGTATGTATTAAGAATAGAAACATCTTCATTAGTGGACGTATTAATATCAATTCTTCCGCTATAGTCTCCCCGTGATATTGTATCCATGGCATCATCAAGCTTATTCATAGAACCAGCGGAAACTGTATTATCTTTAGGGCCCTTCATAAATACAATGAATATAAGAAAAAGAGATAAAGCTGAGCCGATAAGTAAGCTCCATACCAGTAAATATGTATCGAGTTTTAAGTTTGTCGGTGGTTTTAAACCCAGGATTATTGTCTTATTTCTCGGGCCGTTGATAGTAAATTTTTTAGTATTTCCAAGCGTATCCTTCCCGAAACTTTCCTCCAGCACGCCGTTACGGTCAAGCAGTTTGATATAACTTACCGATTTATCAGAATTAAGCATTCTGTTTGCTGTTGAAGGAAAATCTGAAACGCCTGTAAGCTTGTCAGTAATATCTGACACCTTGTATTCAAGAAATTTTGAGGGGGAATTATAGTAATGAAAGAATGCAACACCTAATGCAATTGCAATACATACGAGAAAAGTAAATAAGAGTATCGATAAGTTTATATTGCCTTTTGATGATTTAAGAAACATCAATAGTAACCCGCTTTGATTCGGAACTTTCTAATACTCCATAATACAATTTAAGGAATATTAAGTAAAGCTATAAAAAAAGAGACAAAGTTTAATTCCAGGATAAATAATTAATAGATTATTGTCTGTATTAATGCTGGTAAAGAAATCTTTAAGCTGGAGTTACGTTTATTCTTGTTTTGGTTTTGGAGAATTTTTGAAATGAAATTACTCCGTCACTTAATGCAAAAAGTGTATAATCCCTGCCTACGCCCACGTTTGATCCGGGATGAAACGTAGTTCCTCTTTGCCTTACAAGAATATTTCCGGCTTTAACGGTCTCACCGCCAAACTTTTTAATACCGAGTCTTTTTCCCCTCGAATCTCTTCCGTTTTTCGAACTACCGCCGCTTTTTGTAGTTGACATAAGAAGTTCTCCCTATTAACTATCAATACTGTTAATTTTTACAGATGTGTACTTTTGTCTGTGGCCCTGTTTTTTTCTGTACCCTTTTCTACGTTTAAATTTGAATACAACAATTTTAACACCTTTCTTTTCACCAAGTATAGTACCTTTTACCTGGGCAGTTTCTACAACAGGAGTACCGACTTTTACATCGCCCTCTCCGTCAGAAACCATTAAAACATCGCTGAATTCGACTTCAGAACCCTCGTCGCCAACGATTTTCTCAATATCAATAATATCGCCTGGCTTAACCAGATACTGCTTTCCACCTGTTTTTATTACTGCTAACATTTTTATCTCCAGAATTTATAAAGAAAAACAGTTTGCCATGTAAAGGTTATGGTTGTCAAACTATTTCTGAATTACCAAAATATTTATATAAAATTCCATTATATTCTAATGACTTATGACAGTTTGTAAACACCTAAATTTATATATTCCGAACCTTCTTTTTTAAGATTACTTTTAATAACGCCAATGTCCCTAATAATAAATTCCGTACTGTTTAATTTAATGGATTTATCCAATACCCGAAATCCATTTTTAATTCTTCCTATTGTAATATGAGGTATAAACTTTCTTCCTTCTTTTTTTATTCCTAAAACTGAAAGTTCATCTTCAATTAATGAGTTAAGATCATGTAATTCTTTACTATTTTTCAGTCTAAGGGCCAGCACCCTCGGCTTTCTGAAATCCGGGAACGCATCGATATGTGAAAAACTAACATTTATATGCGTGGTTTTTGCAGCAATGCCATTTACTTTACTAAGAACATCTTCACCTGTTTCATTATTTACACTGCCTATAAACTTAAGCGTGATATGTACCTTACTGGCTTTTTCCCACTTTACCCCGAAGAACGACTTATCCGCATCAATTAATATCCGGGAAATATCCTTTTTAATATAATCAGGCAGTAAAGCAGCTACAAAAATTCTCGGCAAAATAAACCTATATGATATTATCTCTTGCACCAGGTTGGAAAGCGTTTGGCTCCGCCTTTTGTAAGCCTTACCTGGTTTTCACCGTTAAAGTACATCAGGTATACATCACTGTTTACATTTCTGTTTGAACTGAACGAAATAAAATGCCCGTCAGGTGTCCATGAAGGAGTTTCATTTCTCCTGGTACCGGAAGTTAACTGCTTTGTTCCGCTTCCGTCAGGATTAACGGTAAAAATATTTGCTACCGAACCCGTAACATTTACATAAGCAATTTTATTTACTTTAGAATTAGGTGACCATGAGGGATCAGAATTGTATCCCCCTGATGTAATCTTACGTATATTTCCGCCGCCGGAACTCATAACATAAATCTGCGGGTTGCCAGGCCTGTCAGAGGTAAACGCAATCTGCCTGCCGTCCGGTGACCAGGTGGGAGAAACATCAATCGAATATCCTTTGGTTAATCTTTTAAGGTTATTACCGCTTGAATTTGAAGTATAAATGTCACCGTTCTTACTAAATACAAGTCTTGAACCATCAGGTGACCATTCGGCACTTTGTTCGAGAGAGAAAGTTGATGAAATTTTATTATCCCTAATCCTTGGAATTAAATCCATAACGTAAAGGTCCTGGTCCCATACCTTATCGGAATTATAAACTACCTTTCTGCCATCTCTTGAACAGTTAGGAGACATAACAAGTGCATCATGTGCGGAAAGCTGGCCGCTGTTAAAGCCGTCATAATCCATGATAAAGAGATCCCTTTTTCTCCCTCCTACAACGACTATTACCCTGGAAGTAAAAAACCCGTCTATACCGGTTAGTTCCTTCAAAACAATATTAGAAAACCTATGGGCGGCTTCCCTTATTTTGCCGGGGCTGGCGTCATAGGTCCTCCCGCCAAGGGGACGTTCCTGCTTAACATCAAATACCCTTAGTGCTATTTTTAGATTCTGGCCTTCTACCTTGTACTGGCCTGCAACAACGTAGTCTATCCCTTCTTCAAACAGAGCCTGGTAATCAACACTTTCTCCTTTAACTGCAGAAGATGTTCCCGGTACAAGGTTAAAAAGGGCTGCATTCTTCAAGTCATTTCTAAGTACTTCAACAAATTTGGCTGCATTCTTGTTTTTTTGCCCCAGGCTTTGAAGCGGTGGTATCAGAATATTAATCTTTTGAACTATCGGGGAGGTAACATCTGGCAATACAATCTGGGAATATGAAATTTCCGAAAAAAGAATAGAAATAAATAATACTGGGATAATAATAAATCTTTTCACTGTTGCCTCCGGTGCAAGTTAATTTAGAATAATATAAATAAAACTATTGAAAGAATATACAAATTTTATCAAGAATATTACTTTTAGTTTTCCAGCTCTACATTCCAGTAGGATACATCAACAAAATTTAGGAAAGGTTCCCATTCTTTGTATCTTACTGCTTTTATGAATACATTGGAAAAGGGACCCCATTTTGGCTTTACGGGTTTATTCAGAATTTTCATATTAGCCTGCTCGGGGGTCTTGCCCCCTTTTCTCCTGTTGCATTTACCGCAGGAGCAGACAACATTTTCCCAGACACTCTTACCACCCTGTGATTTGGGGACTACATGGTCTATTGTAAGTTCCTGTTTCATAAAAGTCTTGCCGCAGTACTGGCAATTCGAGTTATCACGCCTGAAAATATTTATGCGGTTAAACCTGGGCTGTTTTTTAAAGTAACCTTCATAACGCAGGAGCAGTATAACCCTTGGGGCCTTGATAATTTTTGAAACGGTCTTTATGCAGTCCTCTTCACGGGCTGTGGATACATCTGCCCATGAATTAAAATCGTATGTCTCATAATCTTCGGCTACAGCTTTAGCAGCACCGCCATATAAGAGTATAAATGCTCTTTTAAGGCTGGTAACAGAAACTGGAATAAAAAACCTGTTTAGGACTAACACCTGTGTTGTTAGCATATCAGAGTATCAATTTACCTTTTTAAAATTTGGGGTTCAAGAAATAATCTTTACTTATAATAGTTTTATGGTTTTACTTTTATTTCTAATTAATGGATTATCAGGAGTTATTTAATGGATATTTACACTAATTTTTACTTACAGGCGGTACTATGTATCGTAACTTTTATACCAATATTTTTTCTAATTAGATCGAATAATAAGCTGAAGATTGAACTTGATAACAAAATAAAAAAGGGGAAATAAAATCATATGTACCCGGAACTGTTAAAAATCGGCAATTTTTCAATTTCATCATTCGGCGTAATGGTTGCGCTCTCATTCCTTGTAGCATACTGGCTCTGTCTTAAAGAATTCCGAAGAAAAGGCCTCTCCGAAGACCTGTTGGGAAATCTTTTTCTTGCAGCCATGATAGGCGGTATAGCAGGGGCAAAGCTTCTCTACCTTTTTGAGAACGTCCCAATTAAAGAGCTCATTCAAAACCCGGTGCAGCATATATTTGCAAGGGGCGGCCTTACATTTTACGGGGGCTTGTTTGGAGCACTATTGCTGACCTGGCTTGTTGCAAAAAGAAGTAATCTTAATTTCTGGCTGCTTGGAGATTCCGTAGCACCGGCAATGGCAATTGGTTATTCAATTGGAAGAATAGGCTGTTTTTTAGTTGGAGATGACTACGGCGTAAAATCTGATTTGCCCTGGGCAATAGCATTTCCCAATGGCCTTCCCCCTACAATTGACCCTGTTCATCCAACTCAGATATATGAAGCTTTAATAATGCTGATTGTATTTCTTTACCTCTGGAAAATCAGGAAGGACAGCAATAAAACAGGTTATATCTTTTCACTCTATTTAATACTTGCCGGAAGTGAAAGATTTATTATTGAGTTTCTTAGGAATACAACCCCAAGCCCGGTACCGGGTTTATCCATAGCACAGGTTATGGCTGTCTTAATAATTTTGTTTGGATTATATAAGATTTTCAAACTAAGGTCTGTATGACCCTGTTCATTATTAAAGACATTGCTACTGCGAACTTTTTATGAAAAGATATCTAAGTACTGACTATATTCTTATATTACTGTCCGCCGTATTATTCACAGTACCTTTTATATCCAGCAGCGTCTCATTTCTTGCATGGATCTGCCTTGTACCCCTTTTTTATACTATAGAATACGGCAAATCCCCAAGCTATTTTCTGACAGGGCTGATTTTCGGTACCGCGGTAAACTACCTCGGCCAGTATTGGCTTGTGGGTACTTTATCCAGGTTTGGAGGATTTCCCCTGCCTGTTGGTATACTTTTCATACTTGTATACTGCATCTTTCTTGGTATCCAGTACGGAATATTTACCTACCTCGTAGCTAAATTTAATTTGCTTAAGAAACTAAGCATACAAAATTTACTATTTATTTCGGCTATCTGGGTTACGCTGGATTACTTTTACCCCCACCTTTTCCCCTACAGCATTGGCAACTCCCAGGGGCTCAGTACAAATGTCATCCAGGTAGTTGACCTTTTTGGAGTTAGTTTTCTCAGTTTTCTTATCGTATTTTTAAACCTCGCTGTTTATACAATTTTAAAATCAGTTGTATCACATGGAAAGAAACCGGTATTAATAGCCGGCTTTTCTGTCTTTATTATAGCGTTCATCCTGATTTACAGCAGCATTAGAATTCAAACAGAAAAAAACAATATTTTGAAAGCTGAAAAAATTGAAGTCGGTATTGTCCAGGCAAATTTTGATTTTCTCGAGAAGATAGAAAACAACTCATATCTAATTATTCAGGCACATAAAAAGATGTCTCTCGAACTTGACAGGGTGGACCTTATTATCTGGCCCGAATCAGCAGTACTGGAATTTTTACCCCCCGAATCAGAGTATCTTGAAATAGAAGGGGTTATGACAGTCCCCAGGATAAAGGATACTTTTTTTCTTACTGGCGGTTTATCCTTTGAATTAGATAAGCCTGATAACAGTAGTGAATACGAGGTCATACAGTACAACAGCGCCTTTCTTACAGACGGGGATGGAAAGATTCTTGGTAAATACAACAAGATAAAACTGCTTCTGTTTGGGGAATATCTGCCGTTTTCTGATATATTTCCGGCAATTAAAATGCTTAGTCCCGCCTCTGGGGATTTCACTCCGGGCTCAGACCTGAATATCATGAATATATATGAAAAAGGGATCAAAATTGGCCCCCTCATCTGCTACGAGGATATAATTCCGTCATTCAGCAGGGAATTTGCAAAGAAAGGGGCAAATATATTAATTAACCTTACCAATGATGCCTGGTTTGGAAAATCATTTGCACCATATCAGCACCTGCTGGTTGCAATACCAAGGGCTGTGGAAACAAGAAGGTATCTAATAAGGTCTACAAATACAGGCGTCAGTGTTGTTGTAGACTCAATTGGAAACATAAAATCGCAAACCGGGATATTTAAGGAAGAAGTTATGACACAGGAAGTAGCACTTCTTTATGGTGACACGCTCTATACCAGGGTAGGAGATATTTTCCCATGGATCTGTCTCGCATCATTATTACTTTACATATTCAATAAATACTTAAGAAAAAGATACAGCTGACATTGCATCTAAAAAGGTACTATTCTCTTCATCAGTTCCTATAGTTACACGTATGCAGCCGGACAGTCTTCCCGGTTTGCTAAGGTTTCTGATAAGGATGTCTTTTTCAGCCATTTCATTAAAACAGTAATCAGCATCAGGCACTTTAATAAGGAAAAAATTGGCATCGCTGGGATACACTTTTATATTTTCTATCTTATTCAGTTCTTGAAATAATCGTTCTCTCTCATTAACAATCTTTTTATAGTTTTCTTTTAATAACTCTTCATTATTTAATACAATTTCCGCAATTTTTTGTGATACTGTATTTATATTATAGGGCAGCCTGGTTTTATTGACCTGGTCCACAATTTCTTCACTTCCAAATAAAACGCCAAGCCTTATTGCAGCAAAACCTATCTTCGAAAACGTACGAAGAACTACAAGGTTATTGTATTTTTGGATCAGCGGGATAACAGTTTTGCCGTAATAATCAAAGTAAGCCTCATCAATAACGACAACACCGGAAGATGCTTCAATTACTTCTATTATTTTATTAGGGGAGAAGGCATTTCCCGTAGGATTATTAGGTGAAGCAAAAAACAGTAGGTCTGGATCATGTTCTTCAATCTTTTTAATAATATCTTCTGTATCAAGGTCATAATTTTCATCAAGTTCAGTTTCAATTACCTTATTATTTAAAATAAGGCTTGTCAGCCTGTACATTGAAAATGTAGGGCTTGGTACCATCACAACACCGCTTTTCCCTGTCACTGTTTCGATTAACATCTGTATCAGTTCATCAGAGCCATTACCAATCAGTATGCTATTTTGAGGAAAATTAATTCTTTCAGAGATTATTTTTATTAATTCCGAACATTCGGGATCAGGATAGCGGTTGAGATTAATTGCAGCAATTTTATCAGAAATTTTGCTTAAGATTTCCGGATCAGTTTCAAACGGGCTTTCATTACCATCAAGCCTGATTGAACAGTCTATTTTGGGTACCGAATAGGAATTAACTTCCAATACTTTTGGGTTTACCCTGTCTAGCGGGCTTTCTTTTATATTACTCATTTATCAAGCCTTACCTTAACGGACAGTGCGTGTGCATCCAGCCCCTCGGATTTTGCCATATTCATAACCGGATCAGAAAGAGTTTTAAAACCCTTTTGTGAAATCCGGATAGTACTTGGCATCTTAATAAAATCATACACGCTAAGCGGGGATGCAAACCTTGAAGCTCCGCCAGTCGGAAGTACATGGCTTGGGCCGGCAATATAATCACCAAACGATTCTGTAGACATAGAACCAACAAAGACTGCACCGGCATTTGTAATTTTCTTTAACAGGGATTTAGGATTTTTCACACATAACTCAAGATGCTCAGGGGCAATGGTGTTAGAAAGCTCAGAAGCTATATCAAGGTTTCTTACAGTGTATATCCTGCCATTATTTTGTATTGATTCACCTGCAATTTTTTTCCTTGGAAGTGTCTCAAGTAATTTTTTAGTTTCTTTTTTCACTTTCGCCGCATATGGCTTTGAAGTAGTGATTAGTGTTGGTATTGCCATCTCATCATGTTCTGCCTGGGCAAGAAGGTCTGCTGCTACCCAGTTTGCCGGGCAGGAGCCATCAGTAATAATCAGGACTTCGCTCGGCCCTGCAAGTGTATCAATATCTACAGCGCCGTATACGAGCTTTTTTGCGATAGTTACATAAATATTTCCCGGACCTGCAATTACATCTACTTTTTCAATCGATCTTGTACCATATGCAAGGGCGGCAATAGCCTGAGCTCCTCCTACTTTATAGATCTTATTTACCCCGCATATAGATGCAGCTGCAAGTACGGTTGGGTTTATTTCTCCATTGGGGCATGGTGTAACAATAGAAATATGTTTAACACCGGCAACTTTTGCCGGAATTGCTGTCATAAGTACTGTCGAAGGATAAGCTGCTTTTCCGCCTGGGACATAAAGTCCTGCTCTTTCTACGGCCCGTACTTCCCAGCCCAGTTCATTACCAAGGGGGTCTTTAAATGATTGCGGCCTTGGAAGTTTTTTTCTTTGGTAGGCCTCAACCCTTTTAGCTGCTGTTTTTAGGTCTTTTAGAAGCTTCTTTGGAATTGCACTTACTGCACTTTTAATTTCTTTATTCTTAACTATTAAATTCCTGCTGTTAACATCAAAATTGTCGAATTTCTTTGTATAAGAAAAAAGAGCTTTATTTCCGTTCTTTTTTACATTTTCAACAATTCTTGCAGTTACACTAACAAGCCCTGAATCAAAGTCAGAATAACTTTTCTTAATAGAATTTTTGACCTTTTCCAGGTTCTTTTGGTCAACATTAATTATTTTCATTTCAGCAAAGGATTATACACAACCATTTGAATAAAAAAAAAGCCAGGCTGAAATTCAGCCCGGCTAAATATTTATGTTGTAAATTTCAGTTTTTTATAACATAGGTGGTTAGTTGTATATCTACTCCTTCACTATCACCATACTAAATTAATTATTTTGTTCTAATAGAATAGGTAAATTAAGATTCCAGAAAGAATCCATACTGCCTCTTCCGTTTCCATTATTTAGGCCAAGAAAAACACCAAAAGAGAAACCACTCAACTCTGGAATTGCAAGAGCTCTTAACCTTACAATACCTTCTTCTATAATATTACCAGGGCATAGGAGTTCACCACCCTTTGAATGAGGGATAGCTTCATTAATACCGTATTCAAAACTTGCAACATTTGCACCACCTGTTTGTGCAAGCAGCTCCTCAAGGAGTGGGTTGTCCTGGTCTGTACAAGCAAAAATTACATTCCTACAGGAAAATATATTTTCATCAAGGTCAATTATATCAACGTCTATCAGCGCATTAATATTAACAATATCTGCCGAAAGCACCTCTTCGATAAAAATGTTTGTGCCGGTTTCAAGCCCGGCATCATCAAGTGTAAAACCTACTACATCTGATAATACTACGCCGTTCTGATTATTGTAGTTAAGGTAAAATTCCGGAAGAAATTGAGGGGGATCAAAAATAAATTCTGGCCAGGAAGCAATACCAAGTGCATTAGTCCTGTATTCATATCCACTATTATCAATTACCCTAAAGTTTGATATCAATTCTGCATTTCTAGATATAGTAATATTCCCGGGAAATTCCGTATTAGATACAGCTGTAATAACAACTATACCGTATGCACCATCTGGTAGCACAAAACCCGAAGGGTTGCCGTCATTGGTCTGAATATCCCTTAAATTGTAAACATGTGTATCGTTACCTGTTAGATCATCAAAGAAATTATTTTCATTACAGTTATTACCCACATCAAATACCTGCACATGTACCCTGTTTGGTAAGTTTGAGGTATTTGTTATCTGAACAAATGATTCCCTGTCTCTAAGATCATAAAATGATACAAGCTGAAATGTTGAAGTATCTGTTTCACTGAAGATCCTGTTACATGAAGCTGAGAAAACCAGTATTAATGGTAAAAACAAAGTAAGTATTAGAATATTTCTGTTCATTGCAAATTCTCCTCCTAAAAAGAATATTTAAATGTTTAACATTATTATGAAATTTTTACAACAATTTGTTGTGGTTAATAATAAAAAAGCCGGGCGTAAAAGCCCGGCTTAATATTCATCTATTTATTTTCAATATTCTATATATCAAACGGAGGATTTATATCAAATCCGTCTCCATCACCATCAATTCCACCATTTTGTGCATTTTCATTTGGTAAATTTGGATCCCATAATGAATCCATACTTCCCCTGCCGTTTCCATTGTTTAGTCCAATATAAAGACCAAAAGCATCAGCTTCCTGTTCAAGTAACCTCAATCTTGCAAAACCTTCCCCAACTACATTACCAGGACAAAGAAGTTCGCCACCCTTTGAATGAGGTATGGCATTATTTATACCATATTCAAAACTGGCAACATTCGCTCCACCTACTGTTTCAAGCAGTTCCTCGAGCCTTGGGTTCTCCTGGTCGGTACATGCAAAAATTATATTTCTGCATGAAAAGATATTTTCATTAAGATCAAAGATATCTACATCAATTAACACATTTATATCAACTATATCAGTTGATAACACTTCAGTAATATCTTGAGTACCGGATTCACCGCGACCTGTGTCATCAAGTGTAAATCCAATCACATCAGAAAATGCTACACCGCTTTCCTGGTTAAAATTTAAATAAATTTCAACGTCATTTTCAATATCATCACTTCCCAATGGGAAAGATAAAGCAAGTGAATTTGTCCTGTATTCAAATCCTGAATTGTCAATTACCCTAAAATTACCTATCAGGCTTGGTAATAGACTTGCAGAATTATTCGGACTTACAGTAGTAATAACTACTATACCGTATGCACCGTCTGGAAGTACAACACCCGATGGATTTCCATCATTGGTCTGTATATCTCTTAGATTGTAAACATGAGTATCATTACCTGTAAGGTCATCATAAAAATTATTTTCATTACAGTTATTACCCACATCAAAGATCTGTACATGTACCCTGCCAGGGGTATCGAATGTATTAGTAATCTGTACAAAAGAATCCCTGTCTCTCAAATCATAAAATGATACAAGCTGCGCGGAAGTAGTATCTGATTCAGTGAAAATTCTGCTACAGGATGCTGAAAGAATCAGTATTAACGGTAAAAATAAAGAAAGTATTATAATATTTCTGTTCATCGCCTATTCTCCTCCTAAAAAGAATGTGTATGAATTTTAACAACTTTTTTAAATTTTTACAATAATCTATTTATGTTAAAAAAAAAGCCAGGCATAAATCAGCCTGGCTCTTTAAATTAATTTTTTATAATATTAATATAATTTAAAGTGAAGTGCCGTCATTCATAAGGTCACCAAAATCATCACCATCCATCTGTCCCTGTTCATCTGCAATAACAAGTGGATAATTCGGGTCCCAGAAGGAATCCATACTGCCCCTGCCGTTACCGTTATTCAGACCGAGAAACACACCAAAAGCAAAACCAGAACCTCCTGGTTCAGCAAGAATTCTTAGTCGGGCAAACCCTTCACCGATATTATTTCCTGGGCAAAGCAGTTCACCGCCCTTTGAATGTGGTATAGCTTCGTTTATTCCATATTCAAAACTTGCTACATTTGCACCACCTACTGTCTCAAGAAGCTCTTCAAGTCTAGGGTTGTCCTGGTCAGTGCAGGCAAAGATTATGTTTCTGCAAGAAAAAATATTTTCATTAAGATCGAATATATCCACATCAATTAAAATATTTATATCTACTATATCAGTTGATAAAACTTCTGAAATCATATTATTCGTACCGAATTCACCGAGTCCTGCATCTTCAAGTGTAAAACCTACAACATCTGAAAATATTACACCACTTTGCTGGTTAAAATTCAGGTAATATTCCGGTATAGATTCCGGAAAAACTTGTACCAAGTTTGATGAAATACCGAGTGAATTGGTCCTGTATTCGTATCCTGTACCGTCAAGAATCCTGAAATTGCCGATTAAATCTCTGATTGCCTCGGCAAAATTTCCGGTATCTACAACAGTTATAACCACAATACCGTAAGCACCATCGGGAAGAACTATACCGGAAGGTGTACCATCATTGGTTTGTATGTCCCTTAGGTTATAAACATGTGTATCATTTCCTGTCAAAGCATCAAAGAAATTGTTTTCGTTACAGTTATTGCCAACATCAAATACCTGTACATGCACCCTGTTTGGAGAGGTGGATGTATTTGTAATCTGGACAAAAGAATCCCTGTCCCTCAGATCATAAAATGATACTAGCTGGAATGTTGAAGTATCTGATTCACTGAAGATCCTGTTACATGATGCTGAGAAAATCAGTATTAAGGGTAAAAATAAAGTAAGAATTAAAATATTTCTGTTCATCGCCTATTCTCCTCCTAAAAAGAATGTGTATGAATTTTAACAACTTTTTAGAATTTTTACAATAATCTGATTATGTTAGTAATAAAAAAGCCGGCAAGAAAACTTCTTAACCGGCTTGAAACTATTTTTATTTTTATAGAAATTTAAAAAGCTTAAGGTACCACGCCGCCAAGAATAGAGAAACATTCCTCTGGACTCTCAATACCAAAATTCCTGCAGCATCCTAACGGATCGCTTTCAATATCGCACTGTAGTGTTGCCTCTCCTGAACTTATTAGTGCAAAGAGCTCACCTAAGCCTGGGTACCACATAGCATCCATACTGCCTCTGCCATCTCCGTTGTTAAGCCCTACATAACCTGCAAAGAACTCATCACCGTCTAAGAACCCTAGAATTCCGTCATTCAGGTTGCCTGGAAGCTCACCGAAAGCGTCTTCAACAGTAAGCCTTACAGTTCCCTCTGTGATATCATTTTGAGGGCAAAGTACGGGTCCTCCCTGGCTGTGTGGAAATGCATCATTAATACCGTATTCAAGCCCGGCAACATTAACTGCTATATCATTAAAAAGAATGTTATCACCTACAGCAGATAAAAGATCGTTATATTTTGGGTTGTCTTCGTTAATACATGCAAACATCACGTCTCTGCAGGAGAATTGGTTTTCCCTGTTATCAGTAATATCTACATCAAAGATTACATTTACTACTTCAAAGTTTGTTGCAACTACTTCCACATTTCCAGGACCGCCGTTTTCAAATGCTATACCAACAATATCTGAAAGATTAGCACCACCAAACTGGTTAAAGTTGAAAGTTAATGCACTGCCTATACCAAACTCGAAAGGCTGGTTTGTATTAAAACCCTGCATATTTGTCCTGTATTCATAACCTGTATTATCAATAATTCTGAAATTCCCGATTACCAATTCATCAAGGTCAAGATTTACAGCATCGCCGCCAACACCTTCAACTATTGTTATAACAATAAAGCCGTAAGCATCATCAAGCAAATTCACACCTGATGGTTCACCGTTGTTGGTCTGGATACTGCTAAGGTTATAAACGTGTGTATCGTTACCGGTAAGAGTGTCGTAAAAGTTATTCTCTGTACAGTCGAGATTTACGTTAAAAAGCTGTACATGAATAGTAATGTTATTTGTTAATACATTTGTTACCTGTACAAAACTGTCCCTGTCCCTAAGGTCATAATAACCTGTAAGCTGAATACTTGGATTGTCAGAAGTAGGGAGTGGTGCAGTACCACAGGATACTATTACTAAAGCCATTACAGGCATCAATAATATAGATAAAATTTTCTTGAAATTCATCAGATTTCCTCCTTAAAGAAACTGTCAAAATCAGGACTATTTTAACAAAAAATGCACTATTTATCAATAGTTGGTAGAGAATAATTAAAAAAAACGAAATTTTTCAGAGTAAACATTAATTTGTAGTCAGAATTGGTTATTAAAAACCGGGGGAGTACTGAATAAATATTAAATACTCTTGTAACTATCTAGTAATTGTTGTTAATTTTTAGTAACAAGAAGGTCCCTGTTAAACTCCCTGTCAAATATATAAAGATACATAACTGCCATTGAATCCTGGGGTTCGTCGCTTGTATTGTTGTATACGCTTACAAGCTGGTACTGGTGATCCTTGTACACTGGTATCCCTTCTTCGCTTTCAAAATAATCAACGTAGTCAATACCAATCCTGTTTTCAGGCGCCCTTACTTTGCTCTTAAAAAGGGTCTCCCCGGTTGTCAGGTCAACTAGTTTTAGGGACTCTGCAAACGGATGCAGATGAACTGCAATATAATGGATCGTTGTATCATAAGGGATATTAATAAATTTGGTTACATTAGTATTATTTTCTTCAATTCCGGGTTCTACAACCCAGTGGCCTGTGAAGGTCCTGCCAAACTTGTCGTTATATGAATGGCCGCTCGCAGTCTCACCGGCAAGGCAGCTGGACCCGTGAACGTCTTCATTTGGGCTTTCGTGGCCAAAATACCCGTCTTTACCTTCAAGAAGTTTTACACCAACCGCACCGGTCTGAATAAGTGGTTTTAATGGCTCCTTGGCATCTTTATCGCGTATATATTTTACGGTAATCTGGTGGCGTACATCATGCTTGTTTTTCGTATCGTTTAAATTTAATACCTGAGTAGCTAACCTTAGTTTTTCTTTTCCAAATAAAGGAATACCGTAACCCTTTGGAAACTCAATCTCATACTGTCCCTGCGAAAGTGTAAACAGCCTGGAAGATGTCCTGATCTTATCCCAGCCTACAAGTTTCTTATGCTTTTTGATATCTATATCAAGATTGCTATGACACATAAATTCCTGTGATACAGGGGTCTTGCCGTCTTCACCGACCATCACTGCCTTAAATCCTGTTATCCATATTATTTCATCATCTTCAATCCCGGGAAAATTAAAGTTGTTTACACTAGAGGGGCCTTTCATGGACTTATAAATTTTGTCTACATGATATACAGGTGAAACGATAGTGTATTCCTGCTCAATACCCTTTGAAACTTTTGGCGCTATAAACATGAAATATGCACCAATAAGTACAAATACTGATATTGAAACAATAACTAATAGGGATTTTTTCATAAGTAAAATTCTACAGTATAATCGGGTTAAAATCTATTGGAGATTATTCAATTCCTTCACCAAAACCGCACTCAATTAATGCGCTGATCTCCTGGAATGCCTGCTGAGAATCATCGCCCTCAGTAACTATCTCAATGGTTGTTCCCTTAATTGCCGCAAGGGACAGCACGCCCAGGATGCTTTTGCCGTCAACTTCGTAACCATCTTTCTTTATTCTGACATCAGAATCGTATTTGCTCGATACCCTTACAAACTGTGCTGCAGCGCGGGCATGAAGACCTAACTTGTTCCTTACTTCAAAACTTTTAGAGTATGCACCTTCCAATTTATATCATCACTCCTCAACAAAATAATAAATCATTTATTGAAAAAATAAACTGTCATCTATATTGTCATTCAGGTTTAATTCGCCGTACTTTATTAATAATTCATAAGATTGATATTTAAGATCAATTGTCTTTGGGAATACTAAATTATCCAATTTAGTAATATTTGTATAGTCTATGATTAAAATATTTGATTCATCCAGATTAATATCTGCATGTTCAATATTGCCTGATAAAGGATCCAGTGTTAAAACAGTCTTCTGATTATTTGAGTTTTTATAAACTACCGCCAATTTTTGGGTTACGTCATTAAAGCTGACATTGTAGTCACCCATCCAAAGACCGAAAGGTATTTTCCCAAGCAAAAGGTCTATTAGTTGTTCTGTTTTTAGTTCTGAAGGGATACCCGGATAAAAATTTGAAAGATTAAAATTCCTGACATCAGGGAAAACAACCTGGTCGTTTGAAGTTTTAAAAATTACATTATCGCCGTTGGATGTTAATACAGCTATGCTCTGTCCAAACGCTGCAAGTGCTTCGAGCCTGAATTTTAAGGGAAGCTGGAGTAATGTCACCTGTCTTATAACTAAATCGTCATAATTGCTCTTGGCTTTTACCCTTGCTACTCCCCTAAGTGAATGGATGCTTTCCTGATTGGTTCTTGCACGATGTAAAATATCTGCAACATCAATATCGGAATAATTGATCGGGACCTGTTTCGGCACACAACCTGCAAATATAAATAAGAATAAAATTATTATGGCTAAGCGCATTGAATATTTATACTGCCGGGCTGAGTTTAACATTAATACCATTTATTTTATCTATAACTTTTGCTTCAAGTTTTTTATCTTCTTTGGTCTTATCTTCATTTTCGTTTAACAGCTTCAGGGCATGTTCGTATGACTTTAGCGCCCTCAGGATATCTCCCGATTCCAGGTATACATCTCCCAGGTGATCCCACACAGCTGCATCGTCTGGTGAAAGCTTTGCCGCGAGCTCAAGATTCACAATTGCTTCCTTGAGCCTGCCTTTCCTGTAATATACCCATCCAAGGCTGTCTATTATATAGCCCGTGTTTGGTGCCAGGTTCATGGCCTTTTGTATATAAGATTCTGCTTCTTCAAGATTTATTCCCTTATCTGCGTATGTATAACCTATATAGTTAAGTGCATCTGCGTTTTCAGGATTTAGTACCAGTATTTCTTTCATTATCTTTATTGATTCATCATCATTTCCGGCTGAAAAGTTGGTCACGGCAAGTGAATACAAAATTGCCTCATTATTGGGGTTTTTGGAAAGAAACCCTTCATACAGTTCAATTGCAGTATCAAAATTATCTTTTTTTCTGTAAATAGCCCCAAGATAATTAACTATGTTCACATTCCCGGGATAATCAGCATAGGCCTTTTCCATCAGCTCTTTTGCTTCAATATATTGATCTTTCTTTTCAAGAATAAATGCAGACTGGATAATAGCCCTGTCAAAGTAATCGGTAGAACCTGATAAACTGTTAAGAATGTTCTGGGCATCTGAATATTCTTCCAATTCAATCAGCCCCAGGATCTTGTAGTAAAGTGCAGCTTCATTTGTACTCTTCGTGGACAATATATAATCAAATTTTTCAATCGCCTTTCGGGGTTCTTTGTTCTCAAGGTATATGATTCCAAGTTTAAATTTTATTTCCGGATTATTTAAATCAAGTATCTCGGCATTCTGATACTGCTTTGTAGCTTCTTTAACCCGTTTTGTCCTGTACAGATAGTTCCCGTACTGTTCGTATACCTTTGAATTGTTTGGGTGATATATCAGCAACTGATTAAAATAAAATTCAGCCTTTTCGTAATTGAGCATCTTCTCTTCTATCGATGCAAGGGTCAGCAGTGTAGCAAAGTTTTTAGGATCCAGTGTCAGCAGCTCGGTATAAAGGACAAGGGCACTTTCCAGGTTTTCTTCTTCCTTCAGAAGCTCCCCCAGGAAAAAATATGCATCTTCATCATTAGGCTGAAGCTTAATTGACTGCTGCAAAAGCTTTTTGGCTTCTTCCTTTTCACCTATCTGAAGATAATGAAGTGCCAGTAGAAAATAGGAATCGGAGTTATCAGGATCAATCTTTACCGCTTCCTTTAAATACTTCCCTGCTTCTTTTTTATCCTTTTCACTTGAGGATGTAGACATCAGTCTGCCCAGAAGTTTATAAGATTCGACATTGTCTTCGTCAATTTCAATGACTTCTTTAAGCTTCGTTTTAGCGTCTTCCGGCAAATTTGCAGAGATGTAGAGCTGGGCCAGATTAAATTTCAGGTATGCCGAATCCGGGTCTGAAGTCTCAGCAAGTTCCATATACTCGATGGATTTGGCAAGGTCACTATCATAGAGATACATCCTGGAGAGCGTAAAATAGTAGTAAGACTCATGCGAACCTGATTCTGCCGGTATAAAATCCATTTCATCATGTACGCTGCTGTTAATATTACCTTTTTGCACGCATGACACGAGGAGTAATAAAATAAAGGTAAATTTTAATAGTTTTGCTGTTTTAATCATTTCTTTAGTTTGTTTCAATTACTTCAAGTTTCATTTTACCTACAACTTTCAGGATATCCGGACTTTTTGAGATATCACCTTCTATGAGTTTAAGATGTGTAGCATCAGAGGGTATTTGACCGAATGTAGAGTCAACCGGCACCCATTTTCCAATGTAGACTTCGTTCCATGCATGATAATAAAACCGCCCTTCCAGATATACAACACCGAGGACCACTTTTACCGGTATCCCCACAGCCCGTGTTAATGCAGCAAAAAGCACGGCGTGTTCATTACAGTCACCCTTAAGGGTTTTTAATACTTCAACAGCACTTGGGATACTTACAGTAGGTATCTTTTCAATATTGCTGTAGGTCCAGTCATTAATTAATTTAACTGCTAAAACCGGATTATTCTCACTATTAACAATTTTTTTTGCCTGACTTATTATGGCAGGATTATCGTTTTGAATTAATCTTGTAGCCTCCAGGTATTCTCCGTAACGATTTCCCCTGTATGGAAGTGTATAAGAGTCCAGGTTTGAAATGTCCGGGCTCTCTATAGTAAGAACCTTATTAGAAAAACTTTGATAATTTCCGTCATTAAGATTGAGCCCCTCTGTATTATCCAGACCATCCAGAACCACGACCATCTTTTTTACTTCCCTCGGGTTATGTATATACCTGTTTGAAGCTATTGAGGTTTTTTCCGCAATATTGAACGCTTCGTTTCTTTTCTTAAGGGCTTCCCCCTTGCTGCTGACAACTGCCGTAAGAGATGGTTCAAACTTTTCAAGTACAGTAGTACCATCTTTTGTAATCCAGATTGTATTTTCAGCCCCTAGAAAATTAACAGAGACTTTATTAGCACTAAAAATCCCTGATTTAGTTTCTATTCTTTCAGTCCCAAGTACTTTTATCCGTGCTTTTAGCAGATCAGGATCATAACCCGTATAAATATTTACGGGATCAAACAAATAAAGTTCAAAATCAGAGCCCTCAACTAACCCCTTTTGATATATATATTCAGGCAGTGCGGAAGGTACAATGTAGTCGTACTTTAATTTAAATTCCTGGCTCGTGTTATCCGCGAGGTCAACAATAGTAAGTTTTTCACCAAGGACTGTACCTTTTAGATTTAATGTTACCGAAGATGAGCTGACATCATAAATAAACGAACTGATTTTATTGTTTTCAAGAAGGTATTCGGATTTGATAGTCATTTCGGTCTCTGTGCCGAGTAAGTTCAGGTTAATGACTGTCTGCTCATAAATTGCTGTATTTTCCCCGGTCTCAGAAATCTTCCTGGAAATATGCCCGACCTTTTTTTCACCGGAAAAGATCTCCATCCATACTTCATTTAAGGGTTTTGATAAAGAAATATTTGCTGAAATTATTAATAAAGCTGATATAAAAAAACCAGTGATCTTCCACATTTTAGTTGTAGTCCGGTAAAGATGATGTAATTAAAATAATAGCTGATTAAATCATTTATATTTAATAAACTATTTACAGGCGATTTTGTTTAATTTCGCAATTGACACTGAATTATAAATTAGGTTGATTTATGCTCATGAATCTTGAGGAAATATATAAAAAAGTTATCGAAGAAAAAAGGATAACAGAGGAAGAAGGCCTTTTCCTTTTGAAGGAAGGGGACATTCTCCAGCTGGGTGCACTTGCCAACCTGGCAAGGAAACGGTTAAACCCGGATGACATTGTAACCTTTGTTGCCGATACCAATCCCAACTATACAAATGTATGCGATACCGAATGCCTTTTCTGTGCATTCTGGAGGCCGCCGGGCGCAAATGATGCGTACACTCTTTCCGTAGATAAGCTAATAAGTATGATGAAAACATCATTTCATAACGGCGCAACTACAGTACTACTCCAGGGCGGACATAACCCCGAGCTTAAACTTGATTATTACCTTGAAATTGTAAAAAGGGCCGTAGCCGAGATACCAGATCTTCATTTGCATGCTTTTTCAGCACCCGAGATTGCGGCTATATCTAAATATGAGAATATGCCTACTAAAGAAGTGCTGCAAAGCCTTTGGGACGCAGGGCTGCGGACAATACCAGGCGGCGGCGCGGAAGTACTAACAAACAAAATGAGAAAGAAAATCAGCCCTCTTAAGATAGATGCTGATAAATGGCTCGAGGTCACTAAAGAAGCCCATGAAATTGGGTTCAAAACCACTGCAACCATGATGTTTGGCCACTTTGAAGAAGATGAAGATATTATGGAACATCTGAGGCGTACCAGGGAATTACAGGATGAGACTGGTGGGTTCCTAGCTTTTATCCCGTGGATTTTTAAACCTAAAAACACCTTCCTTGAAAGAAAGCTCCCCAACGAAATTGGAGGGGACAGGTACCTGAGGGTACTTTCAGTAAGCAGGATTTTTCTTGATAACTTCAAACATATTCAGGGCTCCTGGTTTACCCAGGGCAAAAAAATGGGTTCAATCACAATGCATTACGGAGCAAGTGACCTTGGCGGCACCTTGTTTGACGAAAACGTGCTGGCCTGCGCCGAAAACAAGAGAAGGTCTACAATTGATGAGCTCGTTCATATGATAAAAAGTGCAGGGTTTAAACCCGCGCAAAGAAACACATTTTATGATGTTATTGAATACTTTTAGAATAAAGCCAATTTATAAATCTTTACAACACCTTAAATTTATTAGATACTTTTCAGACAAATATCCCGGAGGAGGGAATAATAAAGTGCCCAGCAAAATTGCCCTAATTCTTATCATTTCTTTGATTGTAGTTTCATGCGGTTCGAGAAGGACTTATCAGACTCAGGCCCCAACACAAAGTTTTTCGGCATTCGCTATAGTCGAGATTCCGGATTTTAAATCTGATATTCCAAATACCCCGGCAGACAATCTTTGGAGAATGCCTAATTCGCTGGCTAAAAAACTAAAATCAAAAAATATTTACGACGGTGTAAGCAGGTCGCAGCTGGATTTTTCCAATGGCGTGTTAATCGTTGATGCAACTATCACCGAAATTCAGCCTCCTGAATGGTATAAGCAGGTTATCAAAACAGGGACAATTGTAATTACCGTAAGATTTATTGATAAAGCCGAGAGCCTTGTTATAGCCGAATCATCTTTTGAAGGAAAAGCAAAATGGGGACTGCTTGGTGGCGGCATGGTATTTGCCGATGTAAGGGCAATTGACGAGATTGTTGATTACCTCAAGGACAACTACTCACCTAAGAGAAATTAAGAAGGCTTATTACCCAGGAACCTTCCTCAACATTTACCAGCAGTTTTGACTTGCCTGAAAAGGCTGAAATAAACTCCACAAATTCATAGGCTGAACTTGTATGAACGGTTTTACCATGATATTCCGAAATATCATCATGTTCATTTAAACCAGAACATTCGCATGACTGAAGGTCAAAGTCTATAAAATAATTGTTAAAAGGCTTATCAGATTTAATTACTTCAATACTGATAAATCCATCCACTGTAACGTCTTTAATCTCAGCCTCAACAGGGCCATTGTTATTTATTATTGCCGTTATCAGGAATTCATTGAGTTCGGTTATGTGCAGTTTTGTAAATGACATTAACGGCCCTTATCTATTTAATAGAACTAATAAAATCTTTTGAATTTTTTATTACTATATTTTTATCAAAAGCAGCCCCTTTTCCTGAAAGGGCTGTAGAGATTCCAAGAAGTGATGCCCCGGCTGATAAATAGTCCCTGGAATTTTGTAAATTAACACCACCTGTTACCAGGATCTTTACAAAAGGAAGTGCCTCTTTAATGGCTTTTACATACTCCGGGCCCCCGGCTGAAGCAGGGAAGATTTTCACATAATCTACACCCATGTTATATGCATTCACAATTTCAGATGATGTATAGGCACCTGCAATTGAGATCAGTCCCCTGGATTTAGTAAAACTGATAATTTTTTCATCGGTATGGGGTGAAACAATAAATTTTGCCCCTGCGTTATAAGCCTGCTCAGCAGATTCTACATTCAGAACGGTCCCGGCACCGGTAATTACACCCTCAATTTTTGACAGTTTGGATATAATTTCATTTGAGTTTTTCTTTATAGTAATTACTTCAAGGAGATTTATCCCGCCTTCAATGCAGGCATGTGAAAAATCGAGTGAAGTTTTAATATCATTAAATCTGACGACTGCTATAACGTTTATTTCATTCATTATATGATTCCGGTTAATAATAACTGTTTATCCCTTTAATTTTCCTGCTTTGAATATGTTATATTTTTAGGTAGATTTTGATAGATAAAACTGCAGTATGAATAATATTATGGAAATAAATAATCAGCAAATTGAAACCATGGTTTCCGACTTTGTCACAAAAAGTAAGGATCTCGGCCTGAAAGTCACCCCGCAAAGGACAGCTATATACAAGGAACTTGCCAAGACAGACCAACATCCAAGTACCGAGATGATATACAAAAATATCAAGGACTATTTCCCTAATATTTCACTTACTACTGTTTACAGAACACTTGAGACATTTGAAAAACACGGGCTTATTTCAGTAGTAAACCAGCTCTACAATGCTGCAAGGTATGACGCAAATCTTGCACCTCACCACCACATTGTATGTGTTGAATGTAAAAAGATAGAAGATATTTATGACAATTCCGTCAACTACACAAACATCGACAATAAAATCCAGGACTACGAAGTAGTAGGGTATTCGGTTTTATTTAACGGTATCTGTTCAAACTGTTCTAAAAAATAGTCCTGATTAATATATTTTTTAATCATTTATATTATCCAGTACAGCATTTTACTTAATCAACAAACTCTTCTATAACTGCACAGGAGATTTTTATGAAAATTCCGGAAGGATTTGATAAAGCCATAAACTTTGGACTGCTTGACTCAATCTTTACAAGAAGGTCGAGAAGATTCGGCCTGGGTATGGAAATACCTGAGGGGACACTTAAATACAGCTCCGCTCATGACCCCCACCCGTTATCGGAATTAGAAGAGGCCTTTTTAATCTGGGCAGGGACCGGGACTACCGGACTTTCACTGGGTGATCTTCCGAGAACAGGAATTTCCTGGTTATTTCAGTGGACCGGGAGAAGCTGGCCATGTTCCTGTAATTCACATTCAACAGAACTCTTTTATACAAATGATGATGGTGTGTATATGGTAAAGCTTTTTGACCTTATGCCTGAAGACACATCTATCTTTACCAACCTTAGCCGCGAACAGCAAATGGAGAAGGTGCTTGGGCTTTTTAATAAAAGTAAGATTAAACTTGAAGACGGCAGGGCAGACATGCCAAAAGGCGAACCGGGACTTTTTGATTTTAATGCATGGAACTGCAACAAACCGGGGACATCTTTTTTTGTTCCCGTTACAAATACAACCATCGAATATATGGTACTTTTGTTTATCTATTTTGGCTCAAAATACGGGTTCAATATTGTAGACGAGTTAAACGGCGGCAGGTCATGCGGACTCGATAAATGGATCGATAAGGGCTACATAAGAAAAGATGTCGAGCTTTCTCTTTTTGACCTTGAACTGAGGGTGTTAACAACACTAAATGTCGAGCAGGCATTTATCAGCCAAAACATGAACCTGGCACTCCAGGCACTCGGGCTCGGGGGCTGGACTTTCACGGGGCTTCTACCGCATTATGCACTTGGCGTTGATCCAAAATATAAAGGTCTTGGTTTCAGGTTTAACCAGCCGGATAGATCAGTGAGGTCCACAAAGGCTCCCTATCCGGTTGGTCGGGACGGTGTATTTGAATCCCTTTGCCCGCCATATGTTAAAAACATGGATGAAGCAGTAGATAAATTTTTACAGATGAGGGGAGAGTTTTGGAAGGAAGACAACCCCTATCCCTATAAAGAACCAAAAGATGTGCTTGCAGATGAATACCATCCTTCAGAAGTAAGGATTCAGATTGTAAAAGATTTTTGTACCTATATTTTTGAGAACTACGGAAGGTTTCCCGCTTTCCTGGACCCGATGTTCACAAGGCTGGTATTCCAGGCCCACCATCTTGACCTGGATTTTTATGACAAACATTTCAAAGAAGATTCATACCACGAAATGCACAAAGATCATTTTAAGCTCTGGCATCCTGAGATTATCGATCCCTTTAAAAAATAATGAATTCTGTATTTTTTAACTATTTTTTAACTCTTTCTATATAGTTGCCGTTTCTTGTATCAACCTTGATCCAGTCACCCATATTAACAAATAAGGGCACGTTAATAGTAGCACCGGTCTCAATTGTAGCGGGTTTTGTTGTGCTGGATACCGTATCGCCTTTAACACCTGGCTCAGTATAGGTTATTTCAAATTCCACACTCGTTGGGAGTTCGATGCCTATGGGCTTATCCTTGTAAATCTGCACCTCGACTTCCTGCTGTTCCTTCATAAATTTTTGCGTGTCACCAACCTGGTCTTCATTAAAACTAATCTGTTCATAGTTTTGTGTATCCATAAAATGAAAGCCCATATCGTCTTTATAAAGAAACTGCATATTTTTTCTTTCAATATCAGGAACATCAAAAGATTCTCCCGACCTGAACTTCTTTTCCTGGACGGCACCGTTTACAATGTTCTTTAGTTTTGTTGTAACAATAGCTCCCATCCTTCCCATTTTGGAACTGGAGAATTCCACAATTTCCCATATGTTCCCTTCGTACTCAATTTTTAAACCTTTATAAAATCTACTGGTGTCTACACCCATTTATTTCTTACCTCCGTACTTATTCATCATCTTCGCCAACCAGTCCTATATTTATGTTCGAACGGTTTACATTATCTTCAATTTTAAAACTTTCATCTGCCCAGGCACCAAGGTCAATAAGTTTACACCTTTCGCTGCAGAAGGGTTTGTACTTGTTGTCTTCCCATTTTGTAATATTACCACAGTGTGGGCATTTGATTTTCATATCTATTTATCACCTGCTTGCTGCTCTGCCATTTCACAAATTATGTGTGCAACAGTAATATGCACTTCCTGAATCCTGGCAGTAGATTCAGAGGGAACAGAAATTATACATTTTGACAGTTTTTTTAATTTATTAAAGCGATTTCCTGTAAATACTATACTTGTCATACCTAATGATTTTGCTGCCTTGAGTCCATTTATAACATTTTCTGAATCCCCGCTGGTAGTAAGGCCAATTGCAACATCGTTCTTTTTCCCCAGGGCTTCTATCTGCCTCGAGAATATGTTTTCGTAAGCATCATCGTTTGCAATTGAAGTAATGATCGAAGAATCCGTGGCCAGGGATATTGCCGGAAGCGCCTTTCTTTCCATCAAAAACCTGTTTATAAATTCCGCAGCAATATGCTGTGCATCGGCAGCACTCCCGCCATTGCCAAAAATTAACAGTTTTCCCCCCGATTTAAAGCATTTGTTGATTATGTTTGTAGCATTAATCACACTATCCAGCGATTCCTGTGCAAATTTAAGTTTCAGATCAGCACTTTCACGGAGTATGGATATTATCTTTTCTTTCAATTTATGTCCTCCCAAACATTTTTTCAAGTTCAGGGAATGTAACAACCCTTGCCACCGGCCTGCCATGCGGGCAGGAATGAGGAAACTCAGCCGCATCAAGGCTCTTAAGTAATGCATATATCATTTCATTGTTTAAATTCTGATTGGCCCTTATTGAACCGTGACAGGCCATTGTTGCAAAGATCAGATCAAATTTGTCAGCTAGTGACCTGCTTTCATTAAACTCCTCAAGCTCGGCAAGAAGGTCCACTATTACCTCAGACGGCTTTTGGGATTCCAGTATTGCCGGTATAGAGATTATCCGTATAGCTGAATCACCAAACAGTGCACACCCGTAGCCCAACTCATCAAGATCTGCCTGAAATTTTTCAAATAGTTTTATCTCTCTCGGTGAAACTTCTACAATTTCGGGAATCAACAATTCCTGTTTTTGAATATTGCCTGACTCAAGAAATCCCTTTCTGAATTTTTCATAATTTACTCTTTCGTGTGCCGCATGCTGGTCTATCAGTATAAGTCCGTTTTCATTTTCACATACTATATAAAGAGCGCCGACCTGGCCAAGTATTTTCAGGCTTGAAAAATACCCGGGATTATTAAAAAGCTGCTGAGGATTTTCACCTTGAATTTGAACAGAGTCATTAGAATTACGTGAATCTTCATAACTTTCTCCATAGTTCGCAGAAGGATTATAAGACTGTTTATTATCATCACTTTTAGCATCTACATTATATGATAATCCGCGGGGATTATTATATTCCTGCCGCTGCTCATAAAATGAACTGTCTTTTTTATGTAAAGTTTCCCCGTATCCCAGCATCCACGGTGCAGTTGAAAGCATATTACCTATAGCCTGTTTAATAACGCCACCGGCATGGGACTGATTGCGGAACCTTATTTCGTGTTTTGTTGGATGTACGTTTACATCTACATCACTGCTGTTAATCTCAATAAACAATGCGCCCTGGGGAAATTTCCCTGACGGAAGTGTTTTTCCGTATGAGTCCATTATAATCCTTGTGATAAACCTGTCTTTTACAGGTCTTGAGTTTACGTAACTGTATAATTTTTGTGTATTGGTCCTGTTTGATAACGGACTGCTCAGGAACCCATGGACTTTTATTCCTTCTGACTCAAAATCTATATCAAATATTTCTTTTGAATTGACTATATCTTTTAGACGTTCAAAAATATTTGGTTTTGGTTCAAATTTAAATACAACCTTGTCATCGTTTATTACTTCAAATCCGACTTGTGGATTTGAAATTGCTTCCCGCTGAATAATTTCAATGGTTCTTATAAACTCGGTCTCATTTTTTTTTAGAAACCTGAGTCTTGGAGGAGTATTAAAAAACAGGTTTTTAACTTCTATGGTAGTCCCCGAAGGGCAGCCTGCATCATCTACTCTTCTAATCTTCCCACCGTCAATAATTATTGAAGTCCCGGATTTATCATCCATACGGCAGGTGAGGAGTTTAAATCTGGATACACTTGCTATACTTGGAAGTGCTTCACCCCTGAAACCAAGGGTACTGAGTGAAAAAAGGTCATCAATGGACTTTATCTTACTTGTAGCATGCCTTTCAAGGCTCATTAATGCATCGTCATGAGACATACCGTGGCCGTTGTCTGTAACAGAGATATATCTCTTACCACCTGCTCTTAGCTCAATTTTTATAAATAAAGCACCGGCATCCAGTGAGTTTTCCACCAGTTCTTTCACAACAGAAGCAGGCCTTTCGACTACTTCGCCGGCAGCAATTTTTGATACGAGTATATCGGGAAGAATTCTTATTTTAGCCATGAGGTTATAAGCTCATTTTAAAAAAGAAAATCTACTTATTGAAAAAAATGTAAGTGGGTATTCATATTGTTAATTTTATTCAACTTTTTTTCTTTTCTATTTTACTGTCTTTAAACAATGATATTAAAGAATCCACTGGGATTGCGGGCAGCGTAATTATATCAACAGTGCCCCTTGCACAAAGATCTATCGAGACTTCGCCTATTGTCTCATTATCAGGTGCATCAACAATATTTACAAAGTCATACTGGCCAAGAGTTGCAAACTGATCAAGGACTTTAACTCCTCTTTTTTCAAGTTCCTCGTCCACTTCCTTTATTCTGTGTGGTCTTTCCCTCAACGTTTTACGTCCGTCAGGTGTTAATTTGCTCAGAAGTATATATATTCCCATAATGTTGTTATTATATAGTTTTTATTATAAATTTTAACAGTAAAAATAGATCTTTAACATTATTGTTCTATTTCCACTTTTATAATGTATAATTTAACCCTTTAAAAAATCCATGCGGGGACACATATGTCAAACAAAAGCAAAAACATTTTTTTATTTTCCCTACTGACTCTGGTCACATTTATATTTATTCCCTCACCCTCCTATTCACAAAGAGTAAAGGCTGACAGGGCAATTGTTATTGAGGACTACACATGGGGTGCTTCCACAATGGGCAGCCAGGCAATACTGAGAGACATAACTTTAAAAAATACAAGCCTCCAGGAATTTGAGAACATAGACATTGAAATTGAACTATTTACCATTAACAGCATTCCCCAGGGTTCATTAAGGGGGACAATACACGATGTTCTGCCGGCGGGTGCTACTAAAACATTTGAAAAGTTAAAATTTGGGCTCATGCATTCAGATCTTCAAAGATCCATTGCACGGGTAGTAAGGGCAGACTTGATTCATTCAGGGACCCCGAATCAGCCCTCTGACCTTATCCTGGTGACAAACTGGGAATGGCAGGGCGGCCAGTACGGTACTGAGGGTATATTAAAGGAAATCACACTTGAAAACCGCAGTGACGAGAACTATAAAGACATTAAAATAAGGATCAATGACCTGGGTGTAAGGGGTTCTTCAAAAGTAGGGGTTGAAGGATATACAAGCAATGTTGTTATTCATGATATTTTGCCTGCCAAGTCCAGTTCTACTTATAAGAATGTAAATGTAGGATTCAGGCATCCGGACGCTACAAGCAGTCACATATATGTCCTTGACGCAAACCAGCTCTCTAATAAGGAACTAAGATATATCATTAAAAAAGAGACAAAAGAGGGCAATTACGAAACTGCCAAGAAAGTGGAGATTACACTTGAAGATGAACCTGAAAGAAGGCTTTCAATTGCCGAAAGATACAGACAAAAACTTGATGAGACCGACGTTAATTTTAATACAGATGTAGCTGACTCTGAACTTGATGATAGCCCCGGTGTCGTAGTTCCCTCAGATACAATTACTGATGAGGTTAAAACATCTACCGATACTGTAGCCACAAGGTCTGAGCAGACAGAGTTTGACCAGGAAGATATGCTCAAAAATAAACCAAGTGATGAAATAAATCCAAAAGAAATAGAGATCGGATATGTAACTGATGATGAAGTTGCCCTGCCTAAACAGGATATTATTGTTACAGATTTCAAATGGGGGAGCGGTGTACCGGGATCACAAGGGGTACTGAAGGAGATAAGGCTCAAAAATCAAAGTGGTATTGCTTATTCAAAGATTGAACTGCTTGTAGAGTTTGTATCTTCAACAGGAGTGCCGTTGGCATCCAACAAGGTAAAAATAATTGACGTTCTTCCTCCGCATTCCAGTAAAACATTTGAGGATATAAATCTTGGTCTAATAGTTGTACTGCCTAATGAGAAAGATATGATAATTACTGTTAAAGATGCTAAGAGCAGCGTGGAATAGATTAAAAGAAGATATTTCTATAGTTCTGCTTCTGCATCAATAAGTTTTGAGGCTTCATCGACTATTTCAACAAGCCTGTCTTTGAAGAGATTTACACCGTCCAGTGGAATCACAATACAGGAGCGGCCGCCGCTTAGTTCGGTAATCCTTAGATACTTACCCTTGTGATTTTCTTTAATGTCGAAAAAAAATCTTTTTGACTCAATATCAACGTGTTTACTTGCAAGATCTTTTTCTGATTTATCCATTTTCTGCCTCCGCCTCAAGTCATCTCAAATTTTATAGGGTTGGAAATGATAACCTTTCACAACAAAAAATCAAGCACCAAAAAACAGCTGATTATTTAAAAAAATTGTATAAAATAAAAAATTATATATTTTGTAAGAAGATGTCGAGAATAAGAGTAAATGAACCGGAAAATTTTGTATTTTTGACTGAAATACCGGTAAGAATCAGTGAAATAAATTACGGCGGACACCTCGGCCATGATGCTATCCTGCCTATTACTCATGAGGCAAGGGTAAGGTTCCTAAATCAGCTAAATTACTCTGAGATGGACTTTGGAGGCTGCGGTATTGTCCTTTCCGGAGTGGTAATTGAGTATATAAATGAAACGTTTTACGGAGACACCTTAATAATAAAGATTGCTCTGTCAGGTTTTCACAAAAATGGACTGGATCTTGTTTATCAGCTTGAAAACAAAAATAAAGACATCCCGGTTGCAAGAGTTCTGACTTCCATAATATTCTTTGATTATGAAATCCGTAAAGTGGTCAGAACCCCTGACGAAGTATTAAAAAAGCTTGAAAGCCTGCCCTTACTATAATTTATTCTTCCTTCACATCTTCATTATTATCAAACCTGTAGCCAATGTATAATGAATTTGGCCCGCGTCTGACAAGAAAAAGAGCAAGCTTACCCTCAACTACTTTTTCAATTGCCCCGTTGTAGTCATCTATACTGTTAATCTCGGTTTTATCTATATTTGTTATAATATCACCTGTCCTGAAACCAGCGTCATAGGCTTTAGTGCCTCGTTCAACGTTAAACAGGATAACACCACCGTCACGTTCAAGATTATATTTTTTCGCCAGTTCCGGTGTAATTTCTTTTACATTAAGACCGATCTTACTGTCAGTACTGTCTTCCGGCTCTGCAGCAGCTTTCTTTGTGTCTTTTAACTCACCCAGATGCACATTAATTACCTTCTGCTTACCATCACGAATTATTGTTAAGTTTACGTCACTGTCAGGCTTTGTTGCACCAACAAAACGTGTAAGGTCAGCAAATTCTTCTATTGGCTGATTATTAAATTTTATAACAACATCTCCGCTTTGCAGCCCTGCTTTATCAGCCGGGCTATCAGGACTGACGTCGGCAATTAGTGCTCCGTTAGTACCTTTCAGGCCTATCCCCTCTGCTAATTCGGGTGTAATTTCCTGAATTATTACCCCGAGCCAGCCTCTAACGACTTTACCACTGTCTTTAAGCTGGTTAATCACATTAGATGCTAGGTTTATCGGGATTGCAAAACCAATCCCCTGCCCTCTGGCTGCAATTGCCGTATTTACACCAATCACTTCACCGTTCAGGTTAAATAACGGTCCACCGCTATTTCCAGGATTAAGCGGGGCATCTGTCTGTATGAAATCATCATAAGCACCCAGTCCCAGGGACCGTCCCTTGGCACTAATAATTCCGGAAGTCACCGTATAACCCAAACCAAACGGGTTACCAATAGCCATTACCCAGTCACCTATTCTTAGCTGTTCAGAGTTACCTAACTCAACGGCTACAAAATCATGGTCGGCCTCAATTTTGAGGACTGCCAGATCGGTTTTTGCATCTTTACCTATCACCTCGGCTTTAAATTCCGTACCGTCTTCAAGTACTACTTTTATATCTTCTGCCCTCTCGACAACGTGATTATTGGTTACTACGTATCCGTCCGCGCTGACTATAAACCCGGATCCAAGACCCTGTCTTTTAAACTCTTTTTGAGGGGAATTGCCGCCAAAAAACTTTTTAAAGAAATCCTCGAATGGGTCTTTCTGGCCGTATGGAGAATTTGGGGCCTTCTGGAAAAAACCCCTTTGTTTTACAACACTTGTTGTACTTATATTTACAACAGATGGTTTTAGTACTTCAACCAGATCAGCAAATGAAGGCAGGTTGCCGTTTCGTATTAAAGGTGATTTAGCAACTGAACTTCTTTTATTTGAAATAGTGTTGGATTTCTTATTATCTTCTTTCTTATCCTGTTTATCAGATTGCTTTCCGGTATCGGATTGCATGGATTCAGTACTATTTTCCTGTTCTTTTTCTGTATTGGAATCTTCTGCTCGTTTGCATGAAGTGGAGATAGAAACAATTAAAACTGTAATTAGCAAAAATGAATACAACCTGGTCATTTATAAGCCTCCTGACTTAAAAGTTTAAATAAATATAGTCATGTAAATACTATAGGCAAGGATATCCATACCTGTTGAATTTACTAAATTTTTTATTTGAATATTTTTTTTCAAAATAGTCCCGTTTAATCAAATAATAGCTCAATTATTTTATCAGATATCTTTTGGGGAGTGAGGTTATCAGTTTCAATTATAATATCCGCACTTTCATAAAGCTCTATTCGGCTATCAAGTAAGTCACTTGCCGTTTCATAAGGGTTTTCAACGTCCAGAAGGGGTCTTCCATTTTCGTCCTTAATTCTGTCCCATATAGTTTCAATACCGGCTTTTAGATAAATACTTGTACCTGAGGATTCTATAATATTTATATTAACAGGTTTTAACACAATACCGCCCCCTGTTGATACAACCGTATCTGTTTTATCTATTGATACGCTTTTTAATGATTCTGTTTCCAGTTTTCTGAACTGTTCTTCCCCCAGATTCGAAAATATATCTGTTATTTTTTTATTCGATCTCTTTTCTATTAATTCATCAAGATCAACGAATTTATGTCCGGTCATAACTGATAAGACTTTACCTACCGTTGACTTTCCGGCACCCATAAAGCCAATAAGATACAATTTACTTAGTTTATTCAATTTATTGAAATAAAAGAGAAATATTAATTATCCTGCGTATTTTCAGGTCTTGCCAGCTTTTCAACATACTTCCCGATTATATCACATTCAATGTTTACAACAGAAGAAATTTTTAATTCACCTATTACAGTTTCAACTTGGGTATGTGGAATAATGTTTACAGAAAATATATTTTTTTTGATATCATTAACGGTAAGACTTATACCATCTACTGCAATTGAACCCTTGGTAATTATATATTTTGCGAGATTATTATCCACGGTAAAAGTATATTCAATGGATTTTCCTATATTATTTATATCTAAAACTTCACCAACCCCGTCAATATGTCCGGTAACAATATGTCCGCCAAATCTCCCGTCTGCCTTTAGTGACCTTTCAAGGTTTACCCTGATTCCCTGAATGAGTCCGGAAAGGTTAGTTTTTGCAAGAGTTTCATGTGAAGCATCGAATGTAAACTGATTCCCGGACAACTCAACAACGGTAAGGCATACTCCGTTTACTGAAATACTTTCGCCAATAACAAGTTCATCTGAATTTATTTTATTAAATTCTATTGTATACCTGTTTTCTTTTTCACCTTTTTCAATTTCCCGAACGGTACCAATATCTTCTATTAATCCTGTAAACATAGTATTTAACCTTTTTTAAACAGCCCCGTGGCTATTACCAGTATTGCCCCAACGGTAATACAGCTATCGGCAATATTAAAGGGTGGCCAGTTTAATGAAGGATTGTTAAACCAGTGAAAATTAAGAAAATCCGTTACATATCCAAGTCTGAACCTGTCAATAGAGTTTCCTATGGCACCTGAAAGAATTAGTGATAGCCCTATAATCATTGACCTGTTTTTTTCTTCAGTATTTTTTATAATCATAAATATTACTGAAAGTGCTATAGCAAATACTGCAATGTAAAATGGAAGTTTGAACTGTTGGGGCAAATTCTGCAACATCCCGAAAGCAACCCCGCTGTTTCTTAGGTGGGTAAGGTCAAAAAACGGAAGTACCTCAATAGAGGAGTATAGTGGAATATCCAGACGTACCAGATATTTTGTCACCTGGTCCAGTACTACTGAAGTGACAACAATAATAGTAGTAATTATATATTTATTCATTTTTCCAGTTTAATTATTCAGCTCCCAGTTTGCCCTGTCTATAAAATTTTCAGCGTATGATTTATATTCGCCGCCATTTTTGTCCATTTTCGCTAATTTATTGAATGTCTTTAATGCACCATAATAATCACCCACAGAATACTGCGCAACTCCCAGAAGCTTTAAATTTTCCATACGAAGGTTGTCACCGGGCAGCCTTCTAATCTCCGAAATTTCTAAATTTTCTATTGCCCTGTTAAAATTACCTTCCCTTAAATATATTCTTCCCAGCAGGTAATAAGCAGGGACATAAGAACGGTATCTCTGTTTAAGGTCTTCAAGTATAGCAACCTTTTCCAAAGTATCATCAGTAAGTAAAAAATCTTTGTAGGCATTTTTTATATTTTTATGAAACCGTTTTAAATCTAATTTCAAATCAATTGATCTCTGGATATCATTTGGAAGGCTGCTGTCTTTTAATTTAACAAAGTAAGGGTATGCATATTCATAACCTTTTCTGTCCCAGAGAACATTTGTCTTTAGGTTTTTAATTATATTTATGTCAATCTGGGTAAGTCCGTCAGTATTTAAATTTAAAAGTTTATCATAGTCATTATTAAAGTAATACGAGTAAGCAAGGGCTGACTTTATGTTTGAGTTGCCGGGGTTTAATTCATATGCTTTTTCAAAATCACTTGTCGACCCGTAAAAGTTATCAGATGCATAGTCTTTAAATCCTTCAGAAAGATAATAATCAGTTTTCCTGGGACAGCTGTCTTCAAATATACTTTTATCTGAGAACTTATACTCTGAAAATTTATTTGCATCTTCAGGCAGTTCTATCTCTTGATTCAGGTAATTTAACCACGAAGCAAGCAGTTCGTCTTCTGTTTTATTATAACTATCTGTATCTCCGGTCCTGTAATATTCCTTAAATTTTTCAACCCCATAATTATCTATAAGGTATCTTGAATATGAGCCCATTAATGTATAACTAACAGACGGCGGGTAATACCAGAAACCGTAGCCAAGAAAGTCATTCAGATTTTTATTGATACTCTCTTTTTTTACAAGTGTCTTTGCAAGCTGGTGTTTATCCATAACATGAACGGGCCAGTCGACAGCCACTGCAACACCTTCAATCAATCCTTTTTTTGGGCTTATTTTTAAGGTGCTGGACCCAAATTCCGAAGAAATAATATGCACCAGTTCATGTTTCAGCTCTCTTGTAGGATAAGCGGTAAATACCTGGTGAATTTCCTGATGGATTGGATTAGCAACAGTTGCATGAAGTGAACCAAAATACTTTTTTCTACTCCTGGTATCCGGATAAATATAAGAATTTATTTTATTGCTTATATCTACATCTAAATATTCACTTACCTCTGAATATCTCCATTCATGGTCTTTCGCTATTAATTCAATGTTTTTTGCAGCGTTTGATTCCGGGTCAAAATGAATCAAAAAATGGTCAGTTTCATAAGTTTTTGTAAGAACGTTATCCTGTATATAATCCCTTGAGTACCTGATACCCAGATGTTCCTCTTTGAAGTTAGAAAACACAAGTAGTACCAATAAAAAGAACAACAGGATAAATGAACCGAGGGCCAGTGTCCCTTTTTTATAACCCTGAATAATGCTTATTAACGTAAAAATAAATATTGCCCAGGCAAATATAATAATCCTGTATACAATAAGGGTTGTTGTAATTGGTATAAATTTATCGTAAACAGAACCCGGGAAATAACCCATAATAGGATTATAGAAAAATATATGGGCTTGATAATAAAGTTCATAAAGAGAAAATAGAACTGTAATTATAAGGATAAGAGACCCGATAAGGAAGCCTCGCCGCCTGAAGATTAAACCTGTAAATGATCCTATAGCGGCAGAATAGACAACGGAAACTAACGGAATTAATATGTAAAAATATAATCCGGTTTCAAGACTACAGTCCTTGCTGATTAAAGAACTTACTAATCCGATAGTGAAGTTTACAGCTACAAGCACCAGATTAACCAGGAACAGCCTTGAAAGAAAATCTATTGTATTAAAAGCCGAATAAGACTTTGTGAGACTGTCGTTTATTGCTTCGGCCGAAATAAATACAGCTATAAATGAAAGGAAAATAGAAGAGAAAACAGAGTACTCATAGCCCAGAACCCCCACTAGCGGAAAAAGACTCAGAATTACCGAGAATATAAATACTAATATTAAACATACTAAATATTTTTTGGTTAGAAACATTAATTATTATCTGGATTGAAAACTTTTTTAATCTCTGAAGCATTGGTCCTTCAAACGGGATACATCCTCAAATTTCGTTAAGCCTGAACTGAATTGGTATCTTAACCCAGCTGGGAATAAATTTGCCGTTGAATTTGCCCGGTACAAATTTCCATTTCTTTAGTGCATTAAGTGCGGAATTATCAAGTACCGTATAACCTGAAGTCTTTACAATTTCCAGATCTCCAACGTTGCCGTCATCCAGTACCTGGACATTAAAAACAACCTCGCCCTCATAACCCCTGCGTCTTGCTACAAGTGGATATTCGGGTTTTTTGTTTGTACCGTATTCAGGTTTGGCAATTGATTTTACCGATTCTGCTTCGTTATTTTCATATCCACCTTTTACAATTTCTTTTTTTAATTTATTGCCTGCATCCTGCTGCAACAAAATATTTCTTTCTTCACTTTGTTCTAAAGAAATTTTACTACTGTTTTTTGTGATTTTATATTGATTTTTAGTGTTTAATGTCTTCTTTATACGGGGCATTGATTCAGCATTTTCAATTTTCTTTATATTCCTTTGCTGTTTATCTGCAAGGCCATGGGAATTACTTTGCTGAAAATTAACACTTTCCTGGTTATTTTTTTTTACAGGATTCTTATACACGCTGACATGTGTAAGATCACTTTTACCATTTTTACTAAAGCTTAGATGGCCAAGTTCCACAAGGGAAAGAAGAAAGGCTGAAATTAGGACCAGGTGAATAAAAACCGAATAAAATAAATATTTTCTTATACCGTTTTTCATTGTGAACTATTTATCAATACGATAGGTGTATTAATTAATATCAATAACTATGAATTCCCTGATTCCCCCGGGAGTGCGTACCTGCACATCGTCATCAATTTCCTTGCCGATAAGGGCCCTGCCAATAGGTGAAGATATTGAAATTATCCCGTTATCAGGGTCGGTTTCGTCTTCTCCTACAATCTGGTATTGTAACTCGTCCCCGTTTTCTACATCTTCAAGTGTAGCGGTCAAACCAAATACAACCCTGTCTTTATCATTAATTTTTGCCGGGTCAATAACCTCTGCCCTTCCGATTTTAGCTTCTACTTCCTGAATTCTTCCTTCAATGAAAGACTGCTTATTCTTGGCAGTTTCATATTCCGCGTTTTCCGATAGATCACCCAGAGACCTGGCAAATGAAATTGCTTTTATAACTTCCTGCCTGTCCACAGTCTTTAATCTATGCAGTTCTTCTTTAAGTTTTTTAAAACCCGCCGGTGTCATTGGGACTCTTTCTACAGACATCGTTTTCCTCCGTTCATTCTAATAATCCTGTATTGCTTTTACATCCAATCCTGTTTTTTTCATGCTTTCAATGGCCCCTGCTGCGGCTTTCGCCCCGGCCAGAGTTGTAAAATAGGGTACATTGTAGGTGAGAGTATTTCTTCTGATTGAGTAGGACTGTGCCACTTCTTTTTCACCAAATGTAGTATTAATTAATAACTGAACATCATTGTTCTTCAGATAATCAGTGATATCAGGCCTTCCTTCCGATACTTTATTTACCCTCTCGTTAACTATACCGTTTTCTGATAAAAATTTTGATGTCCCGCTGGTACAAATTATTTTAAAATTAAGTTCGGTCAGTTTTTTAGCAATACCTAATACTGTATCATTTTTATCTTCATCTTTAACACTGATAAAAGCAGCTCCCTCAGTCGGAAGCGAATTCCCTGCCGCAATCTGCGCTTTTGCAAATGCATTATTTAGTTCAGTGTCAATACCCATGACTTCACCGGTGGATTTCATTTCCGGGCCAAGTATTGTATCAACCTTTACAAATTTTATAAAAGGAAATACCGATTCCTTTACAGAATAATGTTTGGGCTGGACTTCTTTAGAAAAACCCAGTTCATCCAGTTTTTTGCCAATCATAATTTTAGTTCCAAGTTTTGCAAGCGGAACACCGATTGCTTTACTTACAAAGGGAACAGTCCTGCTCGCTCTCGGGTTTACCTCTATTAAATATACTTCATCATCTTTAACGGCAAACTGGATATTTGCCAGTCCTTTAACATTTAGTGCAATTAAAAGTTCTTTAGTCTGCCTTTTAATCTCATCAATAATTTCTTTTTGAATTGAGAAAGGAGGCATTACCATTGCACTGTCGCCCGAATGTACGCCTGCTTCTTCAATATGTTCCAATATGCCTGCAACCACAACAAGTTTGCCGTCACTTATAGCATCAACATCAACTTCCTTTGCATCTTTTAAGAATTCATCTATTAAAACAGGGTGGTTAGGAGATACATTTACTGCTTCATTCATATATTTTACAAGTGCATTCCTGCTGTAAACAATTTCCATTGCCCTTCCGCCAAGCACGTAAGAAGGCCTCACAATAACCGGGTAACCTATATCGTTTGCAATACTAAGAGCTTCATCTTCGCTCCTGGCAATACCGTTTCGGGGCTGCTTTAATTTTATTTTCAGAATCAGGTCCCTGAACCTCTCCCTGTCTTCTGCAAGGTCAATATTTTGGGGTGAAGTCCCAAGAATCTTTACACCCCTTTCTTCAAGCGGGATTGCAAGTTTAAGAGGCGTCTGCCCGCCAAGCTGCACTATGACCCCATCTGGTTTTTCTCTTTTTATAATAGCAAGTGCGTCTTCAAGTGTTAAAGGCTCGAAATACAGCCTGTCGGATGTATCATAGTCCGTGCTGACCGTTTCGGGGTTGCAGTTAATCATAATAGATTCATAGCCCTCTTCCTGCAGAGCAAATGATGCATGAACGCAGCAGTAATCAAACTCAATACCCTGCCCTATCCTGTTGGGCCCTCCGCCGAGGATTATAACTTTCTTCATTTCGGTTGGAACGGACTCATCATCTGTTTCATAAGTTGAATAAAGGTATGGAGTATATGCTTCAAATTCTGCGGCACATGTATCAACCATTTTATATACGGGGATTAATCCAAGACTATTCCTCTTTTCAAAAAGCTCATCTTCACTGCAGTTTAAAAGGGCAGTCATATATAAATCTGAAAACCCGTATTCTTTTGCCTTTATTAATAAATCATCAGGAATAGAGTCTAGTTCAAATTCTATTAATCTGTTTTCAAGGTCAATTATCTGTTTTATGTTGTGTAAAAACCAGGGGTCAATTTTGCTTAAGGCAAATATTTCTTCAACGTCCATCCCGCAGCGGAAACCGTCAGCTAAATACCAGAGCCTCGTTGAGTTTGGAATTCTAATTTTTTCTCTGATTATTTCAATATCATCTGTTACAGTTTCAAATCCGTATGAATCTATTTCCAGGGATCTGATGGCTTTGTGTAAAGATTCCTTAAAGGTCCTTCCGATTGACATGACCTCTCCAACGGATTTCATCATTGTCGTTAGAGTGGGATCAGTCTGGGGAAACTTCTCAAAAGTAAATCTTGGAATTTTAACCACTACATAATCAATTGTAGGTTCAAATGAAGCAGGTGTATAACGTGTAATATCATTGGATATCTCATCAAGTGTGTATCCGACTGCAAGTTTTGCCGCAATCTTGGCAATTGGAAATCCTGTAGCCTTCGATGCAAGAGCAGAGCTTCTTGATACCCTCGGGTTCATCTCGATAATTACTATCTCACCGTTTTCAGGGTTTACTCCAAACTGAATATTTGAGCCGCCGGTCTCAACACCTATTTCCCTTATTATTGCAACTGAAGCGTCGCGTAACTGCTGGTACTCCTTGTCTGTTAGGGTCTGGGCAGGGGCCACCGTAATACTGTCGCCTGTATGCACACCCATGGGGTCAAAGTTTTCTATAGAACAGATAATTACAACATTATCCATTTTATCACGCATAACTTCATACTCGTATTCCTTCCATCCTATTACTGACTGTTCTACAAGAATCTCGGATGTGGGGCTGAGGTCGAGCCCTGATTTTGCAAATTCTGCAAACTCCTCCATATTATATGCAATACTGCCCCCCGTACCTCCGAGTGTAAATGAAGGCCTGATAATTATCGGGTAACCGATCCGGTTAGCAACTTCCCATGCCTCGTCCATGTTGTGCGCAACACCGCTCTCAGGGACTTTTAAACCGATCTTTAACATTGCTTCCTTAAATAGCTCCCTGTTCTCAGCTTTCTTAATTGCGGGAAGCTTGGCACCTATCAGTTCGACGCCGTACTTGTCCAATACTCCTGATTCTGCCAGCTCTACGGAAATATTTAATGCTGTCTGTCCACCGAGTGTCGGGAGAAGTACATCAGGTTTTTCTTTTGCAATAATTTTTTCAACAATTTCAGGTGTTAAAGGCTCGATATAGGTGCTGTCGGCAAGACTGGGGTCAGTCATAATTGTTGCGGGGTTGCTGTTTACAAGGATAACCCTGTACCCCTCATCCATAAGGGCTTTACAGGCCTGAGCTCCAGAGTAGTCGAACTCACAAGCCTGGCCGATAACAATCGGTCCCGACCCAATAATCAATACACTTTTTATATCTTCTCTTTTAGGCATCTTTAATATTTAACCGGATAATTTTTTATACTTTATATGTAGCTACAGGTAAATGCGTTTTAAATAAATCGCAATTTTATACCTAATTCTTTATATACAGGCAATAAAAACGGTTTTTAAATAAAGATTGATTTAACAACGAGTAGAGGATCTACTGCTTACTGATCGTTACTCACATAAATTTCACTGCCGGTTTCTATGAATTCCCGGGATTTATCCTCAAGCCCCTTTTGGACAGCATCTGCATTATCCAACCCGTTATCCCTGGCATAATCCCTGATATCCTGAGTTATTTTCATTGAACAAAACTTCGGGCCGCACATAGAACAGAAATGTGCCACTTTAGCACCCTCTGCCGGAAGTGTCTCATCGTGAAAACCCTTTGCAGTATCTGGATCAAGAGAAAGATTAAATTGGTCTTTCCACCTGAAATCAAATCTTGCTTTACTTAGGACGTTGTCCCGCAGCTGCGCTGTGGGGTGGCCCTTAGCAAGGTCTGCAGCATGTGCTGCAATCTTATATGTTATTACACCCTGGCGTACATCTTCCCTGTTTGGCAGTCCAAGGTGTTCCTTTGGAGTAACATAACAAAGCATTGCTGTACCAAACCAGCCAATCATAGCAGCTCCGATAGCAGAAGTTATATGGTCATAACCGGGTGCAATATCAGTGGTTAAGGGTCCAAGTGTATAAAAAGGTGCTTCCTGGCAATATTCAAGCTCCTTTTTCATATTTTCTTTAATCATATGCATTGGCACATGTCCCGGCCCTTCAATCATCACCTGGACATCGTGTTTCCATGCAATCTCAGTAAGCTCACCAATCGTTTTTAATTCTGCAAACTGCGCTTCATCATTCGCATCCGCAAGGGAACCCGGACGGAGGCCATCACCAAGCGAGAAGGCAATGTCATACTGTTTCATTATTTCACATATTTCTTCAAAATTGGTATATAAAAAGCTTTCCTTATGGTGTGCAAGACACCATTTTGCCATAATAGAACCGCCCCTTGAGACAATCCCCGTCAGCCTGTTTGCAGTTAAGGGTATAAAGCTAAGAAGTACTCCGGCATGAATAGTAAAGTAGTCTACCCCCTGCTCGGCCTGTTCAATCAGGGTGTCCCTGTACATTTCCCAGGTAAGATCCTCTGGTTTTCCATCGGCTTTTTCAAGTGCCTGGTATATAGGTACAGTCCCAACCGGGACCGGGGTATTCCTGATTATCCATTCCCTGGTTTCATGAATATTATCTCCGGTGGAAAGATCCATTATTGTGTCTGCCCCCCACCTGCAGGACCAGACGGCCTTTTCAACCTCTTCTTCAATGCTTGAGGTTACTGCTGAATTACCTATATTTGCATTAATTTTTACAAGGAAGTTCCTCCCGATAATCATCGGTTCTGATTCCGGGTGGTTAATATTGTTTGGTATTATTGCCCTTCCCGCTGCAACTTCATCTCTTACAAATTCTGCAGTAATGGCTTCACCCGGCATTCCGGCACCAAAACTCTGGCCTTTATGAAAGCGCGCCATATCTCCATATTGCTCTTTTAGTTCATCAACTCTTTGGTTTTCCCTTATTGCAATATACTCCATCTCTTCGGTAATAATGCCTTTTCTTGCATAATGCATCTGTGATACATTGGAGTTCTTAAGAGCCCTCAATGGTTTTCTCTGTGAAACAAATTTGATACCGTTAACGCTTTCAGAGTTTTTCCTGGTAAATTCCGAAGTAAAGTTAAGAAGCTGCTCAACATCTCCCCTTCCCCTAATCCATTGGTCACGAATAGGCTGAAGTCCATTGTGAACATCTATATTTATATCCAGATCTGTATATGGGCCGCTTGTATCATAAACCGTAATTCCGGGAACATCCTTATCTTCCAATGAAATTTCTCTCATACCGACACTGATATCGTGAATTTTGCCGGGAACATATACTTTTTTAGAATTTGGAAAAGGCCGGCGTGTTATAACTGATGATTCAGGTGTTTTTTCTTTTTTATTGTTTGATGCCATTGATGTTCTCCGACTAGGTATTGCTGAAAATAAGGTTAACCGCATTATATTTAAAATGAAGTATTAGAAATAATTTTTGTAAATATATTTTATTGAGTCAGGAGCAGTTTTAAGTAATATATGGAACCAAATGTTTAAATATATACTTGGTATAGAATCTTCCTGTGATGAGACCTCTGCAGCAGTTGTTGAAGAGGGGAAAAATTTACTTTCAAATGTAGTTGCCTCACAAATCTCGACCCATTCTAAATACGGCGGGGTAGTACCCGAGGTTGCATCAAGGATGCATGTCGAATCAATACTTCCTGTTATTGAAGAAGCACTTGAAAAAGCGGATTTAAATTTTGATGATATAGACGGTATTGCCGTAACCCAGGGGCCGGGTCTTATCGGGTCGCTCCTTGTGGGTTTGGCATCAGCCAAATCACTTGCATTCTCCCTTGATAAACCCCTTCTTGGTGTTAATCACCTTGAAGCACATATTTCCGCAGTCCATCTTGAAAATAATGTTGAATTTCCTTTTATTGCACTGATTGCTTCAGGAGGTCATACAAACCTTTACATGGTAAGGGGTTTCACAGATTTCGAACTGATCAGTAAAACAAGGGACGATGCGGCTGGAGAAGCTTTTGATAAAGCTGCTAAGGTTCTTGGCCTTGGTTATCCCGGGGGAGTAATGATAGACAGACTGTCAAAAGACGGGGACAGTGACAAATACAAGTTTCCTATACCGTTTAATACAAAAAAATCACATGACTTCAGTTTTAGCGGAATTAAAACATCACTTGTATATTTCTTAAAGAAGCATGAAATAAAAGATGATGCAGATTTAAATGATATTTGTGCAGGATACCAGGAATCAATAGTCAGGAGCCTGCTTAATAAAAGTTTTAATGCTGCAAATGAACATAATATTAAAAGGATTGTTATTTGCGGCGGGGTTGCCTGTAATTCAAGATTAAGGGAACTTGGGGCTGAGTATGGTGAAAAGAACGGTATTAAACTTTTCTACCCATCACTCCCGCTTTGTACAGACAATGCTGCAATGATTGCTGTCATTGGGTATTACATGTTCCGGCGCGGGGATATATCCAATCTTAACATAGGTGCATATTCAACTTTAAAAACAAAAATAGTGCGGGGCCAGAAAAGTTTTGATAACAAGGGTCAGCATTCGTAATCAACGACGGTTCTTTCTGTCCTTACTTCTGATATATAACCGGCCACATTCAGGTGGTCAGGATGTTTCTGATAAATATCCAGGTCTTCTCTTGAATTAAATGTTGAATAAAGAACCACATCGTAAGCGGCCTCTGAGGGATTAAAATTTATTCCGACTTCAAGCTCTTTAATTTCATTAATTTTTGATATCAGCCCCATAAGCATAGTCTTTACATTAGCTATAATTTCGTTTTTTGATTCTCCGTTGTGATCGTCTTTTAACTTCCACATTACAATATGCTTTATCATCTTTTTCCTCCGGCTTGCAGTTAGTATATAAAGGGTATGATCCTGTATGTCCTTTGTTTGTAAAGGCCAAAATCACTGACCTTTTTGGACAGAATATTTTCATAATAAATTATTGTTAATATCACGGAAACCATCAGGATAATCCATACGAGTATTCTTGGTATATTCAACTCGTTATATATCCAGGCCGCAGAAAGAATGATCAATGCTGTATATATGGGGTGTCTTATATATACAAATGGCCCCTTAGGAACCAGCCGGGATTTTTTAGTACTTTGTTTAAGTAAGGAAAACTTATCAAACTTGATAGTCCACATTGTCCATACAATCAGGAACACTGCAAATACCTCAAATGAGAGAATCAAAATGTTATTAGTTACAATAGGCCCTGTAAATACAATATAACCCATGCATAAAAACTGCAGTATAAGTAACGGCATCAATTTCATCTTTTTCCTTAAATCTCTTCCTTCAAATTATATTTCAGTACTAAAAACGTTTTAATATCTTTTACTTATTTACCGAAGGAATCAATACCCATATTTTATTCTTAGTGTGAAATCCCCAGCTTGGAATATAAAAGATATAGTTTCCTGAGAACTTTTCCAATCCCTTCGGTGTGAATTTTATCTTTTTTTTCTTGTAATATTCAACACTCAGTTTTCCTTCTTCACAAAGTTCTAACCCTTCTTCTTTGCATAATGTTTCATATGTAAGTTCAAATGCAATTCTGTTTCTTGTGCTTTTTAATTCCCTGCCGTTTTGAACAACCCAGCATTTATTTTCACCGTTAACATTCAGCAACATTAGTAATGAAGGTTTTGGGCCCGGGTATTTAAATATTTTTATATTATCCATTTATTTTAAATAAGATTTGAAGCCCTTTAAGAGTAAGAAATTCATCCGAATGCTGAATCAATTTGGATTCCTCTGAAATTATTTTTGAAAACCCTCCAGTGGAGATCACGGCCGGGTCTGTTTGCATTGATTCTTTGATTCTTAATATCAGTCCGTCAACCAGTGATACATATCCATAAAAAATCCCTGCCTGCATACTCTCAACGGTATTCTTGCCAATAATGTTATCTGGTTTTTCAATATTCACTCCAGGTAATTTGGAAGCACTCAAAGTAAGGGCATCCGAAGATATTTTAATCCCCGGTGCAATTGCACCACCCAGGTATTCACCCCCGGCTGAAATACAATCAAATGTTGTAGCTGTACCGAAATCAACCACAATAGCACTTGAGTTAAATATGTTAAAAGCTGCAACGGCGTTTACAATCCTGTCTGCTCCTACTTCTTCGGGAAAATCATAAAGAATCGGCATATTGGTTTTAGAGGAATGACTAACTTCAAGCGGCTTAACTCCGAAAATGTCTTTAACAGATTTGGCAAGTATTTCTCTTAGCTCAGGAACAACGCTTGAAATAATTACAGAATTAATAAGGGAAGGGTCCAAATTGTTTTCAGTTAATTTCTTAACCAGGGATAAAGTAAAGTATTCTGTGTCCGAATTCTTTTTTGTCTCAATACTGAAAGATGAAGTTAATTTTTCGTTGTCAAAAACACCGAGTGTAATACTTGTGTTCCCGACATCCATTGCAAATAACATAAGGAACTATTATTCTTAATTTTAATAATAAATAAAGAATAATAGTTCCAGTGAAATTTGAATAAATTTATGTTTTAGTTGTTTACAAATCCCCTAAGGGCAAGTCTTGTATCGCGTTTTCTTATTTTAGTTAAAGCCTTTCTTTCTATCTGCCTGATCCTTTCCCTTGTCAGGTTATACATTGAACCTATCTCATCCAGAGTACATTTATCTTCATCACCAATCCCGTATCTCATACGGATAATATTTTCTTCTCTTTCAGTAAGATCTGAAAGTGCATCTTTCAGGGCCTTGTTAAGAGATATCTGGGCAATAAAGTCATCGGGTACAGGTTTTAGATCCGGGATAGTTTCGGCAATATTTGTTCTACCGTTTTTTGAAGGATTCTCTGCATCAAGGTAAACAATATTAGTACTGGTAGCACTCATTGCATTCTTGATTTTCTTTATACTTAATCCGGAAGTTTTAGCCAGTTCATCAACACCCGGGTTATCACTTCCGCTGTTAATTAACTGGTGTGTTAGTTTGTTAATTTTATTTGCCTGCTCAAGCACCCTGACAGGGAGCCTTATAAGCCTTGTCTGATCAAGCAATGACCTTGAGATTCTCTGGATAATCCACCATGACGCATATGTTGAGAACCTGTAGCCCTTAGAGTAATCATATTTCTCCACTGCTTTCATCAATCCAAGGTTTCCCTCCTGGATTAAATCTGCAAGAGGAAGGCCTCTTGTTAAGTAGTTTTTTGCTATACTGATAACCAGTCTCAGGTTACCTTTAATAAACTTGTTCCTGTACTCCAGAATCTTTCTTTCATTAATGATCCTTAATGTCTCCAGCCTGTTGATATCTTTGGCTTTTCCTGCAGACCTTCTCTGACTGACAAGTTCTATCTTTTTATCGATAGCATTGATATTCCTTTCAAATAGTTTTATCTGAATAGAGTATTCAACTTCCTGCTTCGCAGATAAAAGATTCTCAGAACCTATTTCCTTAAAATAGTTTTGAAGAGTAAAAAAATCATCTTCAGAAATAGTTTTGGATCTTGTGTTCGTATTAAACTTTAAGGACTTATCCTCCGAAGAGTCCGAAAAGTTTGACGAATCATAGCTAAAATCTTCTTTCACAGCTGTGTACTCTTGAACTAACTCTGACATATCATTCCTCCATCAAAACTGATATACACAAGAATAATGCAATTTACATGCCAGCAAAATTTATACTCTACTTTAACTTTGCTTCCCACATCTTGTGTGCAAAATTTAATCAAAACACATTATTTTGTTCCTTAAAAAAAAGTGATGTGAATTATCTTGCACATAATTATACACCACATGACAAAAAAATACACTTTGATTTTTCTAAAGTATATTATAAACTATTTGTCAGAACTTGTACAGATTATGAGAATTTTACTAACAGGCGGCGCAGGCTTTATAGGCTCATGGGTGGCTGAAAATTATCTTAAAGAAGGACATGAAGTATTAATTTACGATAATTTGTCATCCGGTATAGCTGAAAATATACCACAAGATGCAGAATTCATCGAAGGTGATATCCGGGACTATGGTATGCTGGAAAAAACCTTTATCAAATTCCGGCCTGAAATAATCAACCACCACGCGGCACAGATAAATGTACGGGTTTCTGTAGATGACCCCGTATTTGATGCAGAAACCAATATAATCGGTACTATTAATCTGCTTCAGCTTTCAGTTAAAAATGGTGTTAATAAATTTATTTTTGCTTCGACCGGCGGAGCTATATATGGTGAGCCGGAAATAATTCCTGCTGATGAATTAACCGCGAGGCAGCCCCTTTCACCTTATGGAACTTCTAAACTCTGCGTTGAAAACTACTTAAATTATTACAATAAAATATATGGCCTTGATTACACAGCGTTGAGATATTCAAACGTATACGGGGAAAGGCAAAACCCTCACGGGGAAGCAGGAGTTGTTGCCATTTTTTGTACAAATATATTAAACGGGACTGGGTGCAAGGTATTCGGAAACGGGGAACAGACAAGGGACTATGTTCACTGCGAGGATGTTGCAAGGGCCAGTGTACTTTGCCTTGATTCGGCAAGCGGTATTTATAATATTGGCACATCAGTAAGTAAGTCGGTAAATGATATTGTTGAAAAACTAAAGGATATCTCTGATATAGATTTTAATGCAGAACACCTTCCTGCAATACCGGGAGAGGTAAGTCATATTTCTCTTGATAACCAACTTGCCGGTAAGGCACTCGGTTGGTCACCCCGTATAAGTTTTGATACCGGCCTTGAAAGAACCTGGGACTGGTTCAAAAAAAACAACAAATAAAAATTTATATATACGGTTGATTATAATCTCTTTGTTGGTATGTTTACCTGACTTGGAGGAACCAACTATGTCCAAAGACGAAAAATTATATGATGTAAGAGTTGTCGAAAGATACATTAAAGAAGGTATGCTGACAGATAAAAATTATGAAGGCTACGTTAAGAAACTTCCGGACGTAACAGAAAAAGGTGAAACTCTTATAATTGATGAAGAAGAAGTTATTGAAGAATCTATTGAAGGTGAAGCTTTAGAAGCTGAAGGTGACGAAGGAACTGAAATTGAATAAAAACCAGAAATGGGATTACAAAGTAGTCACAACTGATTCTTTATTACAGGAGCCTCAAAACCATGACATTGCCGTTTCTCAGCAGGCAAGCAATGAAAGGAAAGAATCTTCAAAAGGCAGTATTGAAAAATCCCTTAATATTTTAGGCCACGATGGATGGGAACTTATCTCGGTACTTGGTGAGTTCTGTATCTTTAAAAAATCAACTATCTAAAACTGAACAAATTATTCCCACTCGATTGTACTCGGCGGTTTAGTGGAAATGTCGTATACCACCCTGTTAACACCTTTCACTTCATTAATGATTCTTACGGATATTTTTTCAAGAAGCTCTGGAGGGATCCTCGCCCAGCTGGCTGTCATGCCGTCAACACTTGTAACTGCCCTAAGTGCAATTACGTTGTCATAAGTCCTTTCATCACCCATTACTCCCACCGTACGTATAGGAAGAAACACACAAAAAGCCTGCCATATATTGTCATACTCCCCGCCCAGCCTTAGCTCCTCAATAAAGATATGGTCTGCCTGGCGAAGTATATGAAGAGAATCATCCGTAATTTCACCAATAACCCTGATAGCCAGTCCCGGTCCTGGAAACGGGTGCCTGTTAAGAAGTCCATCCGGTACTTTTAAAGCACGTCCTACTTCCCTTACCTCGTCTTTAAAAAGTTCCCTTAATGGTTCAACGAGTTTTAAATTCATTTTCTCCGGAAGCCCGCCTACATTGTGGTGTGATTTAATTGTGGCTGAAGGTCCTTTAACACTCACACTCTCAATTACATCCGGATAGAGTGTGCCCTGTGCCAGGAACTCTGCATTGGAAAACTTATGTGCCTCTTCATCAAAGACATTAATAAACTCTTCACCAATTATTTTTCTTTTCTTTTCAGGGTCGGTTACCCCGCTTAGTTTTGATAAAAATCTTTGCCCTGCATCAACATCAATCAGGTTAAGTTCGAGCTCTTTGTAGTTTTTAATAACCTCAGCTGATTCATTTAGTCTCATAAGTCCGGTATCCACAAATACACAGGTAAGGTTATTGCCAATAGCTTCTTTAAGTAAAACGGCAGTTACCGTTGAATCCACACCGCCTGAAAGTGCACATATCACTTTTGATTCCCCTACAGCCTCTCTGATATTTCTTATACTGCTTTCAACAAATGATTCAGGTGTCCATAGACCCCTGCACTCAGAAATCTTATAGATAAAGTTTGAAAGTATTTGTTTGCCAAGCCGGGTATGAGCTACTTCCGGATGGAACTGGGTGCCGTATATTTTAGTGGTTTTACTCTTTATAGCTGCAACGGGTGTGTTATCGGTAAAAGCCACAGAAATAAAATCATCTGGAATTTCTAGTACTTTATCACTGTGAGACATCCAGACATCTGTAGCTTCGGGTACGTCTGAGAAAAGGTCGTCCTTTTTACTTGTATTAATTGTTGCGGGGCCATATTCTCTCTTATCTGATTTTTCTACTTTTCCGCCAAGGGACTGTACAATAACCTGCATACCGTAGCAGATTCCGAGTACCGGAATCCCAAGGTCTAAAATTTTATTATCAATTTTTGGTGAATCATTGTCCCAGACACTGGAAGGCCCGCCTGAAAAAATAATTGCGTTTGGAGACAGTTCCTTTATTTCATCGACAGGAGTATTAAATGGTTTAATCTCTGAATATACACCAAGCTCCCTTACACGCCTTGCTATGAGCTGTGTGTACTGAGAACCAAAATCTAAAACCAGTACATTTTCTGACATTTTAATTATGGATGGATTCTACTCTATCCTGTAGTTAGGGGCTTCATTGGTAATAATTACATCATGAACATGACTTTCCTTGAAACCCGCATTTGTTATTCTTACAAACTTGGCATTAGTTCTGAGTTTTTTTAGATTTACGCAGCCGGTATATCCCATACCTGACTTCACCCCTCCGACAAGCTGGTAAATAATACTTCCGAGAGATCCTCTGTGAGGTACTCTGCCCCCAATCCCCTCAGGTACAAATTTTGAGTCTTCTTCAATATCATCCTGAGAATACCTGTCCTTACTTCCTTTCTTCATGGCCTCTATTGAGCCCATTCCCCTGTAAACCTTATAGGATCTTCCCTGAAACAGTACCGTTTCCCCGGGTGCTTCATCGGTACCTGCAAACAGGTTGCCTATCATCACCGAATATGCCCCTGATGCCAGTGCCTTGGTAATATCTCCCGAGTACTTAATACCGCCATCTGCAATTATAGGTACGTTCTTTTTGGAAGCTGCTTTCGAAACTTCGCTGATTGCTGTAATCTGCGGAACGCCAATGCCGGCAATTATTCGTGTAGTGCAGATTGAGCCTGGCCCTACACCGACTTTTAGGGCATCGGCACCGGCCTTTATTAATGCATCAGCACCGGCAGAAGTAGCTATATTTCCTGCGATTACTTCGATCTTTTTAAAATTTTTCTTTATATATTTCACACTGTCGATCACTTTCTTCGTATGAGCATGTGCAGTATCAATAATAATTACATCACATCCCACTGACAGTAATTTTTCAACCCTTTCATCCATATCTGAAGAGACCCCTACTGCACCACCGCATCTTAACCTTCCCATGCTGTCCTTGGATGCATTTGGGAATTTTTCAATCTTCTCAATATCCTTCATGGTAATAAGTCCGCGTAGTCGAAACTTACTGTCTACCACGGGCAGCTTTTCAATCTTATACTTGTGAAGAAGCTCTTTAGCCTCTTCGAGTGTAGTCCCCTCTTTCGTGGTCACAAGCTTGTTCTTTGGAGTCATTACTTTTTCTATTTTATATTGAAGGTTTTTTTCAAATCTCAGGTCCCTGTTAGTAATAATTCCATTAAGTGTGCCGTCATTTTTAATGACTGGAAGACCTGTTATTCCAAAATTGTTCATAATATCTACAGCATCTTTTACAAGCTGGTTTGGTTTAACTGTAAGTGGGTTTACAATCATCCCGCTTTCGAATTTTTTTACCTTTTCAATTTCGGATGCCTGGAAATCCGCAGACATGTTTTTGTGGATAATACCTATACCGCCTTCCTGTGCCATTGTAATTGCCGTACGTGCTTCGGTAACAGTGTCCATTGCTGCACTTATTAGCGGAATATTAAGTTTTATTTCGGGTGTTAACTGGGTGGATACGTCAACATCTGTAGGCAAGATCTGAGAGTAAGAAGGTACGAGTAATACATCGTCAAATGTTAAGGCTTCTTCAACCTTACCTACGCTCATTATTTAGTTCCTTTAGTTTTTGTAGCAGTTGCTTTTTTCTTTGTTGTTTTTTTCTCTGTTGCTTTTTTCTCTGTTGCTTTTTTACCTTTAGGTTCAGGTGGGGCTTTCGGAGCTGCTCCTTTTGCCGCTCTTGGTTTCTTTTTAGGTTTTTCTATAATTATTTGCTTTGAAGTACTTGGTGTTAATAATATTTCCAGGACTTTCTTTCTCATCTCCTGCTGGCCTACGCCTAGCTCCACCTCTATTTCCTGATGTTTATCTGTAAGATGCACAAACACTGGCAATACACCTACAAATGTTTCAGAATCAACCCTTTCAAAGCCAAGGGCTTTAAGCAATTTTTTCTGGAAGACGGGAAAATCAACTGTTGCAATTTCTGCTGTCTCCTGTGGTAATAATCCGTCCTGGCTCACACTGACTTTTATCTTGGTAGCTTTCATAATTTATTATTACACTCCATTTCTATTTCATTAGAATAACTGCTTTTTTTTAAAGTATTAAAAGGGTTATATTACAAGAACAAGAGTTATTTAGCAAGGATATATCAAGGATTTTCCCTAATTTCTGCAGAATCATAACCCACTACTTCAACCTTGTATTTTAATCCAAGTATTTTTTCTTTTGCAGGAAAAATTGAATAAAACGGAATTACCTCTCCCGGCTGTATATCGAAATTAAGCCCGTCAAGATTGTTGGCATCATCATAGCTTATATCACCGTTTTTCCTGTTAAGCTTTGCCTGCAGGCTATTAAAGGAACTGTTCTTTACTTCCCTTTTGGATAAGGTATTTCCTGCATATAGTTCCTGTATAAAAATATTGGTACCTTCGGATTTATAATAAACACGGAGTTTTACATAGTTTACAGGGCTCTGGGAGGTATTTACCACTTCCCCCAAAACTACAAAAACCTGGCCGTATTTAGAACTTTGCCATGTTCCTTTATCCTGTTTAATTCTTATGTTCTTTTTAAATTCAAGCCTATCATTTCCACTGTAGAATTTTTTTGAATAGTTATCAAAACGATTAAAATATTCATTTGGGTATATCTTTGTCTCATTTAATAAAAACATTGATACCAGAAATAATGCTGTTATTAGTATTATTGAAAAAACCCATCCAAGGAATTTCTTAAAATATCCTCTTCCGCCTTTACCCCTTCGGTATCTTCTTACGGGCGCAGACTTACTAGTTGAGGCATACTCCGGCTGTTGAATATCTGAAGAAGAAGCTACTGTGCCTTTTGTATAAGTCTGTTCGAGTACATCCTGGTCTAGGCTCAAATCAGGGCTTTGAAACTCATTCCCGCCCTGCTCGTCAGCTGATGTCTTCAGGTTTTGTTGCGGGGTTATAAATTCTTCAGTTTGTATATCAGTTTTCTGAGCACCCTGATCTTCCGCCATATCATCAAGATGGTCTATTTCCAGGTTTAAAAAAGCATCTGGTAAATCTTCCTGTCCTTCTGGAAGACTATCGATTTTAATATTGTTTTCGGACTGTTCTATATTTTCAATCTGCAGATCAGAAGTGACTTCAGGTGTATCTTCAATTTCAGTTGTGCTAATTTGTTCTTCTGTAGTCTCCGGTGGTTCAAAACTTACAGTTTCAGGAGTAATTTCAGCTTCAGGTTCATCCTGTTTAATAGGTAATACATTTGCATCGGAATCATCAATAGGTGTAGTTTCAGGAACAATCCCGGCTTGCTGTTCTTCGTCAAAAGGATTGGCCTCAGCTTCGCTGCTATGCTCTTCATGGAGACTGTACTCATAAAAGAAGACCTCTCCACATTTTGAACATCTGACCTTGATACCAGGAGGCTTGACCTTGCCATCACCTACCCTGAACTTTGTCCTGCATGCTTCACATTGAATTATCATGGTTTAATAAAAATGTAACATAATGAGTTATTAATATTAATTTTAAGATCAAAATACAATTTAACAAAAATATTTTTTTTAAAATAAATAAATTTATGTAAAAAAAGATAATGCTTATTATAGTTTATTTTTCATTATAAATGTATTTTCTAGATTAAATCAACTTTATAGATTGCAAAGGGGATATTACTTATGTAGAATTCCCTAGTATAAATTACCTTGGAGTTACCTTACATAATGGATAATGAAAACCCAATTTTAAAACTGAAAGTTGAGATGGACAAACATGTAGTTGGGCATGACCAGGTAAAAATGGCCCTCCTGCTTGGAATTATATCAAGGGAGCATATATATATTGAAGGCCCCCCAGGGACAGCTAAAACTATGCTGTCTGAGATAATCTCTTCCGCTGCTCAGCTCAATTTCTTTTTCTATCAGCTTCACAGGGACACAAGGCTTTCAGAACTTATTGGTGATCTTGTGATCTCCAAGGAAAAAAGTGATGAAGGTGAGATAATTAAACAGAAGATAGTAAAAGGTGGTATTTTAAAATCCGAGATCTGCCTGCTTGATGATATTTCAAGGGCACCCGGTGAATCCTTAAACGTACTTCTTCGTATTCTGAACGAAAGAAAGTTTTTTAACGAACCTATCCCACTGATGACGGCGATTGCCACAAGTAACCCGACAGCAGACGAGTATTACAATGAACCTCTCGACCCGGCAAACCTCGACAGGTTTGTTCTTCAGATTAAAGCCCTCGGGCTTTCATACGGTAAAGACTGGGAAGATGCAAGAAAAGTCATTGAACTTTATTCCAAAAAATCATTTGATGATGAAATACCGGTTGCAGTAAGTAAGGAACTGCTTGATGAATCTTATGAAAAATTAGCCAATTTGGAAATACCGGGCGATGTACAGGAAGGACTTGCCAACTTTGTAACTATATTGATAGAAGACTACGGCTTAAACGAAACTAATTCACTTATCTCTGACAGAACATTTTATGTTAAGTCACTAAAGATAATTCGTGCACATGCGCTTATTTCCGGCAGGGATGTCTGTACTATGGATGATTTACAGGCCCTGAAATACATGACAGCCTTCAGAATCCCGGAAGACGTGTATGACCAGTTGGACAGTATTCTGCAAAACCTGGATCGTAAAAAAAAAATCCAAGTGACGAGCTAAGAGACGAGGCCGAACAGCCTATGTCGGAGTTTGATCAGGATTTACCCGACGATCAGCAGCTAAAAGAAAAACCGGATGATGAATCCGATAAGCAGTCGGAAGAAGAAGTTTCCGATGCCAGGAAAACTTTCTTTCAGGCGCTTAAAGAATTAAAGGAAAACATCAATCAGGAAAGCGAGATGACTCCTCCTGATGATTTAAACGTTCCTTCAGACCCTACCGGCCAGCCTTTTGATGATGGCAATACGGAAGACAAAGATTCCCGCACGGACAAGATTTTTGCAAGCAAATCAAAAAACTCTGGTGAAGACGACGATCTTCTTACCCCCGGAAAAAGAAACCTTGATACCGCAGACAATATAAAGATGATAATGAAAGTCCTCGATGGAAACTTCCAGCGCAACATTGCAAGGAAAGCATACCATCCCGGCGGAGTTCCAAGGACCTGGAAAAAAATGATCACATTTGATGAGGTTGAAGACGTTGATCCATTAGAAGCTTTTATCTGGGCAGATAATATGTCACCCCAGCTCCCAAGGGTACACAGAAGGGAAAAAGAAAGACTTGGCGGTGAGATTGCAATCCTAAGAGATGTTAGTACTTCAATGATGGGAGTTTACAGTGACTGGTCCTCATCAGTGGTAAAGGGTGTCATAGAACTGGCCAGGACTAAAAGCATGAGGGTTGGTTATGTGGAGTTTAATCATAAATCCTATAAATATAAAAAGAATTCCAGGTTTTTTACACGTGATTACGAATGGGTATTAAATCTTTCTGCCAATACGGAATGCTCAGGAAATACAAACTATGAAGATGCTCTAAAGGAATCTCTTTCGGAATTCAGGGGAAGGGGCCTTAGGAACAAACATATTCTTTTTATAACAGACGGTATTCCTACATCGGGGGACTGTGATGTTTATAGTGAAAGGGTCCTTGCAAAGAAACTTGGCGTGTGTATTCATTCAATTTTTATAGGATCAAAAAACTATCCAAAGATTTTACAACAGGTATCCCAGGAAACTATAGGGACTCAGTTCGTGGCATCCAAGGGAAAAGACGGTTTAATTAAGATAGAAAGAAAGGACAAGTTCTTTAATAACCGTAAAGAGGAGAAGGTGCAGGTGGACCCCTTTGACAAGGTCTTTTCCAACTAGTTTTTCTTCCTGTTTCTTATGTACTTATTTACCGCGTTAACGTGGCTCCGGTAGTCTGAAGAAAAATAGTGGCTCCCGTCACCTTTTGATACAAAAAACAGATAATTTACATCCGATGGATTCAGGGCTGCATCAAGTGAATCCTTACCCGGGTTTGCAATAGGCCCGGCAGGAAGTCCGTAAATCTGGTAGGTGTTATACGGGGTTTTTGTAAGTAAATCCTTTTTTCTTATATTACCGTTATAACTTTCACCCATCCCGTAAATAACAGTAGGGTCACATTCAAGCCTCATGCCTTTTCTGAGCCTGTTGTGAAAAACAGCCGAAATATTTTCTCTCTCAGACGCAGCCCCTGTCTCCTTTTCAATCATAGAAGCAAGTATCACAACCTGGTGGTCTGATAACCTGATATTATTTTCATTTGATAAATTTTCGTAAATATTTTTAAAATTATTTACCATTGAAGCGATTATATCTTCAGTGTTCATAGATTTCGGAAATGAATAAGTATCGGGATATAAATAACCTTCAAGTGTTGGGATTTTTTTGCCGGCAAGTTTTTCTGCAAATTCGCTGTCTGTTGCAAGCTTAATAAAATCATTTTTATCAGCAAACCCGTTCTTATCAAATATCTCGGCAGTTTCCCTAATGGACTTTCCTTCGGGAATTGTTACCTGCCTTAGATAGACATCGCCATTGGCAATTTTATTAATTATTGTTTCCAGCCTGCTCCCTACTTTAATCTCGTATTCACCTGCCTGGAGTGTATTGGCTTTTCCGTTTATATAAGCTGACAACAAAAATATATTCTTATCCCTGATCAGGTCATTTTCTTTTAATATATTTCCGATTTTTTTAAGACTGGACCCTCTTGGTATTTCAATAATAGAAGTGCTTGTTGGATAACTGTCTACAAAAAGCAGATAATAAAATGAGACTGAAATTACTACAACCAGGACAAATAAAATTGCTGCAGAATATAGGATAATTCTATTTCTCATTGTTTTTTAATACCACTGCCAGGTCGTCCCTGTGAATTATTTCGTCACTGTATTTATAACCCAGGATCTCTTCAATTTCAGTAGTCTTTACACCGGCTATTTTCTGAAGTTCTTCAGAGCTGTATGAAGTTATGCCGCGGGCAAATTCCATACCACTCTCATCAAGGCAAAGAATACAGTCCCCAAGGCCAAAATTTCCCTGGATCTTTTTTATCCCCGAAGGAAGGAGGCTCTTTCCCTTATTAAGAATTGCTTCTTTTGCACCTTCATCAAGTGTAAGTTCACCAGAAGCCTTTAGATTGTATGCTATCCAGTGTTTTCTTGCCCTAAGTTTGTCCTGTGAAGGCAGTACAAATGTACCGTAATCTTCACCTTCAAATATTCTACTTATCGCATAGCTGTTTTCCCCGTTTGCTACTACAGATGCTACGCCAAAAGCCGATGCTTTCTTTACAGCCTCTATTTTTGTCTTCATACCGCCGGTTGTTGTTTTCCCTGATGTGCCGCCGTCTATTTTCTCTATTTCATTGTCTATCTCATTTATTATGGGGATAAACTCTGCGTTTTTATTTTTCCTTGGGTCTTCGCGGTAAATACCATCAATGTTGGTAAGAAGAATCATTAAATCGGCCTCGGTAAGTGATGTGACGAGAGCCGCGAGGTTATCATTATCGCCAATCATTATTTCCTCGATTGCTACCGTGTCATTCTCATTTACTACAGGAATAATCCCCATCTCAAGAAGACGCTGGACAGTTTTTCTCGCTATAAGAAATCTTTTCCTGTCAGAGAAACCGTTATGTGTAAGCAGTATCTGGGCAACATTTATATTAAACTTTGAAAATGCCTGTTCGTAACTCCAGATAAGGGAGCTTTGGCCGCAGGCGGCTATGGCCTGTTTTGTATGAATATCAGTGGCCATTTCTTCAATGCCAAGTTTCTTCATACCCGAGGCTATTGCCCCTGAGGATACTATTATTACTTCTATCCCTTTATTTCTAAGTTCTGATACCTGTTCAGCTATATCCAGGAACCTGGATTCCAGCAGATTGCCTTCAGTATCGGTAAGCATGCTGCTTCCTATCTTCAGAACAACTCTCTTTATATCAGATATGAACTTTTTACGGTCAAAATTTGCCATTTGAGCAATAATATTACCAATAAAGAGAGTTTTGTATCTATTGACTTTAAATAAACATCAAGCTAACTTTTTGTTCTGACCAAAATGCGGGAATAGCTCAGTTGGCTAGAGCGTCTGCTTGCCAAGCAGAAGGTCGCGGGTTCGAATCCCGTTTCCCGCTCCATTTTTCTAATAATTATAGCATGTTACATCGTTTTTGAAATTTTCTAATTTACAAAAATACCCTAGAGGTGACTATGAATAACTTTGATCATTATTATACAGCATCAAAAATATTAGTTTGAACAACTTACTTTTTTGTATCATTCACAGTATAATCCAAGAAAAATTTAATCTTAAAATTTAATCAATTATTTCATTATGTTACAGTTAGGGGATCAGTGCTCTCATAAGGCATAGAACTATAGCAATCTGTTACTATTGCAGACTCAGCTGATTTAAATTTCTATTTAGGGTAACTAACCCATTCGTACAATTATCAAATGTCGGTGGTTCAAATTAGGTTTTTGCAAATCGAGTCATTACCTTCAAAATAAAAATTTTTAGGTATTGCAATTTTAAATTAAAATTGTATTATTAACTGCTATATTAAACTCTTAAGGAGGGTTTTCATGAAAAATATAACTACAGTTTTTTCAATATTTCTTGTTTTAGCTTTTTTGATTCTACCGGTAAAGGATAGTTGGTCAGGTGCTAGTATAATCCCTGTTGAAACAGATGGCGCCGCTGAAGATGCACTTATAGGTTTTTTTGACCTGAGGGACAGAGAGACTTTTATCCAGGTTACAAATCTTAATCCCGATGATGCCGCAGGTGAGACATTACACATTCAGATTTTTAATGTTGGCAACCTGTGTGGTGAAAATGACTTTTTTGATTTTTACACACCTAATGACACGCATGTATACAATTTGAGGGACATAACCAGAAACGATGGAACCGCCAATACAGTTCTTTTGCCCGATGATGCTTATGGCATTTTTGTTGCTAATGTAGAAAATGATAGCAGCAAAATTCTTATTGGCAATTTGAGAATTCTTGATAATAATGGGTATGAGTACAGGACAAATTTAGTAGGTAATGACAATGATGATAGCACTACTGATGGTCCCGGATTGGTATCTTTTAATTTTAATTCACAAGGTGGAGTTTCATTATCAGATATTGTTTCATTTCAGTCAAATGTAAATTCAGATGAAAATAACTTGAACAATATTCTTCAGGTATGGGCCGCCTGGACGGTTGAAATAGTCGATTTAAATGAGGATGTATCCTCTTGCAGGAATGTAATAACAGCATGTACTGATCAGGATAACCCTTTATTAAGCGATCTGCTGTTTATTGTTAATAGCGATGACAACGAAGATTTAGAAGAAGAAGCAGCGAACGTAGCAAGCTTTGAATACGGAATCAACGAATCTGTACCGAGTAGTAAAGGTGCACCTCTTTTATGCCCCGGAAATACTATTACAGATGGGTTTGTCAGACTTGAACTAAATGCTGTGGGAGATACAACCGAGGATGAAGTAACAATGTTTATTGGACTTAATAATGGAAATGGAAGAGGAAGTATGGATACTTTAATTACTGAAAGTAATGAAGATGTTAATCCCTAATAATTAATCAGATTTATAATTCATCGAATTCATCCTTAAGAATTGGGAGTAGTGATTCAGGTCATTACTCCTTTTTTTCTAACTATGGCAATATAAAACTATTGCTAACTCAGTTCATTCAATTTTATAATTAGAGAAAGTATCCCAATTGATACTCAATCGAAATCTCATCTAAAATTCCAACAATCACAACAACTTATAAAATCAACGGGGAGCCTAACGTCCTATGACGTGTCCACCCATAATTGCCAGAGGTCACCGAATAGGTGACCAATTTATGCTGATTTATAGGGTTTTATACCGGCTTATCTGAAGTGCACATTTCCAATGAATTAAAGGGCTTAGTATTAATCTGGGTTTATACTGGTTTATTTAAAATTGCCTCGCCAAGCAGAAGGTATAACTATGACAATAATTTACTATTGCTAATACAGGTATTATAAAAGGGAATTGCCTTAAGCAGTTCCCTTTTTTTATTGTTATTTTAAATAAAAGAAGGAGACCATCTGTAGCGAAATCTCGGTTTCACCTTATCATACCTACAAGTCTATTATATATAGATATAATGGATAGTCTCCTGAGCGTGGCTCGCTAGTGTTTAAGCGGGGCCTTCCGCTGTTTTTTCCATTTTCTTTCCCCTGCATACCTCAGGTAACTTCTGCCGGCAACAACTCGTGAATTTTTCACCTTCTTCCACTTCCTGTTACCAAGGTATTCAAGGAACGCTTTTTTTGCAGACATTTAATTTTTTTCCTCTTTTTATGTCCTCATATTAAAAGTATAAGGGAAAAAGCTGCTAAATATAGTCTGTTTTTATCGCTTTAAATGTGTTATAATTTTATGATAATCAATATTTTTGGAGGGTTTCAGGGATGAAACTAAGACAATTGGTATTACTATTACTAGTACTTTCAGTTTTTTTAATACCCGGGATTTCTAAAGCAGGAGTTGGCCCACCTTTTATTTCATTTACTCTGCCTGAAAGTGACGGAATAAATAATTTTGACGCCTTCAACCTCACACTTTTTTATGTATTTGATTTAAGAGACAGGGAATCTTTCATTCAGGTGACTTACCCCAACCAAGGAATTAATGCTTCTGTGCATGTACAGATTTTTGATGTCAGCAACAACTGCAATGAAAATAATTTCTTTGACCTTTTCACTCCAAACGACACTCATGTATACAATCTAAGAGACATCCAGACTAATAATGGAAACCCATCTGGTGTGGTTCTTCCTGATAATTCATACGGAATTGTAGCCGTAGATATACAGGGAATATTCCAGGGCAGAGCTGTTTCTACCGGAAGCGGTCTCGGGAACGTGAGGATTGTCGACAACAGCGGCTATGAATACAGGACGAATGCAGTACAGATGGTAAACACAAGATTAACTGATGCTATAACCGAAAATATTTTTTATTCCTTTAATTTTAACTCTGAAAGCGGTGTAACTCTTTCAGATATTTATGGAATAACACTTCAGAGAATTCCATTGAATGCACCTGGGAGTAATCCTTTGCTGTTCCAGGAGTGGAGCGCAGTTCCTGTGCAGGATGTATTTTCTCCATTTGATATAGATATTTACGACCTTAACGAAGTCCCGTTTTCATGCAGGGACATAGTGTTTTCCTGTGTAAACGATACTAATCCCCTACTGGAAGAACTACTCGAAATTTCAGGAAAAAGTGTTGCAAGTTTCGATTACGGTATTAATAACTCAATCCCTCACAGCAGGGGCGGTGAGCTGTTATGCCCCGGCAATATAATTAGTAATGGTGCTGTTGTATTAACACCCGAAATAAGGCCTGGACTTGATATAGGCGTAAATGATTTTGCATTCTTTGGGTTTGCAGGTCTAAATAACGGCAATGGAAGGGGGAGTTTCGACTCAATCTGGTTATTTAATTTCCCAGTTGAGAATATTGAAATTATTACACCTCTTTAAAAAATATTTTACTCCCTTTTTTATACAATCCCGTAAGCCAGCATCGATTCGGCTACCTTTACAAACCCCGCAAGATTTGCCCCTTTTACATAATCAACATGGTTTTTTCCTGACTGCCCGTATTCAACGCACTGTTGGTGAATGTTGATCATAATCTCTTTAAGCCTTGAATCCACCTCTTCCCTGCCCCATGAGAGCCTGAGTGAATTCTGGCTCTGCTCAAGCCCTGATACTGCTACTCCGCCCGCATTTGCAGCCTTTGCCGGCCCAAATAAAATCTTTGCCCTTCTGAACTCATGTACACCTTCAAGTTCTGTAGGCATATTTGCCCCCTCGGAAACGGCAATTATCCCGTTTTTGAGAAGTGTTTTTGCCTCCTGGTGATTTATTTCATTTTGGGTGGCACACGGGAAAGCAACCTCAGCCGGGACAGACCAGGGCCTTTTACCTTTATAAAATTTTGCGCTTTTATACTTTTCGGTATATTCCGATATTCTCCCTCTTCTGACTTCCTTAAGCTTTTTAATAAATTCAAGTTTTTCATGGCCTATGCCGTCCTTGTCATAAATAAATCCTGAAGAATCGGACATAGTTACTACCTTTGCTCCCATTTCAGTTGCCTTTTCAACAGTATAGATTGCAACATTACCGGAGCCTGAAACAAGGCATGTCTTACCATCTAGGCTGTCACCTTTGTTCTTGAGCATATCCTCACAGAAATATACGCATCCGTAGCCCGTAGCCTCAGTTCTTATAAGGCTTCCGCCAAAGGCAAGCCCTTTGCCGGTTAATATCCCTGTAAACTCGTTAGCAAGCCTCTTATACTGTCCAAACAGATAACTTATCTCCCTGCCCCCTACCCCAATATCCCCGGCCGGGACATCGGTGTCTTCACCTACATGTCTGTGAAGCTCTATCATAAGTGAGTGGCAGAATCTCATAATTTCACGGTCTGATTTACCTTTGGGGTTAAAGTTGGATCCGCCCTTGCCTCCACCCATAGGCAGGCCTGTAAGGCTGTTTTTTAATACCTGTTCGAAACCAAGAAATTTTAATATGCTTAAATTAACAGACGGATGAAACCTCATACCGCCCTTATATGGCCCAATAGAGTTGTTAAACTGCACTCTCCAGGCCCTGTTTACCCTTACATTACCGGCATCATCTTCCCATGACACCCTGAAAATTACTATCCTGTCGGGCTCTGTCATTCTTTCGAGAATTTTTGCATGGCAGTACTCCTCATTCTCAAGTACAAAGGGCATCAAATCTTCCACTACTTCCCTCACCGCCTGATGAAATTCGAGTTCACCAGGGTTGCGTTTTTCCAGGCCCTTCATGAATTTTGCAACTTCTGCTTTCGATTTAGCCGTAGCCATAGGAACTCCTCTGAAAGTTGAATTTGTTTATAAATCAACTTACGAGGAATGGTGAAATTTTAGATTCAACTATTTTAAATAGGGGATTGAAATATGGGTGAAAAAATTATAGATTATTACTTATCAAATACCGACTTAAATTTATTTTTAGTTTGATTATCAAGGTTCTTACTCAGATAATCATGAATAGATTTTCTTATAATTTCGGAAACATCCATTTCAAGTTTCCATTTTGCTTTTGCAATAACCTCGTAAAGATCATCGTCGATGAAAAAGGTCATTTTTCTGTTCATTGCTTTCTTACCAATCGGTTTCCTGGCCATCGCCAGAAATATAACATATTATACGAATAATACATAATATATATTTTATACATATAATATTTACATTACAGCTACAATAATTTATAATAATCTTTATCCAGAGAGAGGAGGCACAAAATGGGCTTAGAGTTAATAAAGAACCCGGAAAGTTGGAAGGAAGAATGGGGGCTAAACAGTGGGCACTATACTGTTGAGGGCCTTATGTACAGAGCCGTTGAGGAATGCGTCGCCAATATGGAAAACCAGAAGATGCATCCCATTATGGTTATCGCCGAATACATTGTGGAGATGAAAAAATATTACCCCGATGAATTTATTAGCGATAATTTAATGAAAGCTGCTGCCCAGCTTTTAACAGAAAACTACAACAAGGTAGAAGCTGATGAAATTTACTATTTCATGCTTAAGACCGAAATTGATCACAATTTTGGTTTAGATACCATTAAAAACCTTGTTAAAGAATTCAGTTAACCATCTGTTAATGCCAGAGTGTAAATATTAAAATCATTTACACTTTAAAAATTGCACTATACTATGTTTTATAGTTGAATTTAAATTCAACTATAATTTCGGATGTAGTTTTCATCAAGAGCGGGAGGTCTTGCTGACTTGACGAAGAAAAATCTTGAAAACAAGATGAGTGCAATTGGCCTTAAGCGTAACAAGATAGAAAAACTCAAGGTTTTTATCGGTCAAAAGAACTCTTCAAAAAACGTAAGATTTCATTTTGGTGCAAATACCGTTGATTTCAAAGATGAAGAATTTGAAAACGGCCTCCTAAATGAAATTGCTGAAAAATTAATAGCTCAGTTGGAAATCGAAATTGAAGCCATAAATTAAACTTTTTGATTCTACCGTCTTCCGGTTAATTAATTTACTATTATAGTTTTTTTAATGATTATAGTAGGTTTTGCCACTACTGGCACACCTATTACCTCAATTGCTACCAGCCTGCCCTCTTTTTCAGACGCCTGTACCCTATACCCGGTAGAAATGTCCTTTAGTTTGCTCTGCACAGCCTGAAGATTATACACCTGGCCCGAATTGTCCTGTATTCTAACCACATTATCCCCTACAAGAGTAACTACACCTGTAATATCGTGCATCGGTGCAGCGTATAGTCCGGAACTTAAAATAAGAGTAAAAAGAAATACAATTAAAATTGCAGTAAATCGTTTCATAACAATACCTCCTGGTATTTATTCTGATCTGATTCACCCTCGCCTCTAATTATAAGTATGGGGAAATAGAGATGAACTTCAAGGACTTTATTCTATAATTTTTTAAGCTTCAATATCTATATAACCGGGCTGACCTTCTATTCTTTTACACCAGTTTTCAACATTCGGGAATTCTGAAATATCAATTCCACCCTCATTTGCAAGCAGAATATATGGATAGCAGCATATATCTGCTACAGAATATCTTTCTGCCAGAAAGTCTGATTTTGATAAATGGTCATTCATTGTCTCAAGTGAATGTTTTCCCTGCTGCTGGAGTGAATCAAGTTGTTTTTTATCAAAATTACCCTCACCCAAAAACTTTAAAAAATATCTTGAAACAGCAAGATACGGATCAATTGAAGTCTTTCCGAATATAGACCACTGCACCATCAATCCGAACTCTTCGGGATTTTCAAAATAATAATCATTGGGAGAGTATTTTTTAGCGATATAAAGAACAACGGCATTGGATTCCCATATTGTGAACCCATTATCTATAAGCACGGGGATCTTCTGGTTGGGATTTAACTTTGTAAAACTTTCTGACTTATGCTCACCCTCAAAGAGTTCAACCCGAACCTTTTCATAATCAATACCAAGGTGTGATAAAATCAGCCTGGCTTTATAGCAGTTTCCGGATAACGGATGGTCATATAGTTTCATTATTTTAACCCCTTTGGTTTAAAAAACCTGTTAGTCCATGATATAGCTCAGAAATTTTTCATTAAAATTTTCTTCACCAAATACTTTAAACAGGGCCTTCCTGTTTGGAAGAAAATAAAGCACTTCGGCCCTTGTCAGCACATCCCCATTCTGTTCTTTTATTGCGGTTTCAACTGATACACGCCGTTTATCCTGTTTAATTACCTTTCCGGAAACAATGAGTTCAACTTCCATTGGTACGGGTTTTAAATAATTAAGGTCAATTTTAGCTGTGAGCCCTATTTTTTTTATACTGTCAAACATTGCCCAGTAAGCTACTTCATCTATAAGGGCACACTGGATCCCTCCGTGAAGAATGCCGGGAAAGCCGTTAAAATGAATCTCGGGTTTTATCTTTGTAAATACTTCCCTTGTATCATCATCGGCAAAAAACTGTAATTTGAGCCCGTGATTATTATTTGGATGGCATGCAAAGCAGTTGTTCCCGGGAAAATCCAGGAAAGAGTTTTCAACTTCTCTTATCATTTAAAGATTAATCTCTTTCCACAACTTTAGCGACGGCAGCTACCCTTTCGTCATCAGCTAGCCCGATGAGCCGAAGTCCCTGGGCTCCTCTGCCATATATGCTGATTTCAGATACTTTCATTCTTATGACCTTACCGCCGTGTGTAGTAATAATCATTATTTCCATATCGTTTGTTACCTGGAAAGCACATACTACCTTGCCGTTTTTATCGTTGGTTTTAATAGTCATGACGCCCTTACCGCCGCGGCCGGTAATTCTGTAAGCATCAACAATAGTCCTCTTGCCGTATCCCATTTCGGTCACGGTAAGTACCTGGGCTTCAGGTGTTTCAAGGACTTCAAGGCTTACCACATAGTCCCCTTTTCCAAGCCTTATACCCCTCACTCCGGTAGCACTCCTTCCCATATCCCTGACATCATGTTCATCAAACCTTATTGCCTGGCCGTCTCTTGATGTTATCAGGACCTCGTTGCTGCCGCTTGTGATCTTTGCTCCGATAAGTTCGTCTTTGTCTTTAATATTTAAGGCAATTATTCCGCCTACTCTTGGTCTTGAATAAGCCATTAGTTTTGTTTTCTTAACAACACCATTTTTGGTGCCCATTATAATAAATTTATCTTCTTCAAACTTGGTTACGGGAAGTACTGCGGCAATAGTTTCGTTATCAATAAGATTCAGGAGGTTTACCATAGCTTTGCCCCTGGTGTTTACACCTGATTCCGGTATCTCGTGTACTTTTAGCCAGTAACATTTTCCAAAGTTTGAGAAAAACAGTACATAGTTGTGCCTTGAAGCAATAAAAAGGTCCTCTACAAAATCAGTATCCTTGGTATTGATACCAGTCCTTCCTTTACCGCCCCTTCTCTGGCTTCTGTAGACACTAAGCGGTGTGGTCTTTATATAGCCTTCGTGGGTGATTGTAACCACCATGTCCTCATCAGCTATAAGGTCTTCTATGGAAAGCTCTTCTGCACTTTCCATAATCTCTGTCCTTCTTTTATTTGTAAACTGGTCTCTTATCTGTATCAGTTCTTCCTTTGCAATGTTCAGGATTAGAACTTCGGTTCCAAGAATTTCCATTAGGTGTTTAACTGTTTTTATTAACTCTTTCCTTTCTTCAAGTATCTTATCAGTTTCAAGTGCAGTAAGCCTTTGGAGTCTCATATCCAAAATTGCCTGCGCCTGTATATCACTGAGCGAAAGTTTGGTGATAAGCCCAGCTTTTGCTATCTGAGGGCTTTGTGATTTTCTTATCAGTTTTATTACTTCGTCAATGCTGTCGAGGGCAATCTTTAGTCCCTCCAGTATATGCAGCCTTGCCTCAGCTTTGGCAAGTTCATACTGCGTGCGCCTTGTAATTACTTCCTTCCTGTGATCAATAAACTGCGCAATCGTTTCCTTTAGGGTAAGAACCTTAGGCTGGTTTCTTACCAGTGCCAGCATAATTACACCAAATGACGTGTCCATCGGCGTGTGTTTATAAAGCTGGTTGAGTATTACAGCCGCATGTTCACCGCGCTTAATCTCTATTACAAGTCTTATTCCGTCCCTGTCTGATTCATCGCGAATATCAGAGATGCCTTTTATTTTTTCTTCTTTTACCAATTCAGCTATTCTTTCGGCAAGCTTTGCTTTGTTAACCTGGTATGGGAGTTCTTCTACTATTATGACTTCCCTGTCGCCCTTTTTCTGCTTCTCAATCCTGGCCTTAGCCCTTAACTTGAGAATACCCCTTCCGGTCTCATAAGCTGATCTTATTGGTTCCCTGCCAAGTATAAATCCGCCTGTAGGGAAATCCGGCCCCGGCATATGATTCATTAGTTCACTTACAGTAATTTCTGGATTTTCGATTTGGGCAGCAACAGCGTCTACAAGTTCTCCGAGATTGTGCGGAGGTATGTTGGTAGACATTCCCACTGCAATACCGGAGGTCCCGTTTAAAAGCAGGTTAGGGACTTTTGTCGGAAGTACCATCGGCTCGGATTCACTACCATCGTAGTTTGGAAGGAAATCAACTGTCTCTTTATCAAGGTCATCAAGCATTTGGGATGCAACGCGTGCGAGCCTGACCTCGGTGTATCTCATAGCTGCCGGGGAATCCCCGTCAACAGAACCGAAATTACCCTGCCCGTCCACAAGCGGGGTCCTCATTGAAAATTCCTGGGCCATCCTTACCAGCGAATCGTATATTGCGCTGTCCCCATGGGGATGGTATTTACCCATTACGTCCCCTACAATCCTTGCTGACTTCTTATAAGGTCTGTTCCAGGCATTACCAACTTCATGCATGCCATAGAGAATTCTCCGGTGCACGGGTTTAAGTCCGTCTCTTACATCGGGAAGTGCTCTCCCTACTATTACACTCATGGAGTAGCTTAGATAAGATTCCTTCATCTCATCTTCAATATTTACAGGAAGAATCATTGGGTCCGTGGACATTTAGTTTTAAGCCTCCGAAAAATTAGAAAAATAGAAATTAATACTACTGGTAAACTTTCTTGGTTGTGAGGAATATTCTAACTGTTTTTTTTACCAGTTTTAATAGTAAAAGTAATTAATTTTAAGAAATATCAATATCTTCATAAGTACCCTATATTGCTATATAATTACGCTATGGTAGTATAAGCCAGATGCAGGTTTTAACCGGAAAGGTAAAGGGGAAAAAACTAAAGGTCCCAAGTTCCAAAAAAGTAAGGCCCACAACCAGCAGGGTTAAGAAATCGATATTTGATAAACTTGGCAATATTGATGGATTAAAAGTACTTGATCTCTTTGCCGGCTCGGGCAATCTTGGCATCGAAGCACTGAGTAAAGATGCACTACATGTTACTTTTGTGGAAAAAGACAGGACTGCTTTCAGGCTGATTAATGAAAACATTTTGAACTGCGGTTTTGAAAACTGCACCAGGGTAATTAACAGTGATTATATAAAAGCACTAAAATTTCTGGAAAGAAAAGATGAAAAATTTGACCTGATTTTTATTGATCCTCCTTATGAAATTTATGAGAAGGTAAGTTTTATTGAAATGCTGCAGTTATCAGTCAGTGTTTTAAACAGTCTGGGAACAGTAGTAATGGAGCATAATAAAAAACTTTTTTTAGAAAATTTGGATTTTGACCTTGAAACTAGGAAATATGGCAGTACTAATATTACTTTTTTTTGGAGCAAAAATTAAATGAGCAGAATAGCAATTTACCCGGGTTCGTTTGACCCCTTTACATTTGGCCACATGGACATTATTGAACGAGGTTCAAAAGTATTTGATAAAATGGTTGTTGCCGTTGCCTATAATGTATCCAAGAAAACCACTTTCTCTATAGAGGAACGTGTGGAAATTGTAGAAGAAGTTTTTAAGGACAACAAAAAGGTCGAAGTTGACAGCTTTAAAGGGCTGCTCGTCGACTATTCAAAATCAAAAGGTACAAATATTGTTTTAAGAGGAATGAGGTCCGTTTCGGACTTTGAATACGAAATGCAGATGGCACATGCAAACAAATCCCTAGACCCTGACCTTGAAACAGTATTTATGGTAACAAGCAGGAAATATTCCCATATTAGTTCTTCCCTTATCAGGGAAATAGTTTCACTTGGGGGTTCCGCGAAAGATCTTGTACCTGAAATCGTTGAAAAAAAACTAAGACAGAAGCTCCAGAAGTAGGAGGAACAAATTGAAATTAGCAGACAGAGTGCAGAACCTGAAACCTTCCGCCACCCTTGCAATTACAGCTAAAGCCAAAGCACTTAAGGCCCAGGGCATTGATGTGATTGGGTTTGGTGCAGGAGAACCGGACTTTGACACACCCGACAACGTAAAAGATGAGGCTATAAATGCAATAAATGAAGGCTTCACCAAATACACCGTTGTTGGAGGCACAGATGAGCTCAAGGATGCCATTATTTCCTCACTAAAACGTGACCATAACCTAAGTTATGAAAGAAATGAAATAATTGTATCCTGCGGAGCTAAACACACTATTTACAATATTACACAGGCCCTTTTTGAGGCCGGTGATGAGGTAATTATACCTGCGCCTTACTGGGTCTCTTACCCTGATCAGATCATGTTAACCGGTGCGACTCCCGTTATACTGCAGACAGAGGAATCAAATAGGTTCAAAATTGACCCTGATGAGTTAAAAAAAGTTATAAACTCCAATACCAGTGCAATTATTCTCAACTATCCGTCAAATCCCACTGGTACTACCTATTCTGAAGATGAACTGCGTGTTATTGTCGATATATGCCTTGAAAACGGTATGACAATAATTTCAGACGAGATATATGAAAAAATTCTTTACGGTGACAATAAGCATGTTCCCGTTGCTGCTCTTAGCAAAGAAGCCAGGGAATCTACTATCCTTGTAAACGGGGTTTCCAAATCATTTTCAATGACAGGGTGGAGAATTGGCTACGCTGCCGGTGATAAGAACGTAGTATCAGCAATGTCAAAGCTCCAGGGACAGTCAACTTCCAACCCGTCTTCTATTTCCCAGATGGCAACAATTGAAGCATTAAACGGCCCGCAGGGATTTATTAAGGAAAGGGCGCAGGAATTTCAAAGACGCAAAAACTATATTGTTACAAGGTTAAATACCATAGAAGGGTTCAGTTGTTTTGACCCGCTTGGTGCATTTTATGTATTTCCGAGCATCGAGGGATTAGTCGGCAAAGAGTTTAATGGCAAAAAAATCGGCGGTTCCATAGATTTCACCGGATTTCTTCTTGAAGAAGCAAAAGTTGCAGTAGTACCGGGTATTGCTTTCGGCAAGGAAAATTACCTAAGGATTTCCTACGCCACATCAATGAAAAATATTGAAGAAGGTATGGACCGAATAGAAAGTGCTATCTCTAAACTAACATAATAATGAATACTATTAGGCTCGGATTATCTGCAACACTATCAGGTAATTTAAGCCTTCAGGGAATTGAGTCTTTTAATGGACTTACGCTTTGGGCCGAATATCAAAACAGCCTTGGGGGCATCCATGTTAAGGAGCTGAATAAGGACCTTCCCATTGAACTGGTATTTTTTGACGACGAGAGTAACACTGAAATAGCGGCCCAAAACACATCACGTTTAATTAACGATGAGAATATAGACCTTCTTCTTGGCCCTTACTCAAGCAGTCTTAGTCTGGCTTCAGCCAGGGTTGCCGAACAGTCCGGCAGGGTACTTTGGAACTACGGCGGTTCCACGGATGAATTGCTGGGTGATGAGTATAAAAATACCGTTACTTTTATAACGCCGGCCAGCCGTTATTTTGACCCCTATCTTAATTTCATAAAAGATATACGCCCGGATGATCTTAATATTGCAGTTGTTTATGCCGAAGACAGTGGGTTTTCACGCCAGGTATCTGGGGGAGCTGTACGTTTTTGCAGGGAAAATAATATTGCTCATAAAATTTACAGGTATAAAAGCGGAATGGATAAGTTTTCACAAATAGTGGACCAGATCAGGGAAAGCTCCATAAATAACGTTATAGGAGTCGGCAGGTTTCAGGACGATCTCATATTTGCTTCTTATTTAAAGGGGGTAAATGTATGCCTTCCTGGTGCAAGTATAGAACAGTTTAAAATTGAACTTGGAAAAGATTGTGATGGGTTTTGTTCCATATCCCAGTGGGAGCCCGAATTAAAATTTATCCCGGATTTCGGGATTAAATCAGCCGATTTCACAAAGCTTTATTCAGACCGTTTTGGCAAAATACCAGACTACGTTGGAGCCCAGTCTTTTAATATCGGAAATATTCTTACTCATTTTATAGGAAAACTTGGAACACTTAATGAAAATAGATTAAGAGATGATATTGTTAATTCCGGATTTAATACATTTTATGGAAAGTTTTCTGGCGGATTAGCCAACAATTCACAAGCCGGCCATAAGACTGTTGCCACGCAGTGGCAAAATGGAAAAAAGGAGATCATATATCCCCCCGAACATGCAACATCTGACTATGTGGAGCCCTGATAAAAACAAGGGCAAGTCAATGCGTGCACTGACTCGCCCTATGGAGGATGGGGAATGAAAGCTTATAGATATATCTTCGTTAATATATTAATTGGCAATAATCATGCCATCTGTCTGTTTTTTTAGAAAAGATCCCCACCTTTAATAATTTTAATAATAATCCCAACCAGTTACTGTCAATACATCAAAACTACTATAAATATATTGTAATATAACTATTAATAATTAGCTAGTCATAATTTGCGTAAATATTAACAAATTTTGCGCATCCCAACCTAACAATACAATTATATTCCTTTTTTTGGGGAAAAGAAGCATTTAATTTATATTATTAATCTCTTTCTCTCCTTTTTAAGCAGGAAAGACTTTTTTAAAATAGAAACACATTAAATTTGTCTTTTTGAATTGTAAAAAAGTATGGTGGAGCCGATCGGGATCGAACCGACGACCTCATGAATGCCATTCATGCGCTCTCCCAACTGAGCTACGGCCCCTTAAAGAATTAATAGTTTGAGAAACATTATTTTTACTGCCCGGCCGGTTTTTTCAACCTGAAAAATATATTTTTAAAAAATAAATACGAGCCCGGGATAAATGAGAATACAAAGGTTACAGGTAGATATGACATTAATCCGTAAATAAATCTTATACCTCCATGAGGTTTTCTACTCATCGCTGAGAATTGAAGATTTCTATTCCCTGGTACATTCGGATTATCAAAATCGGTAGTGTTGTAATCAACCCATTTAATTCTCTGGAACCAGTCTAATATTTTTCCGGGTAAAACAACAAACCTGTGCAAAAGGTTTTTACCATCGTAATAGACAGTATTTTGATTTGATTCAGGATATATAAACACAATATAAAGTGCCATCATCTGTAAAGAGAATGTTGCAACCCCTATTGTAAGGTCAATTCCAATATGAAGCATAATTCCGACAAGTATTGTAAACCTCCTTAAGCGCGGAAACCAAAGACCAAAAGCAAGCAGCCCCTCGGCAAAAAGAGTAAATGGCCCAAGTGACCTCCAGAAATATTCAAGATATGGCCCACTTAAAATGGAATTCATAAATTCAGTGAAATCTCCCCTAATAGATCTTTCTTTCAAAAAAAGAAGGATTATATCCCCCGAAAGCCAGGAATAGTTTAGTTTTTGAATAAAACTGAAACTGTAAACAATGGAAATAAATACCTGGAGGAGCCTGATCGGCAGGATTTTACCTTTTTTATTTTCTTTTTTATAAATAAGCGAATCAATACTGTAATGGTCATTGCATCTGCTAAACCCAAGTATTAGCAGGACAACAACAAATAAAAAAGTGTGGTGGTGATAACTAAACTGGCTCAAAAGAAACAGGTAAGTAAAGACAACTGAAATAAATATGCCTATATACCTTGTAAATATTCCAAGAATAAAAAATACAGATGCTATCAGGAGGAGTTCTTCTATAATATGGTATTGATAAAAATCCGGTACCGGTAGCCATTCAAATCCCGGAATGGGGTTTTTAAAACCTTCAAAATGAAAATTTCTTTCAGAATAGAAACTATACTTTGGAAACCTGAATCTCATCTCCCCTATCCTTTGGAGATTATGAAAACCGGTAAGTTTAAAGAAAAATATTATGCCAAAGAATATTCTAAGCAGGCAAAGGCTTTGACGCGACCTCTCTTCAAACCAAAATTTATTCCACAGTCTGATCAATTGTAGTTTTTTCCTCGGATTTTTCGGGATATTCAATCACAATAATGTCTGCTTTACTGCTGCCCGGCTTGGTTGTAGATCTACTGTTTACTCTATAAGTAACCTCTGCTCTGAACGAACTCATACTTTTATCTTTTTTCTTATTTAAATACATAAATTCTGTGTAATTTCTTACCCAGGATTTAAGTGCACCATCAGAGTAACGTGTTGATCCGCGTTTTTTTAATTTTTTTCTGACTTTTCCACTTAACTCTTTTCCAGGGGTATACCTTTGTTTTTTCCCGTTTTCATTAACCCAGTAATAGTTGATGTTAAATGCAACCTGCTTTGAAAAAGTACCCCAGCCGTACCTGTTGTCATCAGTGACAACGGACCTTACTCCAAGAGGTACTAATATGCCAATAAGCAGGAATATAGGTATATTCCACCACCAATTAATTTTTTGCTTTTTTTCCATTTTATCCAAAAATTATAACCAGCAATTCAATGTAGTATTAAATTATGTATAATTTTCTTTTTCACAATTAGTAAGGAGCTTTTAATGAAATCAATAAATGTCGGCCTTATTGGAGCCGGAACAGTTGGAACAGGTGTCTATAAAATACTAAAGGACAATATAAGCCTTATCAGGAAGAGAAGGCAGTTTAATGTAAGGGTTAAAAAAATTGCCGATATTGCACCCACCAGAAAAAGAGCGGTAAAGATACCAGCCTCTTTATTTACAAAAGATGCGTATGAACTTATTAATGATCCTGAAATAGATGTAATTATAGAACTTGTGGGCGGCACTAAAATTGCAAAAAAATTCGTAATCGATGCACTCAAGGCCGGCAAACATGTCGTAACCGCAAACAAGGCGCTGCTTGCCCACCACGGGAAAGAAATATTCGGGCTGGCAATAAAGAAAGGACTGGGCGTAGGTTTTGAAGCAAGTGTTGGCGGGGGAATACCTATAATAAAATCCGCTATGGAAGGTTATGTTGGAAACAACATAATTTCGATCCACGGAATTATGAACGGTACATCCAACTATATTCTATACAAAATGACAGAAGAGGGTCTCAATTTTAATACCGTACTAAAACAGGCACAGGACGAAGGCTATGCAGAAGCTGACCCGGGTTTTGATATTGACGGCGTTGATGCTGCACATAAGCTTTCGATACTTGTGATGCTCAGCTGGGGAAAATTCTATAAATTCTCAGATTACCATGTCGAGGGCATAAGGGATATAAACCCACTCGACATTTCGCTTGCAGATGAACTTGGATATAAAATAAAGCTTCTGGCAATTGCCAAGCAGTCCCGGGCCGGTATTGAAGCCGGTGTATACCCGGCGCTTGTAAAAAAAGGCACCCAGCTTGCCGATGTAAAAGAAGCATTTAATGCAATCTACGTTGTGGGTGATGCCGTCGGCCCAACAATGTTATACGGGCAGGGTGCGGGCATGATGCCGACTGCAAGTGCGGTTGTGAGCGATATTATTGAAATATGCGGGAATCTTTGCAATTCCAATTCTCCCCTTGTACCAAATCTTTATTCCGAAAAGGACAATTTAAAGCTTATCGACCTGAAAGACACTTCAAACAAGTACTACCTGAGGTTTGAAGTCATTGATAAACCCGGGGTACTTGGTTCAATAACAAGCATCCTTGGCAAACATAACATCAGTATTGCCTCCATGATTCAGAAAGATAAAAAAGGCAGATCGGTCCCTATAGTACTTATGACACATGAAGCAAAGGAAAACGATCTTTTAATGGCACTAAAATCAATTGAAAGCAGAAAGAATCTTACAAGAGCAAAAACACTTTTCATAAGGGTAGAAGAAATTTAAAAACCGGACATGAGCGGCAACAATATTAATATTCACAGGAATATTTTTGAATCTTTTAAAGACGGCCTGATTATTACTGATGAGAATCTAAACATTATTGACCTGAATGATTCAGCCGAGATTCTAATAAATACATCAAAAAAAAAGATAACAGGCAGCAGTTGCTCAAAAATACTTTCCGAGGAAATGTTTATCCAGGCGGAAAAATCTTTTTCTGAGGAAAGGGATATTACCGAAGATGAAGTTGAGCTAAGAATTTACCCTCATGACCCGGTACTTCTCCAGATCACTTTCTCTCCTTATTATTCAAATACAGGTAAAACCGAGGGATTAATTATTCAGCTCAAGGACATTGAGGGTATAAAGTTTTTAAGCGGTTATAACACACAGCAGTCTATTACTTCCAATTTTGAAAACCTGATACTCGGGATGGCACACGAACTAAAGAATCCGCTTAGCGGAATTAAAGGTGCAGCTCAGCTTCTGAAAAACAAACCCTCCGGCAAAGAGTTAAGTAAATGCTCCGAAATAATTACAAAGGAAGCAGACCGCTTAATAGAGCTCCTGGACAGAATGAAAAAAATAGATGATTTTGCCGAGGAACAGTTTGAAAAGTTCGATATCCATGAAATCCTGCTCGACATTATTTACCTTGAATCCAGGGCCGGCGAAAAGAAGATTGAATTTCAGAAAAACTTTGACGTGGCATTACCTCCAATCAATGGGGATGAGAACTCCATAAAACAGGTTTTTATTAATATAATAAAAAATGCCGTACAGGCTGTTCAGTCCGACGGTGAAATTAATATTCTATCAAGGTGGGTAAGTGATTATAAAATAAAATCTAACTCCGCAATTATGGTTTCAATTTCAGATAACGGCCCCGGCATACCGGGGGATGAACTTGAACATATATTTACACCTTTTTTCAGTACAAAGAGTGAAGGCACCGGGCTCGGGCTCTTTATTTCAAACCAGATAATTTCAAAACATGGCGGCGCTATATTCGTAGAGAGTGAAGTAGGTATTGGTTCTGAATTCAAAATTTATCTTCCTGCCTAGTAAGATTATATATTTGTGTATAGTCTAAACATTTAAGCACTTTAACCAGGCCTTATGATGAAAAACAGAATTTTAGTAGTAGACGACGAAGAAAGTATTAGGTGGGTACTCAGTACCTCTCTTGAAAGACAGGGGTACGATGTTGACCTTGGGGTTAACGGTACCGAGGCCCTTGAAAAAGCCCTTACAAATAATTACTCACTCCTGATTCTTGATATTAATATGCCGGATATTAGCGGTTTATCAGTACTAAAAGAACTTAAGGATAATAATTATGAAAATCCAATTGTCCTTATTACCGCACAAAATACGGTTAACAATGCTATCACCGGAATTAAACTCGGTGCATATGACTACATTGCAAAACCGTTCGATCTTGATGAAGTCAACAATCTTGTTGCAAAAATCCTGTCAAACTACAATCAAAACATAAAAGCAAAGAAGAAAAAAGTAAATGAAATCACGGAAAGTGAACTTAACCTTGGTATTATTGTGGGTAAATCACCCGAGATGCTGGATATCTATAAAACTGTGGGAAGAGTTGCAGACAGGGACGTTACAGTACTTATCACAGGTGAGAGTGGTACCGGCAAGGAACTCATATCGCTGGCCCTGCACTCAAACAGCAGCCGTTGTGAAGAGAAGCTGGTGTCAGTAAATATATCGGCCATTCCCAAGGACCTTATTGAGAGTGAACTGTTCGGACATGAAAAAGGTGCATTTACCGGTGCACAAAATGCCAAGAAAGGAAGGTTCGAAGAAGCTGATAAGGGAACACTTCATATAGATGAAATTGGAGAAATGTCCGCTGACCTCCAGTCAAAACTACTGAGGGTCCTTGAAGAGAACAAGTTTTACAGGCTTGGCAGTGAAACACCCATTGAAGTGGATGTCAGGATTGTTGCTTCAACAAATCGCGACCTGAATACCGAAATTGAAAATGGAAATTTCAGGGAAGACCTTTTTTACAGGTTAAATGCCATAAGCATAAAACTGCCCCCTCTCAGAAACAGGAAGGAGGATATACCTATTCTAATTGAATTTTTTAACAGTAAGTATTCAGAATCATTTAAAATTGAAAAAAAGATATTTTCAAAGGAAACAGTCCAGGCACTTATTGACTATACTTGGCCCGGAAATGTCAGGGAACTGGAAAATACTATAAAGAGAATAGCTCTGCTTTCTCCTGACAAGGCAATAAATACTGACCATCTTTTGGAACAGGCTCCTCATATTATAAAAGGTGCATCAGGCAGGAGTGGAAACAATCAGGAAATAAACGATATAGTTAACAACCTTCTCTCTAATCTTGATGAATCCTCTGGAAATGTGTACTCGGATATAATAAATAGATTTGAAAAACAGTTACTTGAAATTATTCTTGATAAAACAAACGGAAACAAGAAGAAAGCTGCAGAGATACTCGGTATAAACAGGAATACGCTCTCAAAAAAACTTACAGAGTTTGATCTGAACTAGTTAATTTCTTTTTCAATAATGTTAATGCTATTTTTGCAGCAGCCTGCTCAGCCTGCTTTTTGTTTTTACCCTTACCCTCACCCAATAACTTTGAATTAATTTCTACCTTAATCTCAAAACTTTTATTGTGGGGCGGCCCATCTTCGCGAATTACCGAGTACCTCGGTATCTGGCGGAATTTCTTTTGTGCAACTTCCTGGAGCTTGGTTTTAAAATCCAGGAATATTTCCTCGTTTGTTATGCAGTCCTTAATAATTTTTTTTATGATATTGAATGACTTCCTGTATCCGCCATCGATATATACCGCACCGATAACAGCTTCGAAAGTCCCTGCAAGGTTAGAGGCCCTTTCCCTGCCGCCGGTGTTTTGCTCACCCTTTCCCAGCAGTACCTGTTTGTCTATTCTTAATTTTGATGCATATTTGGCAAAGTTTGTACGGCTGACTATAGAGCTTCTGAGCTTGGAAAGCTCACCTTCGGAATGGTTGGGAAACATATCAAAAAGAACGCGTGCCACCACGCACCCCAGTATCGCATCACCAAGGTATTCAAGCCTTTCGTTACTTTCTACCGAGGTTTCATTGGCAAATGAGCTATGTGTTAAAGCGGTTTTTAGTAAGGACTTGTCTTTGAATTTATAATCTAGTTTCTTTTCAATCATTAGTAAAGAAAGCTAACATAACACAAATCAAAATCAATCCGTGACAGAAATATCAGATTCACTTTAATCATTAGGAAGTTTTACAACGGGATTGACTAAAATTTAACAACCTTATGCCCAAAAATCAGGCACTTTTCAGAATGTTACTTAATTCATAGGAAATGCAGAATTTTAAGTAAAATTATTTTTTATTTTTTTAATGAATCCAAAAAAAAATAAAATCCAATAATTTAAGACAATTATATTGTTTTTGAGAGATTTTTATAATAAGATATTACCAGAGTTGGGGTTTTATAGAATAATATTTACAAAAGTGGTATGTTGTTTGCAATTAACTGTATTCTATATCAGTCATTACTGATATAACTATACCTTCAGGAGGAAATTAGCAGAATGAAGAAGATAGAAGCAATAATCAAACCCTTCAAGTTGGAGGATGTTAAGGAAGCCTTAAAGGATATTGGAGTACAGGGTTTAACTGTAACGGAAGTAAAAGGTTTTGGCAGGCAAAAAGGCCATACCGAACTTTACAGGGGAGCTGAATATGTGATTGATTTCCTTCCGAAGATAAAATTGGAAATTGTTGTTCCTGAGGACCAGGTCGTAAAGGTTGCAGAGGCAATCACAGAAAGTGCTAAAACCGGCAAGATCGGGGACGGCAAAATTTTTATTTTCCCTATGGACGAGGTCATTAGAATCAGGACCGGTGAAAGAGGTGAAGACGCAATTTAAACTTAAAGGAAAAAAGCAGTACCCACACAAAATAAAGGAGGAAAAGCTGTGGCTAATCCAAAAAACGGAAGTGACGTACTTAAGATCATAAAAAGCAACAAAATTGAATTTGTTGATTTCAGATTTCTAGATTTTGTTGGCATGTGGCAGCACTTTACAATTACTTCAAAAGAGGTTGATAAAGACACTTTTGATTCAGGTTTAGGGTTTGATGGTTCAAGCATCAGGGGTTGGCAGTCAATCAACGCCAGTGATATGCTTGTAGTACCGGACGCAACATCTGCTAAAATTGACCCTTTTATGACAAGGCCGACTTTAGCAATCATTTGTGATATTGAAGACCCTATCACAAGAGAAGCATATTCACGTGACCCAAGAAATATTTCAAAGAAAGCACTTTCTTATCTTAAAAGGACAGGGATTGCAGACTCTGCATACTTTGGGCCTGAACTCGAATTTTTTATTTTTGATGATGTAAGATACGACCAGACTTCAAACTCGGGTTATTACTTTGTAGATTCAACCGAGGGGATATGGAACTCCGGCAGGGAAGAGTATCCAAACCTTGCTTACAAACCAAGACATAAAGAAGGTTATTTCCCAACACCTCCTGCAGACAGTATGCACGACATAAGGTCAGAGATGGTAAGCATTCTAGAAGGACTGGGTATATCCTGTGAAGCACACCATCACGAAGTTGCAACAGGCGGACAGCAGGAAATTGATATGCGTTTTGCACCGATGCTAGAGATGGGCGACAACATGATGTGGTATAAATATGTTATTAAGAATGTAGCCCGTAAAAACGGCAAAACTGCTACATTTATGCCAAAACCGCTTTATGAAGACAACGGTTCGGGTATGCATATTCACCAGTCACTATGGAAAAAAGGCAAACCGTTATTCGCTGGAAAAGGTTATGCCGGAATGAGTGATATGGCTATGCACTATATCGCAGGAATCTTAAAACACGCAAGGGCAATCTGTGCATTCAGTAACCCTTCAACAAATTCTTACAGAAGGCTTGTACCGGGATTTGAAGCACCGGTTAACCTTGCTTATTCAGCAAGAAACAGAAGTGCGGCAGTAAGAATCCCAATGTATTCCCCAAGCCCTAAAGCCAAAAGGCTTGAAACAAGGTTTCCGGACCCTTCATGTAACGGTTACCTGACATTCTCAGCAATGCTGATGGCAGGACTCGACGGTATTGAGAACAAGCTAAACCCGGGAGACCCTCTTGATAAAGACATTTACTCATTAGGCCCTGAGGAGCTTGCAGGAATTCCAAACGTACCTGCATCACTTGAAGAAGCACTTACAGCACTAAAAGATGATCATGACTTCCTGCTTAAAGGAGATGTATTTACAGAAGACGTGATCTCAACATGGATAGAGTACAAGATGGACGAGGAAGTTAACCCAATGAGGTTAAGGCCCGTACCGCATGAGTTCATGCTCTATTTTGATGTTTAATTAGAAAACAGGAATTAAGAATATTAAAGGAAACGGCAGGCTTTAAAACCTGCCGTTTTTTTATGTCTAAATAAATACTATTAGAATTATTATTACTGCCCCGACTGCCATAGCTGCTGCATAGTTCCTTAACAGTCCGTTCTGAGTGGACACAACTTTTCTACCGGTGCTTACTACCAGGGAACTAACCCCGTTAACAAGGCCGTCAATCCCGTACCTGTCAAAGACGCTTAGCTGTGATGAGAAATGATTAAATGGGCTAATAATTAGTTTGTCGAACAGTTCGTCAATATAAAATTTTGCATATGACCAGTCATAAAGAGTATTTACCGTCGGACTCTTTGCAAGGCTGTTTAATACAGAAGGCCTTACCATATAAATATAGTAGGCAATTAATATTCCAAGCCCGGCCGCTACAACAGAAAGCAGGGCGAGAGTCCAGTGGCTAAAGAACCTGTGTTCAATAATTTTAAATTCATGCTGGTAAATTGACGACTGAAGGAACCTCTCAATAAGGTTACTGTCATCAATACCAATTGTATTACCCATAAATTCCGGGAATCCAAGATATCCGCCAAGTACAGACAAGAAAGCCAATATAATTAGGGGAACTGTCATTGACCCGGGTGACTCGTGGACATGACTCTCAACTTTAGGTTCCATCCTGCTCTTACCTTCAAATGTAAGGAAATAGAGCCTCATCATATAAAATGCTGTAAGTCCGGCAGTTATAAGGCCAACAAGCCAGAATAACGTATAGCCTTCATCATAAACAATTCCAAGAATACTGTCTTTACTGAAAAACCCCGATAAAAACGGTACACCGGCAATTGCAAGCGTTCCTACAAGGAATGTAAGTGCGGTTAGGGGTATATATTTCCTAAGCCCTCCCATATGCCTTATGTCCTGTTCTCCCGAAAGTGAGTGAATTACACTTCCGGACCCAAGGAAAAGAAGTGCTTTAAAAAATGCATGGGTTACAACATGAAATATTGCAACTGCATAAGCCCCTACCCCTATTGCCATAAACATATACCCGAGCTGGCTTACTGTGGAATAGGCTAAAACTTTTTTAATATCATTTTGAGTTATTGCAATCGCGGCAGCAAAAAATGCTGTGAATGTTGCTACTATAAGTACTACAAGCTGCGCCGTAGGTGCCATTGTGAATATAAGGTTGCACCTTGCGGCCAGGTAAACACCGGCAGTTACCATAGTGGCGGCATGTATTAATGCACTGACCGCTGTGGGGCCTGCCATCGCATCCGGGAGCCACACAAATAATGGAAACTGTGCCGATTTACCGACTGCGCCTACAAAAAGCAGCAGCGCGATTGCCGTGATTGAAGCAGTAGATACGGACTGCATAAACTGCCCGTCTGAAAGCTTTCCAAATACTTCCTGGTAATTTACAGATCCAAATACAACAAAAATTAGAAATATTGCCAGTATAAATCCAAAGTCCCCTATTCTGTTTACAACAAATGCCTTTCTACCTGCATAAGCTTTTGCACTGTCTTCAAACCAGAATCCAATTAACAGGTATGATGCGAGCCCCACACCTTCCCACCCTACAAACATCATGGTGAAGTTATCGCCGAGCACAAGGATCATCATAAAAAATACAAACAAATTAAGAAATGTGAAATATCGGGCATACGAATTGTCATGTTTCATATAACCAACTGAATAGATATGGATTAAAAAGCCCACCCACGTGATTACAAGAGACATCACTGCTGCCAGGGAATCAAAAAGAAATGAAAATTTGACGTCTAATTCGCCCGACGGGATCCATGTATACACGTCCTGAATAAACAGCCTGTCTGCCGGGGCAAGTCCAAGGAGCCTGAAAAAAAGAACTGTGGATACTATTGCCGATAATAAGACCGCAAAACATCCTATAAAACCCACGGCCTTCTTTTCCCAGCTTTCGGTATTATTACCAAATATAATTTTCTTCAGCGGGGTCGCAAAGAGCAGTCCGTTGATTATGGCACCAATTAATGGGAAAAGTACAATGAATGAAATCATTTTATTCTAAAAATCCTAACCCCTGAGTAGTTTTAATATATCGATATCAAGGCTGTTATTGTGATTATAAATAAGTACAACAAACGCAAGGCCGACAGCAACTTCTGCGGCGGCTACAGTAATGGCCATTATCATAAATATCTGCCCAGTTAGATCGCCCAGAAAATATGAAAATGAAATAAAAGCCAGGTTACATGAATTAAGCATGAGCTCGAGTGACATAAGAACCACGATGAGGTTTCTTCTTGTAAGTACACCGTATGCACCGATCACAAAAAGTATTGAGCTTAAAACTATGTAATGGTTTAAAGTAACTTCCATTATGTACTCTTACTCCTTCTGGCAATCGTTACAACACCTATTATTGCAACTATTATTAGTACTGATGTTAATTCAAAAGGGAGTAGAAACTCTGTAAATAATTCCTTTCCTACGCCCTCAACTGAACCAAAGTTATCAATTGCAGGGGGTTTGGGGCCGGAACCCAGAATCAGCTTTGAAGCAAAAAATCCGGTAACTGCTATTATCACAAATAAGAAGGTCACTTTCTTGGCAATGTTTTTTGCATCAAACTGCATTGCATCTTCTTTTATATTCAAAAACATGACTGTAAAGAGGAAAAGGACAATTATAGCACCGGCATATACAAGCACCTGGATCACAGCTATAAACTGCGCCCTTAGCAGTATAAAAAGCACCGCTGTAAAAAAGAAAGTAAGTACCATTGATATGGCACTTGCTACGGGGTTTTTGTGTGTAACCACAACTATTGACCCGAATATACTAAGCGCAGCAAATATATAAAAAACCAGGGCTTCAGCCAAAACTCACTCCAAAATTGATATTAAATCAAACTATTTTTAGTTCTGTTTTAAGGACTAATAATAAAGAGAAATACATTACTTCCTAAATCAGTTCTGAAAATTATATTTACTATGAAAATATAGTCAAACTATTGCCCTCACTTTTATCCATATACAAATTTTTTATAAAATTTGTATGCCAATTACAAAGGTACTTATCTATTCTGTTTTCACGACATTACAGAAATTTCGTGAAGAAAATAGATTATTTCAGCGTTAATAATCTTATACGGGATGGGGCGGAATTATAAGATTTAGCTGAAATGATTTATTTTTAGCATAGCTATGGTTAAATGTATCAACATATACAATCTTTTATTCAAATCTATATTTAGGTTTAGTTATTATTACTAAGGTCTACTTCTGTTCAGTCGTGTGATTTTTGCTTCTTTTCATCAAGGAAAAGAAGGGAGAAAAATATTAAATCAACCTCGACATTAGTATTAATAAAAAAAAGATGTCATCTCGAACTTAACTATGGCAAATTGTAAATAATGCCAATTTAAGAGTGTTTAAATTTATATTTAGGTTTTTACCCCATATTATATGGTTTAATTGTGAGAGATCTAAAAATCAGATTCTCACGGTCGTTCCACTCCCTCAGAATGACAAATTATCTACTCCTCTCCACCCCTACCTTCATACAGTATTTTTCTACCGGGCAGATACTGCAAAACGGTGATACGGGACGGCAAAGATGCTGTCCGAATGATACGAGTATATAGTTGTAATCTATCCAGTGTTTTTTTGGCAGCTTCTCCCTTAGCACCATTTCAGTCTCTTCGGGATTCTTTGTTTTTATATATCCAAACCTGTTTGATATCCTGTGTACGTGAATATCCACACAGATACCCGGCTTATCAAACCCTACTGTTACAACAAGATTAGCAGTTTTTCGCCCTACCCCTTCAAATTTAAGCAGTTCATCAAGGTCATCAGGCACTTTTGAATCATAATCTGATACAAGTTTCCCGCAGAGATTAATAATATTTTTAGCTTTTACGTTATAAAACCCTACGGGGTATATGAGTTTTGCTACCTTTTTCTGGCCCAGTTTTACAATTTCAGCAGGAGTGGATGCTTCTTTAAACAGTCTTTTTGAAGCCTCAGCTGTTGTATCGTCCTTAGTTCGGAGGCTAAGTACTGTAGATATAAGTACTTTAAAAGGATCCCCTGTTGAGACGGCCATAAAGTTTATTACCGGCACGTCCCATTTCTTTACCTCTTTCCCCAGGATTTTTATGACCTTATTAATATCCTTATCTTCAAACTTCGGCATTGGGGAATAAATATATCCAGTTTAGAGAAAACTATTAATAATTAGTTGGATTTTAAAATCAGGGATTAAATAAGGGGCCAACACAGGGTCAGTGGCTGGCCCCTATCCTTAATGGATTAACATTAAGAAGGTTTTAACATTTCTAATTATAAACTTCTTTATATAATATTACAATATATTTATTATCATAATTTCATTATTTCCTATTTCTTTATACTTCTAATTATGGCATGGAAATTGCCCTACTGACCAAGTCCGGACAAAAAATGTCAGGACTCCGCAATTGATTGTAAATCTCGTTTAATAAAAATACTTATTAGTTATTTAACATATTGTGTATATACTATTTACATTATTAGATATTTAGGCAAGTGTTTATATATGGCACGTTCATTGCAACTACAAATATCAAATTTAATTTCACGGAGGTTTAAACAATGTTTAAACAAATGAGAAATAGTAAGGGTGAAAAAGGTTTTACCCTGATCGAGCTTTTAGTAGTAGCAGCAATTATCGGAATCCTGCTTGCTTTGGCAATTCCAAACCTTCTTAAGGCAAGAATTTCTGCAAACGAAGCAAATGCTGCCAAGATGATGCAGACTCTAAGAGACGCTGAAGGTGAGTATTTTGAACAGGATCTAAATAATGATGGTACAAGAAATTATACCAATATTATTGGTGCTAATGGGACTGCTGATTCACTAAGACAGCCTGGGGCAGCATTTGAAAATGCAGATGCTTTGATTGATTCAAGCTTTGAAAGTATTAATGCTTTATTGGGAACTGATTGTGCTGCAGTTCAATCAAAAGCTGGATACTGCCTAAGACAAGACACGGTTAGAGCTGCACCTGATGGAGCTGGGGGCATAATTGATTCAGATGGTGGTTACGATGATTTTGGGTGGCAGGCAACTTTTACCAGTTTTAATAAAACTGGAAGAAGAAATTACTCAATTTATGGTGATGGAGTAATAAGATGTGCTATTCAGGGAGCTGGCATAGACCCTGCAAATCCAGGTACACCCCCTGCCGCTGGTACTGTTGGTGATTTTGATGCTGACAGAGAATATCCAGGTTGTCAGTAAGTAAAAAATGACAAAATTATAATGGAGCTGAATATAAATTTAGCTCCATTAATTTCTTATGATTAATAAATTTTTTAATAATTCTTACTTGGTACTACTTATTGTATTTTGTTTGATTCTTTTATCCATTCCGTTTCAAATAAAGATTGATTCTGAAAGAGATAAGTTTAAATCTATTAAGAATGTTGTTTTATTAAATCCGGGAACACTAAGAATCATGTCACTAGGTTTTAATGAGACCGTTGCTGATATCTATTGGTTAAGAGGCTTGCAATACTTTTGGGGGCAGGAATTCTTAAGTGATAGAGATGAAGAACTTACCAGGAAATATTTTGATATAATCACTGAATTAGATCCAAAATTTTTAAATGCTTATAGATATGGTGCTTCTTTTCTTGGAGAGCCGCACCCACTTGGCCTTGGGAATATTGAGCTTGGATCAGAGCTCTATGATAAGGGTAGAAAAAACATACCAGATAACTACAGATTACCTCTTGAACAGGGTTTTATGTTTTTTTTAAATACTAATAATTTCGAAAAAGCTTCTGAACTATTTTCGGAAGCTGCCCAAAAGCCGGGTTTATCAGACCGCAGGACTGCTTCAATAAAGGGTATGGCCGCTGCAGCTATAAGTAAAGCTGGAAAGAGAGAACTATCTAAACAAATCTGGCAGGAGATTTATGATACAACCCAAAATGAAGGAAGGAAAAACTTTGCATTACTAAACCTTAAAGAATTAAATACGCAGGACCTCGAAGACAAATTAACTAATTATGCAAATCAATATGAACAGGTTTATGGGTCTTTTCCTGAAAGCATTGATGACTTACTAGACCTGAAAGAAGTGAAAAAGATACCAAAAGACCATGAAGGACAGGATTTTTTCATAGACCATGAAACCAAGTCAGTTAAAAGCCCTACTCTGAACAAACATTTGTTATCCTCAAAATCAACTAATTCAAAATAACATTAGAATTTTATTCATATTTGTTCTATACTGGATATTAAACAATAAATCTTTGGAGGGAATTATGTTGACTAGAATTCTTACTATTACAATTGCATTAACATTTGTGACTGCATTTTATTCATTCGCACAGGATGAAGTAGTGGTTGAAGAAGAAGTAGCAGTAGAAGCAGTTGTAGAAGACGGCGAAGTAGTAGCTGCAGAAGTAGAAGTTGAAGAAGTTATAGTTGAAAAAAGAAATTCCGGCCTGCTTGGCGGAGTGATCCTAAACGGTTTTCTTTAAGAATATATATTAACTTGTCAGAAATTGGCCCGGACTACAGCTAATACTGTAATCCGGGTTTTATTTATTGATTAATAATTATTCTAATCCGTTGCGTGAGAATCAATTACGTGAAATTTCTCATGAGCAATCGGTTCTTTTAATAAAGTCTTTAAACTTTCCAGCACATTGTCCCTTGCTTCGGTACTATGCCATTCATGGACTTTATTACCCTTTCTGAAAAACGATATTGCGATCACTTCGTTATTTTCTTTGTCTTCAAGAAAATACGTGATTCTGTCCTGACCTGACTCTTCCATTGCTTTACTAAAACCTTCAACATGAATTTTTTTTGCTTTCTCAAATTCACCGGGTTTATATTTTGCGTTGTATATGGCAACTTCATCCCCGCCTTCTGGCATACAGTCATAATCATTGCATCCGAGAATGCCCACAGTTAACAAAAGAGTAAATATTATGAAAAAACTGGTATTAATTTTCACTATCAAGTCCTCCTTTTTTATATTTATTATAATAGCAGTATAATTGTTTTAAAAATATTCAAAGTTTATAAATGCTAGAGAAATTATTCCATTTAAAACAGTCCGGTACAGATATTAAAACCGAATCAATTGCCGGAATTACAACTTTCGCCCTACTCTTCATCGCCAGATACATCTTTATTTAAAATTAAGTTAAAGAAGATTTTCACCTTATATTTTTCTATTCTGTCATCATCAACTTGACTGGCAATACATGCCAACTTGTCATCTCGAAGGAGAAAAAGACTGAGAGATCTATCTTTGTAATTCCTAGTTTTTGATCAAAGTCGGGAATGATAATGTCTTGAAGGGTGTAACCCCTTTAATTCCAAACCATGCTCAAATAGAACACTACCCATTAATTTAAATGGTTAGTTATTACTATGTTAAAAAAATATAAAAAAAGATTCATATCCCTGATTAGAATCTTAAAAATATTATGGAAATTATTTAAAGAAATAAATGATTTACTTGGAATAGATTAGGAAAATTATTTATATTTATTTTTTTCCAATCTTTCAATAGAGTCTGTTAGTCTTTTTTTATTTGTTGGACTTTTTAGCAAATAAGAAGTTTCATCAATTGAGGAATCTGTTTGAACTTTTTGATTTCGTAATTTATCTATCAATTCATTTACATGGTTTCTTTCTTTTTTTACTTCCACAATGTCAGAATATTTATAAAGAAAAACATATACTGTACCCATGGCCAGTATTCCAAATGAAATTGAAAAGAAAATATGACCCGCAACTTGTTTACTAATAAAATATGATTCTTTAACTTCTTCTAACCCAAAAATAAATATAAACAATAATAAAAAATACAATGGATAGTAGAGATTTTTTGGTTTTAATCGATATCTAAATTCACAAACTATACAGTTTGCTTCCCCCTTAAATGCTAATGAGAATCGGTCTTTTCTATTAAGCTTAGTCTTACAATTTGGGCATTCCACTTTTATATTTCACCCTGATCTTTTAAATAATAGGTTAACCATACAAACCAAACTAAATTATAAGTAATATGAAAATATACAGCTGTTTTTAGACTGTTCGTCCAATGATAAATTATCCCGGCAACAATGCCGAGTATAAAAATAAAAATTATATAAATTGAAGAGAAATATTGAAAATGCGTTAATGTGAAAAAGAAAGATTGAATTGTTAAAGCAATCCAAAGAGAAAAACTTCCTTTTAACTTCTGAAATAAAATTCCTCTAAAAAAGACTTCTTCAATAAACGGTACTAAAAAAATCAGGGTCAAAGCTGAAATAATAAGAGTAAATGGTCTTACCAGATTTAAATCAAAATATTTTAAGTAGTCATCAGAAAATAAATTCGGATAAATAGAACTAAATATATAAAATAATGTTTGAAATACTAACCCGAATATTATACCTATGAATATATTCTTGAAATTGTGTTTATTTTTTACTAATTTTAAGGATTCAGCACTTATTTTATATTTATAAAATATTAACCATATAAAGAAAAAGAAATAGAGAATAAAGAATGTAGAATTTACATAAATAAGTAAATTTGATTTATCTTTGAGGAAAAGTACACCAACTACCCCTAATATAATTCCATACACAAATTGAATAAGAAAAAGAAATACAGATATTAATACAATATCCTTATATGACCAATTTATTATATTTTTATGATAATAAGACTTAAAGGGATTAATATCATTCATTGTTTTCTTTATTTATTGGTAATAGTCTTATACTCCTTTGGAAACCAATTTGGTAAAATGATGATGTATATTTGGAAATACACAGCGAGCCATTCTGAGTATAATATATATTAATATATTTAATTATTTATAATTTACAATATGCTAATAGCCCTTATAAATTATTGCGTTGTGATTTATAATTGGAAATAGTTGAGAAAAGGTGTGCGTCTCCTTTATTTCTTCTTATTTACCTTTTATTTCTTATTTCGAATAGATTAAAGAAAGAATCGTTCCTATCACTACAAATAATGCAAATGCTGCCGCTGCCGAACCAATAACATAGTTAGTATTTTTATATAAAATTATATTGATATTCTTTATTGCAAATTCATTGATAAAAAATACAAAGATAGAAAAACATATTAAACTGTTAACATAATCTGTTTTATAGAACAAAAGATAAATTGACAATAAAAAACATATTAGCGCGATTGATGAAAAGAACATTATTTGCAAATGTTTAAAATTTGCTCTTTTTAGGTTCATTAAAAACATCTTCCATTAACAAATTTTGTGCGTCCCCTTTATTCCTATAATAAAAAATAGGTTAAATCACATAGAACAAACAATATTCCAGTAATTATTAAAATAATTTTATTGTTTTTATCATTAAGATTTGTTGGGTTACCAGCAAGAATAATCATACAAAGAGAATATCCAGTAATATTTATTAATGTGTTCTTGGCAATAATTTCAATATTCTCATTATTATGTAAAGAAATCAACACACTTCCACTAATGATTAAAATTAATATTAAATAATCTCTAAATAAGTTTATTTTTAATGGTTTATACCCTTTAGAATTAAAATTCATAATTATACTGTAAAAGAAATAACCTAAGAAAATAATGGATAAAACAATAAATTGATAATATCTATAACTACCTATTTTATAGATAAATATCGAAGTCAAAAATAATAAAATTGACGTAATTAGTAAATCAAATCTTCCTTTATATTTTAAGTTAAAGAATTCCATCATTAGAAAACACAGGGATCACATGTGCATACCAACGTACACCCAGCCAAATAACCTGCATTTAATCCTATTTGTCCAAACAATGGACAAAAACTTGCTGGTGTCATTGTACCAACTCCACCACCTGCCATATTAACTGCTGCATCCATAAATTGATCACTAAAATCATCTACCCTATCAATACATTTAACTACACATTCCGAATATGGTCTATCACAATCTGTCTGACATTCTGGAAACTTTTCTTGTAATCCACTCGAAGAGTTTAAAGGGGACGAGTTTAAAGGGGACGCACACCTTTTTTAGATAAAATATTTTGTGTAAATTAAATATATAATTAGGACAATTATTAAAAAAGATAAAACATATTTGAAGTAATTTAAGAAAGGTAGATTCTTTTTCAAATTATAACCGTGAATAAAATAGATAATTGATGAAAACAACCAAACTACTGATACAATTAAATTAATAGCTAAATAAGATATGATTGATACAAATAAAAAGAGTATTGAAATTAAATAATAATTCTTATTTGTATATGTTTTCGACATTTTTCAAATAAAATTAAAAATTGCAAGGATCACAAGTACAAACTAATGTACATCCTGCGGCTGTTCCAAGCATATACCTGGAATGTAATCCACTGATAAAAGGTGTGCGTCCCCTTTATTCCTTTCTATTATTTTTTTTAGACAATTTCTTCAATAGAATATTTATATTATATTGTGATTTATGACTTGTATTGTTAATTAAATATTTTAGTGTTAAGAATCTTACAATTACATAAAAAGAAATAAAAAATAATAAGAATAATAAAAATTCTGTTGAAAAAAAGGGTGGAAATTCTAATTTTCTAATAATCCCCAATACAAATAAGTTTATACAAAAAATGAAGATAAATAATAACAATTCATGTTTTAGTTTTAAGTATTGCATTTATACTATGTTTTAGTTTTAAGTATTGCATTTATACTATATTCAATTTAAACACGGATCAGGATCCGGATCTGTTGTTATTAATTGGGACGCACACCTTTTTATCACAATCTCTTTTAAAACGCTTTAAGGGCAATATATATCAAAAAAATAAATACTATGAAACCAATCACGTATTTAAGTAATTTCAAGTATAAATTTGGAGGGTTCTGATTTAATTGAAAACCATTAATTAGAAATAAAATAAAACTCATAAAGAATAAAAAAGCTAAATCAAATTGTTTTCCTAAAGACCAAACAAGTACAAGAATTAAATTTATCAATGCACAAGCATAATAGTCTTTCTTTCTAATTTTTGAAATGTTAAACATATTTTCACTTCTAGAAGGTACACGGATCACATAAGTATTAAAGGGGACGCACACCTTTTTTATCATTAGATTTTCTTGGTCTACCAATAGGCCTAAAACTCAATACTTTTTCCTTTATCTTTTCTAAATTATTAATAAATTTTTCAGACCCGCACGGTAATCCCCTCTCAATATTTCTCCTAATTATTTCAAACTTTACCGCGTCTTCTTTTTCTGTAAGCCATTTTGACCAATTCTCTATCGGATCTAATTTGTTTACCCATTTGATTTTCTTAGAAACTATTTTACTACTACCTATTCCACAGTGATATCTTGCGCTTGACCACTTATATTCTTCAGCTTTACCCACAATATTTGCTCTTACAGGGTTATTTTCTATATATCGAATACATTCCCAAAAATAATTTTCATCCATTGGACTGGAGAAATATCTTCCCTGCCATAAATGTCCTGTCCATCCTTTCTTTTTATTTATTGTTTGTGCATATCTTGTATGAAGGGGTCTTAATAATTTTTCTAAACTATCTTCAGCATAAGGTACTACCAGCAAATGAACATGATTTGTCATTAAGCAGTAGGCTATTATTTCCACTTCATATTTTACAGAATATTCCTTTAGTAATTTTAAATATAATATTCGGTCTTCATCTGTAAAAAACACATTCTCCCTTCGATTGCCTCTTTGTGTTATATGATGAGGTATGTTTGGAAAGATACAGCGTGCTACCCTAGGCATAATATGTAAATGTATTTAATTATTTATATATTACAATACATTCGCAAATCAGCTTGCAATAAAGGTGTGCGTCCCCTTTATTAAAAATAGAAATTACTTTTAGTAATAATAGACTTATGTTATTATATGTATCATGAATTTTTTGAAAAATGATAGAATTGAATATGGAATGTTTGTTGGTTTTATATTCTTTTTCATATTCCTAGTATTTGGTGTTGGAACAGAAATTGCCTTGTTTATGGGATTTCTAACCATGTTTGCCTTTTGGTTAATCCATCTCAGTGTTCTTGAAGGACCATCATTTATGCAAAATAATTTAAGTTCTATAAAAAATATTATTATTGCATTATTATTAGGAATTGCAGGAGTAGTTAGTTTTATACTTGTCGCTTATATTTTTCATAAATTTATATTCTAAACATACATTTCCTTACCTTTTCCATATAAATCAAAATATTGGGTCATCTTCTGACTGTGGCCCATTAGCTGGTGTTGGATCAAGAAGAATACAAAGAACTTGACAGGCAGTTTGTATAATCCAATGAGCGTTTGCTAAAGCTGAAGCAGAACATCTTAATTTACATCCAGGAGGCCCTGGTAGACATTCTGAAGGTCGAGGGATATCCATTGGTCCAAAAGCCGGATTTAATCCATTGGGATCAAATAAGTTTATTGCATCATTAAATACATATGAATATAAATTTGGTCCATCACCTTCAAATAAAATAGGGTCTTTTATAGTCCACCTGCCAACTTCAGGGTCATAATCTCTTGCACCAAATCTGGTTAGACCTGTATCAGAATCATACAAACCACCGGCAAAACCAAAAGGCTGGAAACCGGGGTTGGTATCCTGTATCACATTTCCAAAGCTATCATAATCTATTCTTTGAACAATTTCCTTTGTACTTGCATTAATCACAAGCCTTACACTACCAACCTGGTCGGAAATAATCCTGTAATTTGCCCCATCTCTAATAAAATAATCAGGAACATGTGTCTTTTCACCATAAACAAACAGATTAACTAGGTTTCCACTTCCGTCATATTCTGCATGCTGGTTTAGCTGGTCTTTATAAATCCACCCTTTTTCTAAGATACCATCCACCTTTTTACCTATTCTTCTGTTCAGCCCATCAATCACATATTCAATCTCTGTTCCGTCAGGAAGATCAACAGTAATTAAGTTTCCAAATTCATCATAATCATATGTTGTTGTACCATTTGTATCAGTCTTAGTTACAAGGTCTCCATTGGCATTATATGTATAGGTATTACTTCCATATGATAACAACCTATCCTGATCATCATATATAGCAGTAACTGTTACTCCATTTACGGATGCAACAGTCCTGTTGCCATTTGCATCATATGTATAATCTTCAATTGTACTTCCATCGTTTTGAACTTCAGTAAGTCTTCCAAGAATGTCATATGTATAATCATAAACAGCGGTATCCGTCTCTATTGTCTCATCCTTTTGAGTAACTCTGCCAAGTTTATCTCGTTGATAAGTTGCCTGGTAAGCAATTGGCCCAGACGCAGCTGCAGACGTCCTGGCTGTATAATCAACTATTTCTCCAATCCCATTATATGTGTTAAAAGTATTGATATTATTGCTCAATCTGGTTTTTGTTATCAGACCGTTATTATTATCCCTTGTTAAAATAATATCTTTTGCTCTTGTTAATAAACCCTGTGCATTATAGCTATGGTTTATTCTATTTGTATTTGTCGTATCTAATTTTAAAGTCTGGATAAAAAACCTGTTTGTATATGTTTTAATTACTTCAGCATTTATCGTCCCGGACCAGGTTTCTTTTGTATTCAGGAATCCATCATATTCAATATCCAGCTGCTCATTTCCCGGAGCTACTATTCTTGTAACTTGTCCAGTAGGAGTATTATCTACACAAAGATCATTAGGATATGTTTGAGTACTTCCAAAACAAGTTCTTATAGCATCATAAAAATAGTTATATGTTCCCCGGGAAATCGTGGTTGATGTAAGTTGGCCAGTTGTGGCATTAAGGCTATTAACAATCGTCTTTCCATCAGGTCTTGTAATGGTTGTAATCTGGTTATCAAGATTGTAATCATATGTTGTTGTTACATTAGTTAACCCAGCAACAATTGGAGGGATATAAGCAGTTATATAATCAAGGAGATTATAAGTAAAATCATGCTGATCCAGATTCGGCGTATCTAATTCTGTTAAGTTCCCATTAGCATCATATGAAAAAGTAGTTTCATTATTTGATATGGAACTATTTGTTACCCTTCCAGCCAAATCATTTATAAAGCTGATTGTTTCATTTTCTGCATTTATGATCTGGTTAAGAAATCCGTTTGAATCATAACCTAATGTTGTTGTCCTCAGCTCTTCACCTGTTCCCTGTGAAATTGATGAGATTCTTCCATTGGAGTCATAGGTAAAGTCGACAGGGTCTAAGCCAGTTATTTGATGCTGTGAAATTCTACCCCTATCATCTAAAACTGTATTTGAAAAAATATAGTTGCCGAGTTTTCTGTTCCATGTTCGAGTAGCACTATTATAAGTTAAATCATCTCTATATCCCGCAATACTCTTTCTTATCTCTATATTTGTATGGCTTAATGGGTCATATATATTATCAAGTTCTACATTATAACGAATTGTACTGCGAAGTTTTCTACCGCTTGGAGTAATTATATGTTCTTCTCTTATATAAGGGGAAATATCTCCAAATCTAGGGTCTAAATAGGGAGCATATAACTCAAGGAAATTAATTGTAGCTGTTCCATCTTGAGTAATATGTATTTCTTTTCCTCTGGCATCAAATGTCCTTTCAGAACTACTCCCATCAGGAAATGTATTAATGAGACGTATGTGTCTACCAACAAAACCTCCATTGTTTGTTGTTCTTATAAGTTTCTCAAAATAATAATTTAATCCTTCCCCTGATTGCATATTGGTAATTTGATTTCCATTATATTTAGTATTATCATAATTATTCGAATTGCTACTGGATAAATTCCATCCACCTCCTAATGCATTTGTATCACTTTGTAGGTTGCCAAATTCATCGTATGTTAAAGTATTTGTACTTCCGCGAGGATTTGTAAACTGGGTTATAAGTCCATCAAAATTGTAAGTAATATTGTAGGACTCATTGGCGGGGTTTGTAATTTGTGTCAGATATCCTTCTGGATTAACGGACAAACTTGTAATTTGTCCGTATGATGATGTAATACTTGATGGACTAGAACCGTTTCTTTGGATCGTAGTTATATTACTATTTCTATCAGTTATAGATATTAAAAAACCATCCGAATCATATTCAAATAGATATATTTCTGCACCAGTTATAGCATCAATGGTTCTTAGATGTGTTCCCTCATTATTAAAAATAAATAATTGTAAATGATCATCACTTGGAATCATTAATTCATCAGATGAAGTTAATTCCATTTTTAAAATTGCATTATTAATTCCCATATACAAATATCCGTCATGGCTATATATTAAATCCCATAAATTAGACAAATTTGCTGATTTGGCAGGTTTACCGCTTCCTTCATTATCTCTAGCAAATCTTAAAGTACCACCGCCTGCGATTGTATTTATTGTTCCTTCAGGGTTTATAACTCTAACTACTAATGCATCTGTAAAATAAATATTATTATTTAAATCTGTAGTTATTCCACGAGTTGAACTTACTAATTTTGCTTCTTCGGCAGGACCACCATCACCAGCCAATCCCAACTGTACATCAACGCCTGCTATTATTGATCGTACACCAGTATTTGATAACTTTGTTAGATATGATCTATTAAATATACTAGACCCACCACTTCCATATTCGCCAAGGATGATATCGTTATCCTGTGTAATATGAAAATCATATAAGGAAAAATTATTATGATCTATTGAATTCGTAATTTTAGTTAAGGTGCCGTCACTATTTAATCTGGCTATTGCCCATTTTGATGCTGAGGCAACTGCAGCAAAATATAATTTATTGTCAGATCCTATATTTAAGATACTAGGTCCTGATAATCTGACGTCCGTTGCAGGTCCATTATATTCATCAGGACAGGTTTCGTGACCAGAAAGAATTAGCAATGTACATACTGTACCACCTCCGGCTACAACTAACGGATTAGTACCATCCAAATTGATTGATTTTATTGTGCGATCGGAGCTATCTGCTACATAAAAAACATTGTCATGTTCAGACCATACAACTCCTTTAACTTGTACATCACCAAGATCAATATTTTCAACATTTCCATCACTATTTGCTTTATAAAGACTAGTTCCACTAATAAAATAAAGATCAGAATTAACAAAAGTCATGGAATATGGTCTACTAACACCTTCTACAACTCTCGTAATTGTATTTAATCCTAATGCATTTTTTACTTCACTAGTAGCATCACCATAATTAATTATGTTCCTCTCAACGTCATAATGATGGTGAATATTAATTGACCAAGCACCAATATCTGAATTTATATTTTTTGATTCAAAATAGAGGTCTTTGTAATAAAGTCTATATACAGTATTATGGCTATTGTCTGGGAAACTACTTTTAATATAAGCATCTTTATCCGTAATAGATAAATGATTTCCTTGACGTGTGTAAGTATAATAAATTTTAATTTTTGCTCGTGCAAAATCTATTGTTCTACCAAAAACATCTAGGCCATCCCATTCAAATAAATGTTCAATGTTAGACTCTAACGGAAAAGTGAAATTATGTTGAGAACCTGCAATATCAATTGCTAATTCTATTGATTCTAAGAATGGTTCAATTTCATCACCAGTAATTTTTATTTTTAATCTATTACCAGAAACATTTACTCGCTCACTATTATAAACTAAATTGTAGGGAGTACCCACTAAAGGAATTGATTCCCCCACTGACTGATTATTTGGATCAATTATACATCCTGGCAAACAACATGATTTTCCACATCCATCATCGTCGTCATCATCATCTCCAGGAGGAGGGGATGGCAGATCATCTATTACAGGTCTACAGATAAAAACCCAAGGACCCATATTATCAATTTCACTTCTTAAAAGTGTTTTTCCTTCGATATATTTTTCAGCAAGTAACTTTAATTCTATTTTAGGTATTTGATATTTTTCTGGGTTATCAGGCTTATCATCACCATCAATATCTATTATTGCCAATCCATTATTAATTGAAATTATTTTTAAAACATGAACTTTATGTTTTTTAATCCAGTTAGTTTCTAATCTATCGTAGTACCAAGCATTAAAATCGTGGCCAACCGGATAATTCATGAAATTATCTACATAAATAGATATTGGTTTTGTAAATTTTACTAAATCAGCTTTTTGATTTTTAGTATCAGTTAGTTTCAATTCAAAACTATAAACATATCTTGGATCTGGAACAATTGCAGGAAATGATTCATAAATATTTTTGCCTTCTGTAATTTCCGTAATTGTAAATGAAGAATATTTGTCAACATTGATTAATTTGCCATCATCAAATATTAAATTTGCTTGAGTATCTGGAGAAACAATAAATATGGGTTGCCTATTGCCATTTTTATCATTTACTTTATGCCCTTTGACAACTGAAAATTCTTCTTTGAATCCTAGAGGAAATGTTTTATTTCTAGAATCAATTTGAGCTATTGCAATTTCATCAATTATTACAAAATCATTCTTTTCAGCCCTTGCCTTCCTATGATATTTTAAATAACCCTGTTTTTCATAAACAACAGTGTAAAGTCCATCAAAATTAACTACTATATCAAACCATCCATTTTCCCGGGTCTTTGTATATCCAAACTCTGGGTGGTCTTTTATATAAACCTTTACATTCTTTGCGATAGCTCCTCTTTTAGTTATTACCTTCCCCCTGATTACAGCAGCATTATTATTATTAATTGCACCATCTTTAACTTCATGCTGTACTCGTTTCTTACCTTCAAAAAGAAATTTGATCCTTTCGTAAAAGTTATTACCCGAAGAAGAAGGTTCCAAAGTATTATCTATATTTTGGCCATTACTATCTGAAGTATTAGTGTCAGTAATTTCATCCCTAACAAAGATATTTATGGTATCAGGTATGCTTTCTGTAATTCCATCACTGACAATAAGCTGGACGATATAATGCCCGTTAACATGAGTTTTTAATGACGGATTAAATGAATTATTTCTTAGTAATTCCGGACTGCTGCTATAAGGCTTATATATAATTGACCATCTATAATTGAGGTTATCATCATTAAAATCGAATGATCCAAATGCGTCCAGATTCACAATAGATCCGTTTAATACTGTCTGGTCTATCCCTGCATCGGAAAAGGGTGCCGTATTTTCAGTTGATATAACTACTATGTCAGAATTTGTATTTCCATTCTCATCATTTACTTCAAGTTCTACTACATATTCACCTTCCTGGTCAACTTCGAAGGAAGGACTTACAGATTCAGAATCAAATAGTTTTGCACTACTATTTTCAGGTAGTGAAACAAATTCCCAGTAATAGGAAAGATTCTCATCATCGGGATCAGTTGACTTTAAACCGTTTAACTGAACTTCAGATCCTGATGGCATTGTCTGGTCAAGTCCTGCATTTGCATAAGGTTGAGAGTTGTTTGTAGTTATTTTAATAATCCCCGCATCACTATCGGATATTCCATCATTTACTATCAACTGAATTGTGTAATCACCGGGAAGGTCAACTTTCACCTGGGGGTTTGGAATACTTTCATTAGATAAATCAGCTTCACTTCCTATTGGCTTATCAGCCAAAGTCCACCTAAAGGTTAATAAATCTCCATCTAAATCTGTTGAACCTGAACCATTAAGAGTGATTACAGAACCAACTTCGACGGTTTTATCTATCCCGGTATTTGCAACAGGAGAAGAATTATTTCTCTTTTGGCTTTGTGAATTAATGGCATATGAAAGAAAAAGAAGTGTAAGAAAAAATAAGAAAACTACTAAATTCTTTGTCCTGATTTTATTTAACATCATCAGCCCCCAAATAGTTATTTGATTTATAACTATTTTCATATTTAATGTATATTAATTCATACTATAAAAATTTTTAATTATTGTCAAGAAATACTTTAATATTTATTTAAATACACAAGTAGCTTAAGAATATAAGTATTTGCTTATATCATTGAAGTGTTGTTTGGATAAAGATTTAAAAGAAATTATCTGGTTAGGAAAGCCCATTTGAAGTTTTATATACTTAACTTCCGAGATTGACTATATAATTACTCCATGGAGAATGGGCTTTTAATCATAAACACAGTTGTATCATTAATTACATTGGCACTTGTTTCTGTATTGCTATATTTACAACTGCGGAAACCAGCAACTCAAAAAATATCTGTAGAAGAAGCATCTGAAAATATCAGTAATGAATTATTGCCGGCTTTCAGTTTTTACAATGGTAAAGTTCATAACAACGGACTAGTTTCAATGAAGCTGAAAAACAGTGGCGGTAAAATAGAGGAAATCAGGTTTACAACAACAATTGAAAACACTGAATTCAGGTGCGGAACTGAAATACTTGAATCCGGCCAGGAAACAACAATCAGTATTGTTCCCCTGGGTTTTAATTTTTCAGAGAACTACTTTGAGTCCAATGACCTGCTCTTTTCTGTAAACTATAAATCCCTTCTAAATGATTATGTAGATGAACAGTACAAGATAGAAAATCCCGCAAATATAACTAAAGTATAATAAAAAAAGGGCCAGATCCTTTTCGTGACCTGGCCCCTAAACACTAGTGCAATATTAACTATATTAAGTGCATTAACTTTCTATCTATATTAACAAGCTTCCATAAGACTCTTTAGAGCCGGTGCATATTTGGATTTCCTAAGCCTTGTAAGGGCTTTCTTTTCAATCTGCCTTATTCTCTCACGTGTAAGCTGAAACTTCTTACCTATCTCATCAAGAGTAAAGCAGTCGTCATATCCAATGCCAAATCTCATCTGAATAACTTCCCTCTCCCTGTTTTCAAGCTTATGAAGGGCCTGAAGCAAATTATCGGGAAGTGAAAAACCTGCAATGATATCATCCGCCGAATTTTTATTATCGGCTACATAATCAAGGTAGGTTGTGTTCTCACCATCCCATACGGGAGAATCGAGAGTAAGTGTCTTCTTTTCCGCTTCAAGTATTCTACTGACACTTTTTGCGGAAATATTTCCCAGCTTAGCAATATCTGCTGCATCGGGTTCAACACCTGTCTGTTCGTAGAGTTTTGTCCTGGCTTCTCTAACCTTACCGGCCTGCTCGAGGATATAGGCAGGAACCTTTACGGTCCTTGTCTGGTTGAAGATACCTCTTGTCATAGCCTGGTTGATCCACCAGCATGCATATGTGGAAAATCTAAACCCCTTGGTGTGGTCAAATTTTTCCACGGCTTTAATAAGACCTATATTCCCTTCCTGGATCAGATCCATAAAAGGAACACCACGGCCAAGATACCTTTTGGCCATACTTGCAACTAATCTCAGGTTTGATTTAACAAACCTGTTTCTCATGGCCTGCTCCTTGTTGTAGTAGACCTCTAAGAGTTTTGTGTAGTAAACCAGTTTCTTATGTTTGTTTTTTGGTAGGACTAAATTATTACTTTCTAAAATATTATTAAGTGTTTTTATTAATATTGCATTGTTATGCCTTATACGTTTCTTTAAAATAATTTCTATAATTTCTTTAATATTCGCTATTTTTTTCTCGCAGTTAAATATCCCTGCGGAGACGGATAGCTCCTCTTTAGGTGTTAACAATGTCTCATGAGCTACTTCTTTGAAGTAGTCATTGATAAGTCTTAAATCAGGATTATCAAAACTTTTATCCTTTTTTTTGCTGGTACTGCTTGTGTTTCCTCCTTTTGGTGTATTTTTTACTTCACTACTTACTTCACTATGATTTTCATCCTTTACGGATTCATCATAGATTTCCTCCATATCAAGATATTTAACCATGTAGTACTCCTTATAAAAATAAATTAAACATAAACATAAGAAAAATATAATATTAAGTAATGCACTTAATTTATTAAACTAATAGAAAAAAAAAATGTTGCAAGCATTATTTTCTATTTTGTTAAAATTTATAATTATTTTTGTTTACTGAATAAACTCTTTTTCTGCCTCACCCTGGCAATTTTGTCTTATTTCTTCCCATTTCTGGCCGAAAATTCTAATAGTTTTTTCAGCCTGTTCATAATCATTATTATCAACCAAATTTATAAACTCTTTTATTTCAACCACACTCTTTTCATTGCCAAGTGTAAGCAAATGAATATAAGTACATATATCCCCGTAATTGAGGATTATAAATCCTCCGTTCTCAAATGAATTCATCCAGGTGTTAAGGTTATCAATACCCTCATTAAGATAATTCAGATAGCCGGATATTTCTGCGGCATTATTATCTTTTAAGGCAGCAGAAATAATCCTGCCTGTATCAACTGCTCTTTGTACACAGTCTTCTAATGCAGCATCATAACTAATAGTATTAAAACCCCAGTGCGTAAAGAAATTCTTCCGTTCTGATTCATCAAAAAGAATAAACCACTCGGGTGGTATTGAATTTTCAAAGGAAAAAATATTGGTTGAATCTTTTAGTGGTGCTACAAAATACTCTTCGCCTTTTTTCAGAAAAAAGCAGTCCTGAATATTTTCATCTTCCATTCCAAGGTGTTCGGAAAGAGCAGTACGGTAATTTTTATATTCATTGCCGAACCATACTCCAAAAGGAGAAGTTGGTCCTCCCCAGTACTTTTCATAAAAAACTGAATATTCTTTCCAGTAATCCCCGTTCTCACCAAAAGAAATCAAAGGCTCGTATACTACTAAAGTACTTGTAGCCATACTCTAATTATTAAATCAAATTGATAAAGAAATCAATCAATAAATTGAATTATTTTTTTAAGAAGCGTAATATTTCCCTATATGGAAGACCTAACAATCGAAGAATTAATATTAGAAGCAAAGAAACGGAAGATTCATTTAGGTGAAGAGCCGGAAAAAACTATAAAGACCTGCACCAAGCTTGGACTTATACCTAAGCCTAAAAGACGAAAAGCAAAATCCGGGAATAAGGCAACAGCACTTTATTACCCGCCAAGGACCCTGGAAAAACTTGCTTATGTAAAAGCACTTAAATCCGAAGGGCATACTCTTAATGAGATCAGGGACAGTTTTGCACTGATGTATGTCCAGAATGCTTTGCAGGACCTTCTCGCAGATGCAGATGACGACAAGATCAAACAGCTTGCAAAGATACTATCGGGAAGTGAGAAAGAACTGGAATCAATAGTAGAAGCTCCGCTTGTTTACCTGATAGAGGGCATGTCTAATAAAGAAGCAAAAAAACTACTGACCCTGTTTTGCGGTGTTGGGTTTTATGCCATGCTCGATGCTCAGAAAGAACTTGAAAAATTTAATTTTAACGAAGCACGCAAAGAACTTTTCAAAGCAATCTTTTATAATTCCATTGCAGTCCTAAGGCTGGCAAGAACAAGCGGCGACAAGGAGCTTGAGAAGACTGCCCTTGATGTATATGAAAACGTGGTCCTTAAACCTTTAAACAAGGCGAGCGCCATAGTAAGGAAACAGTTTATAAGCACACTTGAAAGCTACGTCGAAGAAAAAAAATAGGGTCAGAGTTTAATTGCAACATAATCCGCAACCGAATTTATGTCCTGAAGAATATCCGGCGTTATTTCTGATTCATCAATCTCAACTTTAAATTCCTTCTCAAGTGCCACGACGAATTCCAGGCTTGATACTGAGTCAACACCCAGTCCAAAATCAAGCAGGTTTGCCGAATCACTAATTTCATCGGTTATTTCAAACTTATCTTTTATCAATACTCTTATTCTCTTTTTTAAATCTTCTTTATTCATGACATTATTTTAATTTTTCTCTAAGCACCTTGCCAGTCGGGCTTTTAGGGATTTCATTTACAAATTTTATACTCGTCGGAATTTTTATATCTGAAATTCTATCCCTGCAGAATTTAATAATATCCGATACTTTTAATTCTTTGCCTGCAACAATATACGCGGCAACATGCTCCGACCCGCTGCTGCTCTTCCTGCCTACAACGGCAACTTCTAAAACATCCTTGTTTTGTAATATAACATTTTCAACTTCTCCCGGATCAACCTTTTGCCCGCTTATATTTATAAACAGTTTTTTTCTCCCGGTAATAAATATATATCCCTCCGGGTCAATCTTCCCTATATCCCCCGTGTAATAATAGCCGTCTCTAAACGCCAGCCCGGATTCATCCGGAAGGTTTTCATACCTGTCAGTCATTGATGGGCTTTTAACAATAATTTCACCAGGCTTGTTTGTTTCAAGAATATTATTTTCTTCATCGACAACCTTAACTTCTACATTATTTACCGGCATTCCCACAGACCCGAGCTTATCCTGTATGTCCACAGCAAGGTTAATCGAAATTACTCCTGTCTCAGATGAACCGTAGAGCTGACGTGGATAAATACTGAAATTATTATAGAACTCTACTGCTATAGTTTTACTTAGCGGTGCACCTGCTGAAATTACGTGTTTCAGATTTTCAAATTTACTGTCCTTTGCCGGTGCATACCTGGACAGGATATCTATCATAAACGGCACTGCAGGGAATATTGTAATCTTGCTTTCGAGGATAGTTTCAACAACACTTTTCCTGTTAAAATCTTCCAGCATATAAACCGCTGCACCAATCTTCAGTGCACTTATTAAGTTGCCAAAGGCATACGTATGAGAAATGGGAATTACAAACAGAATCCTGTCACTACTATCCCAGCCAACAGTGGATGTATGGTTTTCGGCAAGTGCAAGCAGGTTGCTGTGACTTCTTGCCACGCATTTTGGTACGCCGGTTGACCCGGTAGAAAAAAGATAAATTACTTTTTCTTTATCGCTAATACCTTCGGCAACTTCAAAATCTTTTACTTCAATCTTATTTAAATCCCAGCCAGCCCCCTTCCCTTTTATAACAACAGTTTTGATTTCAGTACTTAATTCTTTTGCTGTTTCTAAAAGTTTGTCAGAAGTTAAAATAAATTTAGCTCCGGAGTACAAAACATAATGATTTAATTCTTCTTTTTTATATTTTGCATTTACAGGTACACATATTGCACCGATATTTGAGATTGCAAAAAAACCAATTACAAATTCAGCGGAATTTGGAAGGAAAAGGCAAACCCTGTCTCCTTTTCTTATCCCGGCACTTGCCAGATATCCGGACAAAGAGTTAACCAGAACGCACAGTTCGGAATACGTAGCATGAAATTCCCCTTCTACTATTGCAGTAAGGTCTTTTTTGTTCTCAAAATTATCAAACAGAATATCGTTTATCATATTCAGGGAAAAATGGGGACAGCCAACAGGCCCGTATCTTCTTTCAGACCAAACATAATATTCATGTTTTGCACTGCCTGGCCGGAAGCGCCCTTTACAGTATTGTCCAGCACTGTCTCAATTACCAGGTCGTTGTCCCGGACATCAAAACAGATATCGCAGTAATTAGAATTCAATACATTTTTCACTTGTATTGCCTCATCATTGCTTCTTATCCTTACAAACTTCTCATCACAATAAAACCTTTCAAAACATTCAAGCAGCTGCTCGTAGGAGATTTTATCTGTTAAGCTGTAATATATTGTTGTCAGAATCCCTCTTATTGCAGGTACACGATGAGCTTTGAAAGATATTTTTTTATTAAATTTATAGTTGGTTCTTAAAAATTCTTCTGCTTCAAGTTTCTGGAAAGGACTTTCAAAACCATCACTTAAAATATTCTGGTTTGTCTCGGGAAAATGGTAATCAGGTCTTGGCGCCCTGCCTGCACCTGAAATCGGAGCCTTAATATCAGCAACAATACTCCCTGCTTTTATTTTATTTTTTAATAATGGGGCAAGTGATAGTAGTACGGTAGTTGCAAAGCAGCCAGGATTAGCAATAAGACGGGAGTTTTTAATCTCGCCGCGGTTTAACTCAGGGATCCCATAGACCGATTCAGCAATAAGTTTTGGGAATGGATGCTCCTTTTTATAATACTGTTTATACAACTCGGTTTTTTTTAATCTGAAATCAGAGCTAAGGTCAATAATTTTTGTGTCCTTATTATAAAGTCTCTCAACAAAATGCATTGAAGTAATGTTTGGAAGGCACGAGAAAATGAGATCTACATTTTCCTGTTCATCCAGCTTTGAAATGGATACGCAGTTTATATCTACCAGGCCTTTTAGGGCAGGAAACACTTTTGAATACTGCATCCCCTTAAATTTTTCAGAAGTTAACCACCTTATAGCAACTGCTTCGTGGTTTAATAGCAGGCTTACAAGCTGATAACCCGTATAACCTGTTGAACCCAGTATCCCGACTTTTATTGACATAAAATTTACCTGCAATTACTATATATCTTAGAAACTATAATCATCTCGAAATTATGAAAAGAATACAAATCATATTTCTGTTTTTAATTATACTGACAGTCTTAACTGTCCTAACAAACAGGGAAGACTCCAATTACTATTCTGAATACGATACAAGGTTTACATGCGGAATTAAGTACGATTTTGGGCTTCTGGAAATAGTACACGAACTAAAACAGGACAGCAGTCAGAAAGAACTTTCACTCTATAGCATTCAAAATGCAGTAACTACAAATAACCCGCAAAAAATAGTTAAAAATTTATCCGTAAGAAACAACAATATACCCACGCTAAAAACATTTTACACAACACCACAAAACAATCTTACAGCTTTAAATCAAGCCGGATTATCCCCTTCAAGAGCACCGCCCCTATACTCCTGATTTATTATTATCATTAACAAATTAGGAGGACAAATCATGTATTTATTTAAAATAAGGACCGCTTTGGTTTTTTTTGCACTACTTACAGTATGCCCCGCATTTTCAAATGCAATGGAGTACAGTTTCAGGCCCGATGACCATGCACCAATTGGTGTAATGGGCGAACACACTCACAAGAAAGGAGAGCTTATGCTCTCTTACAGATATATGTACATGCAGATGAAGGGCATGAGAAACGGCACCAATGGTATTAGCAACCAGGAAGTGCTTGAACAGTTTCTGGTAACACCGACCGATATGGATATGCAGATGCATATGTTTGGTGCGATGTACGCAGTAACCGACAGGCTCACTCTAATGGGAATGATCCCATATATTAAAAAATCCATGAACCATCTGACCAGGAGCGGTGGCAGGTTTAAAACAACTTCGGAAGGACTCGGCGACATTAAGTTTTCGGGATTATTTAAAGTTCTCAACTGGGGTAACAACAACAATGTAATCTTGAATTTCGGGCTTAGTTTACCAACCGGGTCGATTGATAAAAAAGACGATACGCCTATGGGACCAAACCTGCCGCTTCCCTATCCAATGCAGCTGGGCTCCGGCACATGGGACCTTTTGCCTGGTGTGACTTATAATGGCAGGCAGGGCAACCTCAACTGGGGCGGGCAGATATTGGGAGTAGTAAGGCTCGGGGAAAATGACCGAAACTATACTCTTGGCAACAGGTTAAATGTCACAACCTGGACAGCTTATAACATTAACTACTGGCTAAGTGGTTCTTTCAGGCTCGACTGGGGCTTTTGGGGGAATATTGACGGTGCTGACCCTGATCTAAACCCGGCAGTAGTTCCTACGGCTGACCCTGACCTCCAGGGCGGAAACAGGCTCGATGCATTAGTAGGGATTAACTTTGTAAACCAGATCGGCCCTAAGTGGCTGCAGGGACAAAGACTCGCGTTTGAATTCGGGCTTCCGGTATATCAGGACCTTGATGGTCCTCAGCTTGAAACTGACTGGATAATACTGTTTGGATGGCAATATACTTTGATCGACAGATAACAATTAATTTAATAAAGGGGGGAAACTCCCTTTATTAACTATCATTTCCGTTCTTTTCAACTACTGCTACTGATATAACTTTTGTTAACCATTTTTTAATCTTGTCCTGTGAACCGCTTCCCAGGATTTTTCTGACCTGTGAAAGAGGGATTACAGCTTTTGCAGCAGACCTGTGTCCGCCGGCACTCCCAATCTCATTGAAAAGCTCTCTTAATAGCCTTCCTGCACTCTTAACATAACCAACATTCCTTATGGATATTACAAGGTGGGTTTTACTCAGAATTCCAAATGCAACTGACCATTCTATATCTTTTACCTGGATACCGAAATCGGCCATCTTAGGAATAAGATATTCCCTGTCTACTCTTCCCACGTTAACAAAAATTATGTTTTCCTGTATCCAGTGGTCAGCAAGTGCCTGCCCAAAGCATTTAATCTCGGTAGCTGGGATTTCTGCTCTTTCAATTCTTCTCAGAAGGCCTAGATTTGCATGTGGGTACAGGAAGGTAAACGCTTCAATATCATCCGAGTTTGCGTCCCTGTTTAACACAACAGTATCAGTCCTGATACCGTACAAAAGGGCTGTTGAAAGCCTTTCAGAAATTTCCACCTGGGCTGCCCTGAGGTAGCTTGTCATGATTGTGGAAGTTGCACCTTCCTCTGCACTTATATCCTGGAACCCAGCCTCGTATTTACTTACCTGCGGATGGTGATCAATTACAGAATCAACTTTCTCTATTAAATCGCCAAAATAAGTCGGCTGCACATCCACCATTGAGATTGAATCGAACTCCTTCAAATCTTCGGGGTTAAGTACAGTAAGGTCTATATCCAGGATCTCAATCATCGCCACATTTTCGGGTCTTGATATTTCATCCCCCATGTGCCCAATTACGGCTGTCTGTTTGTTCCTTTTTAATAAAGTCCTCAAGGCAAGTGCACTGGCTATTGAATCAGGGTCCGGATGGTCATGAAGCAGTATAAGCAGCTTCTTTGATTTTTCGTGAGCCTTGCGCAGCTCCTCCACCTTCAGCTCCGTACGTGCAAGCTTCTCTTCTTTCATTATCTGTGAATCTATTATTTCTTCGAATTTCACAAACCTTACATATGCAGGCGGGTCTGTGTGTTTATCCCCATTGGAGACAAGGATCGGGGTCTGCGGATAATGTGTAGTTAAGTTATTGGAGAGTTTTGGTTTAAAAATGTTTGAATCAACTATTATAAGTGTAAAATTTCCGGTCTGGTTAAGCGCTTCATCAATAGAGCTTACCCATATTACTTCGCCCCTCTTTGAGAAAAACCCAAGTAAAATAGAATCAAATTCACCCAGGAACAAATATCTTTTTAATTGAGCTTCCATAGAATTAGTTTTTAACGCATGAACCGCTTAATGAATTTGTAAATTCTCCAATTTCTTTAAGCAGGGCATCCTTTTCTTTACCGTTTTTCTCTATAATTCTCACAAGTGCACTGCCTACTATTACTGCATCTGCATACTGTGAAATATCCATAGCCTGCTCAGGAGTGGAAACACCGAAACCTATTCCTACCGGGATACCGGACTTCTTTTTAATATCCCTGGTAAGTGAAGAAAGCGAATACTCCATTCCGGGCCGTGATCCTGTTACACCTGTTACAGATACAAGGTAGATAAAGCCGCCTGCAATATCTGATACCAGGTCTATTCGATTATTTGTACTGGTAGGAGCCAGCAAAAATATAATGTTTAAACCATTTTTATCCAGATGACTTTTAAATTCTCCGGACTCTTCCGGAGGGAGGTCCACAACAAGTATCCCGTCAACACCGGCTTCTTTTGCATCTACTGCAAATTTTTCAAGTCCGTATGTAAAAAACGGATTGTAGTAACCAAACAATATAATTGGTATCTCGGAATGCTCTCTGATTTCTTTAGCCAGGTTTATTACATCATGAATAGTAGTCCCGTTTGCAAGTGCCCTCTCGGATGCCAGCTGTATTGTAGGTCCGTCAGCCATAGGGTCTGAAAAAGGAATCCCAAGCTCTATTATATCTGCCCCGTTTTTTTCAAGCTCAAGGACAATTTCCCTTGTAAGCTCTATCGATGGGTCTCCAGCTGTCAGATAACAGACCAATGCGCTGCGGCCATTATCCCCCGCTTTACTGAATTTTTCTTCTATTCTGTTCATAAATATTATGGATTATTTTCTGAATATATTTTTATAGGAATTATAGTCAAACGACTATTTCGACAAACACATTAGTAAAAAAGACTGGATATTGTTTAAAATGTCACCCACCACCACTCAAACACATGAAAATCAAAGTATACACCTTACTATAGATTGTCAAGTAAGGTAATGCTTCTTTCAGAAGCCTGAATAAATTTATTTATTTTTCTTATTTACTCAATATCAGTAACTGAATGTATATCCTTATCCCCTCTTCCCGAGAGACAAATTATAATAATTTCATCTTTTGACATTTTAGGCGCGGTTTTTATTACCTGTGCAATAGCATGCGATGTCTCAAGCGCCGGGATAATACCCTCAGTCTTGGACATAAAAGAAAACCCCTCAAGTGCTTCTTTATCGGTCACCGCTGTATAATCAACAGCCCCCATATCGTTAAAATATGAATGTTCCGGCCCGACGCCGGGATAATCAAGTCCGGCTGCTATGGAATGTGCACCTTTTACCTGGCCGTTTTCGTCTTGAAGAAGGTAGGTCTTACTTCCATGAAGAACTCCTACAGAACCTACTGAAATTGTGGCCGAATGATGTTCGGTATCTATGCCAAGCCCTGCTGCTTCTACTCCTAGTTTTTTTACACTTTCGTCTTCAATAAATGGATAAAACAGTCCCATAGCATTTGAACCACCGCCTACACAGGCTACCAGCAGATCAGGGAGTCTGCCTTCAACTTCCATAATCTGGCGTTTTGTTTCCCTGCCAATTACCGACTGAAAATCCCTTACCATCATAGGATATGGATGGGGCCCTGCAACACTTCCAATTATATAAAAAGTGTCCCTAACGTTTGTAACCCAGTCCCTCATTGCTTCATTCATTGCATCTTTAAGGGTTTTTGTGCCGGAGGTGACAGGAAATACCTTGGTACCGAGCAGTTCCATTCTGAATACATTTATTGCCTGCCGCTTTGTATCTTCCTCGCCCATATAAACAGTACAGTCTTTATTAAAAAGGGCGGACACTGTTGCTGTTGCAACGCCGTGCTGTCCTGCTCCGGTCTCTGCTATGATCCTGTTTTTTTTCATTCTTTCGGCAAGAAGTGCCTGGCCGATTGTATTGTTGATTTTATGTGCACCGGTGTGGCATACATCTTCCCTTTTAAGATATATTTTGGCCCCGCCAAGCTTTTTAGTCATTCTCTCGGCAAAATAAAGAGGGGTTGGCCTGCCTACGTAATTTTTAAGATAGTAATCTATCTCTTTTTGAAAATTCGGGTCTTTATTAGCTTCTTCATATGCATCCTGGAGTTCGGTTAGAGCGGGTATTAAGGTTTCAGAAACATACCTTCCTCCAAACTCACCAAAATGCCCCTTTTCATCGGGAAGATTTATATCAATTGCCATTTTTTACTGCCTCAATAAATTTATTTATTTTTTCTATATTCTTTTTACCCGGGGACTCCTCAACACCTGAGGACACGTCAACTGCGTAAGGGGCTAAAAGAGATACTGCCTCGCCCACATTTCCGGGATTTAATCCGCCTGAAAGGATAACATATTTATTTTCAAACGGGCGCCCTTTAAGTATGTCCCAGTCAAAAGCCCTGCCGGTCCCGCCGTACTCGTCCTTAGAATAAGTATCAAACAGTATGTAATCTGTTTTATATTCATTTACTTCGTTAAGAGAGCTATTATCCTTTAACCTGAAGGCTTTCATATATGGAATTTCAAGCTGTTCGCAGTACCCGGGTGTTTCATCCCCGTGTATCTGGAGCAGGTCAAGCTTAACTTCATGGGTTATATCCCTGATTATTCCATGGTCTTCGTTTGTAAATACTCCCACTTTTTTTACAAACGGGGGGAGCAAATTTGTGATTTCAGATGCTTTGCCGGGTTCAATATAACGCTTGCTTTTACCGTAAAAAATAAAGCCAAGGGCATCAGCACCCAGTTTGACTGCAGCAAGGGCATCTTCAATATTAGTAATTCCGCAAATTTTTATTTTTGTCATAATTAAAAATACAAATGAATTATATGTATAATATTAAAAACTAATTTTTTACTACAAATTATGAATATTTTCAACTCATTAAGTATCTCCCTAAATGCTTTAAAAGCAAACAAGATGAGGTCGTTTCTGACCGCACTTGGGATCATAATAGGCGTTGCCGCGGTAATCTCCCTTGTTACGATCACAGATGGTGCAAAAAAAATGATTGAGAATCAGCTCACTGCCCTTGGAGGAAAATCACTTATTGTTAACAGTGGACTTAAGGCCACTAGCGGCCGGTCCAATGATAATGCACTTGTAAAACCACTCACAAGGACTGATTCCGAAGAGATAAGGAAGATTGATTCGGTCCAGTACGTATCCGAAATTCTTGATACTACCGCAACAGCAGTAGCCGGGAATAAAAACTGGTTTACAAAGATTGTGGGAGTATCCCCTGAATTTACTTTTATTAATGACTGGTTCCCCTCGAGAGGTACATTTTTTAATAACTATGATGTTAACAACGCAGGCCTTGTTGCCGTAATAGGTTCATCTATTCAGTCAACACTCTTTGGCAACGGAAATCCTATTGGCCAGAAAATCCGTATCGGAAACTTTACATACGAAGTAATCGGGGTGATGGATTCAATCGGGCAGACCCCGAGCGGTAAGGACCAGGACGACCTTATAATTGTACCGTTTACTTCTGTCCAAAAGAGACTGTTAAACGACAACACGCTCGATAATATTTCAGTCTCGGTGTTCAGTAAAGACGATATACAGCGGGCAAAGGACCAGATAACAGGTGTGCTTCATAAAACTCATAATATTTCACCCACCCAGGAAAACGACTTTCATATCCGCACCCAGGAAAACCAGATTAATACTATTAATAATGTACTAAAGATTATGACAGTACTGCTTGGGAGTATTGCGTCCATATCACTTGTAGTCGGAGGCATTGGTATAATGAATATTATGCTTGTATCCGTTAGTGAGAGAACAAGAGAGATAGGAATAAGAATGGCTGTTGGTGCAAGGGGGCTTGATATATTAAAACAGTTCCTGGCCGAAGCAGTTGTCTTGTCACTATTTGGCGGACTTGTTGGAATATTGATAGGTATAATTGTTTCTCAGGTTGCATCAATAATTACAACATGGCCGGTATCGGTCTCAATCTTTGCAATCCTTGTTGCTTTTTTCTTTGCGGCTGTTGTCGGTATAATTTTTGGTATATACCCAGCCAGGAAGGCCTCTAAGCTGAATCCTATAGAAGCGTTAAGATACGAATAAAAATTTAATTGCCCCGTCTTAAAACATATTTATTAAAATTAACAATATTTAGCAGTGCCAGGACCAGTGCGAACGCCAGAAGAGAGAGTGCGGCACCGATCTGTGCAAAGTATGGAACCAGGATAAATAAAAGTGTTATATAAACCACGAGCGCAACAGTTTCAATCTTGGTCCTTAAACCCGGGTTGCCGATTGCGAGGAACGCGGTGCTTGTAAATGAAGCAAGGTCGGAAATTATTACCGCGAAGACAAGTATTCTTACAACATTTGTTGCAAGTCCGAACTCACTCCCGTAAATAAGGCTTAATACCTGGTCAGCAAAGATAAATATAACTATACCAATTGGAATAATTATTTTTGCCATCCCGATAGTTGCCCTTTTAATCAGGTTTACAAAATTATCTATGTTGTCACTTTCGTAGACTTTTACCAGTTCGGGATAGATTGCTTCGTAAAGCGGATCTGCAATCTTTGAAATAATTTTCAGGAATGAACGGGCAAGTTTATAAAGCCCGGCAGCTTCTTTGCCTGCAAAATATCCCAGGATCAGAATTCCAAGGTATTTATCTTTTAGTGCTTTTAAGCTGCCGTAAAAACTTGTGTGGATAAGAAATTTAAAAATCTCCCTGAATTCAAATCCTGGGAAAAACATTTTTCTTTTCCACCAGCCGGATAGGCCATGCTCATTGAGAGTCAGATTCACATAATAAAAATTGATTATAAACCCAATAAAGCTACCGGCTACAAATGCAACCAAGATGCCGTAAATCCCCTTATCAAGCAGTACCGCGATAATAACGAATATAATCTTTATAAAATTTTGAAAGGAGCCAATAAATGCTATCGCCTTGAATTTGTCGAATACCCTGAGGATTGCTTTAGAAGTGGTGTTTGGTGAGGTAATTAAAAGGCTAAACGCATATACATATATAAATACTTCTGATCCCGGTGTCTTTAAAAAATATTTTGTTGCAATCTCCGCCGTCAGGGTGGCAACAATAAATGCCAGGGTTCCCGTAAGTATATCTATAAGGTAAAAGAACTTTATAAGTGAACAGGCTTTGTCTTTTTCACCTTCTTTCCAGTATTCACCCACATATTTTGTTGCGGCTTCCCAGACCCTGAGGTCAATAAAAACATTAAGTACATCAACAAAAGCCAAGATAATTGAAAATAGCCCAAACTGTACTAGCCCGAGGTAACGTGCAATTAGAATCCCCTGGACTCCGGAAAAGATACTCCCTACAGATTTACCGGCAAAGAGCCAGGAAGTATTTTTAACGAGCTTACTATATATACCATCTATTTGAGACACTATAGGTCCGCAACTTCTTCGATTAGATTAAAATAATTTTTTATCATTAAATCTTCTCTGAAATTATTTCTGATAAAAATTTTACCCTTTTCTCCGTATTCATTCAGCTTGTCTTTATCTGTAAGTAATTCAGTTATAGCTTCACCTATTTTTTCAGGGTCTGTCGAATCAACAAGCAGGCCGGTCTCTTTGTGAACAACTGCTTCCACCGAACCTGAATGGTTGCCGGCAATTACCGCCTTTCCGCGGGCACTTGCTTCAATAATGGCGTTTGGGAGGCCCTCAACTTTGTTGTTCCATGCCCTGTTTGGCATAATAAACAGGTCGCTCAAATCCAGAAAATCAACAACACTTTTGTTTTCCACCCCTCCTGTAAAAATAACATTACTTCTAACACCTAACTGGTTAGCAAGTTTTTCAAATTCCTGCCTGTGCTTTCCCTCACCAACAACCAGGTATTTAAGGTTCGGCACTTTCTTCAAAACACCGGGAAGTGACCTTATAACATGGTCCTGCCCCTTACGGGGTAAAACCCTTGCAATTGTTATTATGACATTATCTTCTTTATCAATACCGTATCTCTTTCTTAATATTTCTGTATTTCCTGTATTTACAGGTTCTTCAAGGAGTAAGCTGTTCACGCCGTTGAAGATAACCCTGATTTTATTATCATCTACGCCAATACCTTCAAGCAAAGATTTTGTATAATTACTTACTGCTATAACCCTGTTTGTTTTTTTATACAGGGTGCTCATAGGGTGTCTTAAAATTCTTTTATTAAATGCTTTTCCATGAAAGCATGTAACAATCCCGGATCCCGCAACCCTGACAACTGATTTAAACCCTGTAAAATACGATACCATCCCGCCCACAGACTCTGCCTCCTCGGTAATAAACAGAACTACATCAGGTTTATTTTTAACAATGTGGTAATACAAAAAGAAAAAACCCATAACCTGCTGTAAAAATGGTATGGATTTTATATATCTGCTACCCAGGAGAGGTACCCTTATTATCTCGCAATTAAGCCTGTTATCTATTATTTCCTGGTTTGAACCATAACCTGGCACAATCGCAATGAGGCTGTCTGCATGGCCGGAAAGGCCTTCAACCAGTTTCATACTGGTAGTTGCAAGTCCGCCCAGAAACGGTGGAAACTCATGTGTATATATAAGTAATTTCATATTTTTATTTTATTAGAATACTACTATTGTTAAAACAGTCCATAATGAGACTTATATAAGGGTAGAATGTTTAACATATTCTTAGTTTTTTAAATATTATTTATTATTTTGCTAAATATTGATAAATTGTTCTTAACAATGTAGTATTTCTTAAATCAAATTCTTATACCTTATACAAAAAATTAAGAAATGGATTTAATTTTTAGAGTTATTAAGGTATAATTTGTTGAAATATTATTTTATAATTTATTACGGTTAATGTTTCGGCTTAATACACTATTTTTGTTTTATTAAATGGAAAACCAACGCTAACAGGCAAACTTGAATTGATGAATATGGAGGATGGTACTTAAATGAGGATCGGTTTATTCTGCACCACTTTATTCTTACTTTGTTTTACAGTTATTTCCTTTGCAGCAAATACTACTTATACAATTAAACAGGGTGATACGCTATTCGACATCGCCAAAAGGCATAACACTTCAGTTTCAAAAATTAAGCAGGCAAACAACTTTCAGTCCAACAATCTTAAGATTGGGTCCTCAATTGTAATTCCATCAAACATAGTTACTTACAAAATAAAAAGCGGTGATACCCTTGGGTCCGTAGCACAAAAATTCGGCCTAAGCTCCTCAAAGGAGATCATCGAATTCAATGGTTTATCATCCAGTTTTGTAAAAGTCGGACAGACCATAAGAATTCCTTCTTCAAATGCAGTAGCAAAACCAACCACAGTCCCCACTAAAGATATAGTTGTTAAAAATGAAAAAAAGATTCCCAATTCTTCATACACTGTTAAAGGCGGCGACAGTCTTTATTCAATTGCAATTAAGAACGGGACTTCTGTAGACAGTATTAAAGATCTGAATAATCTTGAAAACAACAATCTAAAAATCGGACAGGTACTCAGACTGACAGACCAGGCTGTACCGCAAAGTGTCGTAGCAAAGAAAGAAGTTGTAAAAGAGATAGTTGTACAGGAAACAGGCCCCAGCAACATTTACAAGGTAAAAAACGGGGATACAATCAGCCAGATTGCTGAAAAGCACGGCGTACTCACAAAAGAACTTAAATCACATAATGAATTAAACAGTAACAACTTAAAGATAGGACAGTTACTGACCATCCCTTCGGGCACTCACTCTATTGTGATTGTGGAAAAACCGAAAAGCATGGAACCTGAATTAAAACCAGTGGAAGCAAAACCGGTAACTGTTGTACAAAGCAGCGGTATTAAACTTCCTACTGCAGAAAAGGTGGTTCAGCCAAAGGAACAACTCTCTTTTCCAATACCAGAAACTGAAGTTGTAACAGCCCCCGCTAAAGAGGATACATACCATTATGTAACTTCCGGGGAAACACTCGGACATATTGCAGTATTGTATGACCTTGAGTCATCAAAAACATTAATTGAAGCAAACGGACTTGGAAAATCAAATTTAAAGATAGGCCAGAAACTACTAATACCATCCGGCAATACTACAACAGTTGTTGCAAAAAGTGATTCAGTTGCAACAATTAAATCCAGCCAGAAAAACAAGAAAATCCCTCAGCCGGCAGTAGAAAAAAAGATCCATAAAGACACCTACACAGGTTCTTACAGGGTCAGAAACGGTGACACCGTTAGCCAGATTGCCGAAAAATTTAACATTAAGACGACTGATCTTAAGAGAGCCAACAGATTAAACAGTAACAATATAAGGGTTGGACAGAAACTTTCTGTACCAAGGACCACATCAAACCTTGTTACAAAATCCTCCAGGAAAGACCAGGTCTATACAGTAAGAAAAGGCGATACAATTAATGCAATTGCAAAAAAGTTTAATGTAAAGCCCAAGACACTAAAACAGTACAACAACCTGAAATCAAGCAGGTTAGATATAGGTGACAAAATCAGGGTCCCTGACAGCTCCCTAACAGTTACTAAATCCGGTGATATACAGTACAAAATTGTAAAAGGTGACAGTTTATTAAGAATTGCAAACAATTTTAATGTTTCAGTACGTAGTTTAAAATCTGCAAACGGTTTAAACAGCAACAGAATTCATGTCGGTGATAAACTTATAATCCCACCAACGAATACAATAAAAAGAAGTAGTAAGTCCAGCACTAAAGTAGCTAAATCCTCTAAAAAATCCAAAAACGCCACGATTATTAATTACAGGGTCAGGGGAGGAGACACACTTTCTTCAATTGCCCGCAAACATAAATCATCAGTTACCAAGATAAAACAGGCCAACAACCTGATGGGCAATTCCATCTATTCAGGACAAAAGTTAAAAGTTCCTTCAAAGCTGTATGCATCAACTTCCAAGAAATCTACAAAGAAAAAGAAGTCATTTACCAATGAAGCTGAATTAAAAGACGAGTTAATCAATGTAGCAAAAAAATATCTGGGTGCACCTTATAAATTTGGAGGCACCTCAACAAGAACAGGAATTGATTGCTCGGCATATGTAAATAAAGTATTTAAATCATTTGATGTTAATCTTCCAAGGACTGCAAGGGGTATTTATAAGAAAGGTAATCATGTCAGTAAAAGCAAACTGCAAAAGGGTGACCTTGTATTTTTCAGAACATACGCCAAGTTTCCTTCACATGTAGGTATTTACATGGGAGACGGAACATTTATTCATGCATCATCGGCAAAGAAAAAAGTGATAATAACAAACTTCCAGGGCAAATATTATCAGAAAAGATATATCGGCGCTAAAAGAATTAAGATCAAAGACAGCTACGCTAAAAACTCTAAGAAGTAACTACATTTGTTAAATCCCTCTGAGTTAAATTCGGATTATAAAATTATTTTCTCTTGTTATATTCAAAACAATTACTATTGTAAGTTAATATAACTCTGTATTACGCATATATAATTATTATTACTTACCTATGAACAGGCATATAATAGACTTTGAAAGGTTTCTTAAATACGAGAGAAACTACTCCGTGCACACAGTACGTGCCTATATGAATGACCTTGCTGAATTTGATGAATTTTTAAAAGACAATTCAACGGAAATTGAAACAGTTAATTCCAAAATTATTAATCTATTCTCTTTAAACTTATACACAAAGAACTCTAAATCCACGGTATCCAGGAAACTCACAACCCTAAGGTCCTTTTATAATTTTATGGTAAGAAAGGGAAATATAAAACAAAACCCTGCAAAATTAATTCCATTACCAAAAAAAGAAAAAGAACTTCCAGTATTTTTGTCAGTAGATGAAGTATTTAAACTAATAGATTCAGTAGACCGGGACAGTATGCTCTCCCTGCGTGACCTTGCTATTATTGAACTGCTTTACTCAAGTGGTTTAAGGGTAAGTGAACTGGCCGGGATCAAGATCCTGGATATAGACCACAGGGATAACTTTGTTAAAGTATCAGGCAAGGGAAACAAGGAAAGAGTAGTTCCTTTTGGTTCTAATGCACGTGAGGCAATTTTAGAATACCTAAGACGTAGAACCGAACTCAAGCCAAATGATGACTTCCTGTTTTTAAACAACAGGGGTAACGGCCTTACAACCAGGAGCATAGAACGAATTGTAAAAAAATATGGTTTACTAAGCGGAATATCAAAGAAAATAAGTCCCCATGCCTTAAGGCATACATTCGCAACACATCTGCTTGGAGGCGGTGCAGATTTAAGGTCTATACAGGAGTTGCTTGGGCATTCCAGCCTCTCCACAACCCAAAGATACACGCACACTTCAATTGAGCAGATAATGAAAATTTACGATAAGACGCACCCGCGTGCTTAAAGAAGAGGAAAATTATGAATGACTTTCATGGTACTACAATAGTATGCGTAAAGAAGGACTCTAAGGTTGCCTTAGGTGGTGATGGGCAGGTGACACTTGGAAGCACCACTGTAAAACACACTGCAAAAAAAGTAAGAAAGATACATGAAGACAAGGTGGCTATCGGCTTTGCCGGATCGACAGCAGATGCAATTACCCTGTTTGATAAATTTGAGGCAAAACTCCAGGAATTCAGGGGTAATCTGAAGAGGGCTGCAGTAGAACTCGGCAAAGACTGGAGGACTGACAAAATACTGAGAAGACTTGAAGCACTCCTGATTGTTGCCGATAAGGAAGATATGTTTTTGATATCAGGCAGCGGTGATGTAATCGAACCGGATGACGATGTAATTGCCATCGGATCAGGCGGAGCATATGCCCAGGCAGCAGCAAAGGCGCTTATGCTGCATTCACCACTTGAAGCAGAAGAAATAGTCAGGAATTCACTGCAGATCGCATCGGAAATCTGTATTTACACAAATAATAATATAACAATAGAGGTTCTATAAATATGTCTGATCAACCATTTTTTACACCAAGAGAAATTGTTTCCGAACTTGATAAATACATTATCGGGCAAAATGAAGCCAAACGTGCCGTATCAATAGCCCTTAGAAACCGCTGGAGAAGACAGCGGGTATCAGGTGAATTAAAAGATGAAATATCACCCAAGAATATACTGATGATCGGGCCTACAGGGGTCGGAAAAACAGAGATAGCCAGAAGGCTTGCTAAACTTTCACAGGCACCATTTACAAAAGTTGAAGCATCAAAATTCACAGAGGTCGGTTACGTGGGAAGGGATGTTGAGTCAATGATAAGGGACCTGATGGAAATTGCGATCAAAATGATCACAGATGAAGAAATTGTAACAGTTGCCGCAAAAGCGGAAGAACTAGCAGAAGAGCGTATTCTTGACCATTTGCTGCCAAGTCCGGTTGCAAGTGAAAATGAAAACGAAGCTACGGTAAATATAAATCCCCAGGCAAATTCAGAGACACGTGAAAAGCTGAGGAAACTGTTAAGGGAAGATAAACTTAATGACAGGTTTGTGGACATAGAGGTTACATCAAAAAACTCTCCCATACAGGTATTCAATGCATCAGGAATGGAGGAAATGGATGTCAATTTTTCTGATATGCTTGGAAACCTTTTCCCCAAGAAAACAAAGAATAGAAAGGTAAAAGTCCCCGAGGCACTTGAAATCTTTACTCAGGAAGAATCACAGAAACTCCTGGATATGGAAAACGTTGTAAAAATGGCAATCGAACGTGTTGAACAGTCCGGAATTATTTTTATTGATGAAATTGATAAAGTTGCCGGACGTGAAAACAGCGCCGGGCCTGACGTATCAAGGGAAGGTGTCCAGAGAGACCTTCTTCCTATAATTGAAGGCTGCACAGTTAATACAAAACACGGCATGGTAAAAACCGACCACATATTATTTATCGGTGCAGGTGCTTTTCATGTATCCAAGCCTTCTGACCTTATACCCGAACTACAGGGACGTTTCCCGATAAGAGTAGAACTAGAAGCACTTAAAAAAGAAGATTTTATTTCAATATTAACTGAACCGAAGAACGCCCTTACAAAACAGTATATCGAGCTTATGAATACCGAAGATATTGAACTGTTTTTCCAGGAAGATGGTATTGCTGAGATTGCAGAAATTGCTACCGAGGTAAATGAATCAACCGAAAATATTGGTGCAAGAAGGCTTCATACAATCCTTGAGAAACTCCTGGATGAAATATCTTTTAACGCACCTGATATGAACAATACAAAGATTGTAATTGACGCGAATTACGTAAATGAGAAAATTGCCGATATTGTTAAGGACAGGGACCTTAGCAGGTATATTCTTTAATTAAACAAATATACGGCTAAAAAAGCAAAGAAAAAACCAACAATCCATATAAAGGCTGATACCCAAAACAACCGTAGATTCCACTTATACGACATCTCGCATTGTTCTGCAAGCACCGGGTCTGCGGGACAGTATCTTCCCGGCCTGTAAAGAAGCCAGCCGCTTATCAGCAATAACAGCCCTGATACGGCAAAGACCCAGGATTTATGCATACTAAGTGTAATAAGAATTGGAAAATTCGATGCAACGGATGCCACAACCGACCCCATTCCCAGAATTACAAACAGTATTGGAAGTGCGCAGCATAAAAGAGTACTGGCAGAGGTAAAAAGTATTATCCATCCCCACTTTCTCGGTTTAATTTCCTTATTCATTTTAATCTCCTAGAATGCAACACCAATTCCAATATTTAATTCAGGTCCCCTTGAATTCGAAATACCGTCTACATTTTCGTATAAAGGGTATTTCAGTTCTGCCCTGAACATTACGTTGTTTTTATATAATACAAGTATCGGCCCAGTCTGTACTAACTGGCCGCCTGTAAATGTTGTAAGGTTAGCATCATTTGGTTTCCCGTTATGCCTTGCAATCAGGTCCCACATTATGAACATACCGGAACTTGTGATATCGCTGTGAAAAAGGTGGTATCCCAAGTCAATCTCGAGGCCGGATTCATCACCCGACTTCATACCGTTTTTACCGGTAGTGTTTTTCCAGTAAAAAAGTTCAACCGATGTATAGTACTTGGGTGTTTCGAGGCTATGTGAAAGGCTTAGTCCAAAGTCCCAGCTGCCGTCTGTTATAGGAAAATCTCCTGAACTGTCACCCGTTGGTATTCTAATTGAAGGCGTAATACCAAAGTTATCAGTATAAGCGCCTTTGTTTCTGTAATATTTAAGTGGGACACCCAATACGAGATCCCCGAGGCCGCTGTTTTCCTGCCTTACACCGGTACCGTTTTCATTCCTTACCCGTCTTTGATACACAAAGGGTAGTTTAAACGTTGCACGTATTGATCTGTTAAACGTATAAACACCTTCAAGCCATGTTTTACTTACATAACGTTCAAGCCCCAGGGGATTGTCAATTTTATTATTACCTTCCAGCAGTTTATCAGAGCCGTAATATTCCTGCCTGATCTGCACTCCGTAACCCTTTTCCCACCTGGGTGCCATATCCATAACGGGCTGATCTGCAGCGGAATATGAAATACCAATTAGCAAAAATACTAAAAGTGAAAAAATAAATAATTTCATTTTTTCACCTCCCAGGTTCAGTAGTAATAATCTCATTGCCTACCTTCTGATAAGCAATAACTGGTTCATATCCGCCTGATTTGATAGACTTGAAAACTTCTTTCATATCAAATTCAGAACCGGGTTCAATGGCTATTGTCACTTTTTGGTTCTCAATCTCTACTTTTACGCCCTTGTTATATCTGGATGTGTCAATAAATGACAGTTTTGAAAGTTTTTTTGATACTCCCTGTGAACAAAAAGAACAAACAATGCCGTTTACCGTAATTACGACTTCATTTTCATTTACTTCTATCTCTCCGGTAGCAACCGGTTTATTTATCTGTTGATTCTCGTCATGACTATGAGCATCATGTGCAGAATATGATGGTATAACCATAAACAATAAAACTATTACTGTTGAAAACAGCATTAAAATATTACTCATAATACACCTCTGTTTTATGAATCAGGTTTAAAATATATGTTGATATTCACAGAAATAATTCTGTGTAAAGAAGGTACTTAGAGTAATACTTTGGGGGGGTGCTTAAGGGGTTCCACAATATTTGAATTAAAATTATATATTGAAGAATAATTTAACAACACATATGCCAACGGCTGAATTGAAACAGCCTTTGATATTTTAATCAGTTGCAGCTGACACTCTACCATATTGTAGCAGCAGTCAGTTGGTTCCTGTGGATTTTCTTTAGAATTTGTACCGGTATTTTCACTTTGAGTATGGCATGGTTCATCATCTGATTTAACAGTTTCAGACTGTTGTTCACTTTTATCCATATCCCAGCAACAGGCCCTTGAGACACCTGAGGATACAGAAAAAGTAAAAATTGTTAACAACAAAACTATTAGTGTTGCTGATTTCGCCATTACAGATAAGTATGCCTTATTTATTAAATTTTGAAATACTATTTACTAATACATACTAACTATACTATTGTTCTTTTGTAAACATATATTTTTATTATTATTGTATTATTCTTTAAAATATTTAATATTATCAGCGATTTAGAATTAACACATTCTTACGGCATATTAATTGGTTAATAATAAATATATAAATTCTGGTCATTGGAAATATATTGAAATTTGATACTTACGAAACAGATGGATTTTATGATGAAATTTTTGAGGCCCCTGGCAAACCCAGGAATGGCAGCCGGCTTCTTATAGAAAGATTAAAATCATTTCCATACGAAGAAATACAGCGGAGACAAAAATCAGCCGAAGCCGCATTATTTAACATGGGGGTTACCTTCACGGTTTACAAAGACGAAAAAAACCTTGAGCAGATATTCCCCTTTGATATAATCCCGAGAATAATTGAATCTGAAGAATGGCAGAAACTTGAAAAAGGCCTCAGGCAAAGGATTTATGCACTAAATCTTTTTATCCATGACATATATAACGATAAGAAAATATTAAAGGATAAAATAGTCCCGGAAGAGCTTATATACGGCGGGCAAAGTTATTTAAAACAGTGCGAGGGACTCAATCCACCCCGCCAAATCTGGAACCATATTACAGGTACCGATATAATCAGGGACAAGAACGGCGAGTATTACATACTCGAAGACAACCTAAGGTGCCCATCGGGTGTCTCATATGTCTTAGAGAACCGCCAGGTCCTTAAAAGAACCTTCCCAAAAGTTTTCGATGATTCCAGGGTTGAGGCTGTTGATGTTTATCCCAACCGCCTTTTTGATGCACTGGAATATATTTCAAACAACAAGTATTCCTCAAACATAGTTCTTCTTACACCGGGTGTTTACAACTCCGCATATTTTGAGCATTCATACCTCGCCCAGCAGATGGGAATAGAACTTGTCGAGGGCAGGGACCTCGTGGTCCATGATGACTATGTTTTTATGAGGACAACGCAGGGGTTTAAGAAAGTGGATGTCATATACAGGAGGATTGATGATACGTTTCTCGATCCCAAACATTTTAATAATGACTCTTTAATCGGCATTCCGGGAATAATGGATGTATACAGGAAAGGCAACGTTGCTTTTGCAAATGCGCCGGGCACGGGTATTGCAGATGACAAGGTAATCTATGCCTTTACTCCTCAAATTATAAAATACTACACCGGGGAAGACCCGCTATTAAATATTGTACCAACCTTTGTTTGCTCCAAAGAAAAGGACTGTAAGTACGTACTTGAAAATCTCGACAAGCTTGTAGTAAAAGCCGCAAACGAATCAGGTGGATACGGGATGCTTATCGGGCCGCATTCCACTAAAAAAGAGCAAAATGACTTTGCCGGTAAAATAAGCGAAAATCCGCGAAACTATATTGCACAGCCGACAATCACACTTTCAAGGGTTCCTGTAATAATTAATGACCACCTTGAGGGAAGGCACGTAGACTTAAGGCCTTATATAGTTTACGGGGAAGACATATATATAATGCCAGGCGGCCTTACAAGGGTAGCGCTAAAGAAAGGTTCATTAGTCGTTAATTCATCACAGGGAGGCGGGAGTAAAGATTCCTGGGTTCTGAAATAAGATGCTGAGTAGAGTAGCAAATTCGTTATACTGGATGAGCAGGTACGTTGAACGCGCTGAAAACGTCGCACGTTTTATTGAGGTAAACCTCAACCTTCTTATAGACAGCCCCCTTGAATTAAAGGAACAGTGGCTCCCTATTGTTAAAACCTCTGGTGATATTGAACTTTTTGAAAAAAAATATAAAAATTTCAACAAAGAAAGTGTAATTGATTTCCTGACTTTTGACCTCGATAACCCGAACTCAATAATTTCTTGTTTAAAAAGTGCGAGGGAAAACTCAAGATCGGTAAGAGAAATAATCTCATCTGAAACCTGGATGCAGATAAACAGCTTTTACAACTTTTTAAACAATGAAAATTCCAGGGAGTTAGCACTGGAAAATCCCCACGAATACTACACTCGTATAGTAACGAGCAGCCATTCTTTTATTGGTGTAATAAATTCAACTATGTCTCATAACGAGGGCTGGCAATTTTGCAGGCTCGGAAGGTTTATTGAAAGGGCAGATAAAACATCAAGAATACTTGATGTAAAATACTTTCTACTACTTCCAAGTGTGTATGATGTGGGAACTCCAATCGATTTTATAAGCTGGTCTGCATTACTTAGATCGGCCAGTGGTTACGAGATGTACCGTAAAAAATTCAGGAGAATTACTCCAACTAATGTTGCCAAGTTTTTAATCCTTGATACTGAATTTCCCAGGTCAATTCTTTACTGTGTAAACATTGCACTTGAATCCATTAAGGCAATTACCGGGACATCTAACGCATCGTATTCCAACGAGACAGAGATGTTTCTCGGCAGACTTAGTTCAGATCTGATATATGCAAATATTGAAGAAATCATTGAGGACGGACTTCATGAATACCTGGACAACTTCCAGCTTAACCTAAATAATGTAGGTGAGGCAATTTACAAAACCTATTTTACTGTTCAGCCAATTTCTGAGATTAACTTTACGAGGGGTGAATAATGACTTTTTGTGCAGGACTTCGTGTTAGGGATGGATTAATCGGGATAGCAGATACAAGGGTAACAACAAGTACCGAGCATATCGTAGCGCGTAAAATGACTACATACCACAACTTTGGTTATGACATGTTTATTATGACATCAGGATTAAGGTCTGTAAGAGACAAAGCAATAACCTATTTTGATGAATTTATTCAGGAATCCGATGTTAAGTTTGATAAACTATATAAGGCTGTTAATGCATTTGGAGACCAGCTTAGAAGAGTAAGGGAAGAAGATAACAAGGCATTAAAAGAGAGTGGTTTTCATTTCAATCTATATACAATTATCGGCGGTCAGCTCGAAAATGATAAGGAACACAAACTGTACCTGCTTTATCCGCAGGCAAACTGGGTTGAAGTAGGTGTTGGAACTCCATATTTTTTAATCGGGGAATCAAGTTATGGAAAACCCATACTGGACAGGGTACTCAGGTATGAATCTACACTTGGTACGGCCTTAAAGACCGGCTTTCTTGCCTTTGATGCAACAAGGGCAAGTGCAGTAGATGCTGACTTCCCGATTGACATAGCAATATACAAAAAAAATTCAAAAATAATTTCTGAATACAGGTTTGAAAGAAAAGACCTTATTGAACTCTCAACCTGGTGGCAAAAATATGTATCTCAGGCCGTAGAGGAACTCCCCGCAGAATGTTTTGATAAAGTCTTCGATGATCTGCCTGTGGAATAAAAATTATGATTTATAAAATAACACATATTACTAACTATGAATTTGATAAGACCGTCTTCCTTGAACCTCACACGTTCAGATTAATACCCAGGAATGACCCGTACCAGACTGTAAAAGATTTTAGTATTCGTATAAAGCCAAAAGAAGCGGGCTCAAGTTACAATGTAGATTTAGACGGCAATACAACCCTGACTGCATGGTTCAATGAAACGCACAATAACCTTGAAATCAAAACAGCTTCAAAAATAGAACTAAATAATTCCAACCCTTTCGATTATATTATTACAGACCTTGAAGCTATAAAACTCCCTCTTAAATATGAAAAAGTTCTTCAGAAGCAGCTTGCTGCTTATATCCTTATGCAGGACAAACCCTCAAAAATACTGATAAAATTTGCTAAAACTATTCTTGAAGAATCTAATAATGGCACGATCAGGTTCCTTAGCAACCTCTGTTCTCAGATTCACCGATCTATTGAAAAAATCGACAGGGAGATTGGTGCACCATATACCGCTGATACCACTTTGAGTAAGGAAAGCGGATCGTGCAGGGATCTTACTGTACTTTTTATGGAAGCATGCAGATTATTCGGACTGGCTTCCAGGTTTATTAGCGGCTACCTTACGTCCGGACATGATGACGGAAAAATAGAACTGCATGCATGGGCAGAAGTATACATTCCGGGTGCCGGGTGGCGGGGATATGACCCAAGCACAGGATTTATGGTCTCTGGTGACCACATTGCACTTGCAGGCGGGTACAGCAGTCAGATGGCTTCCCCCGTATCAGGATATTTCCGAGGCAATAATACCAAAACAAGGCTGAGTTTTGATATCACAATTAAATCCAGCACTTAATACTATTTTTAAAGTACAATTAATAATAACTATTACATCTTGGCATAAAATCATTATTGCTATATAATTAACTTTTTTTCTAAAAATTGAAGGAAGTTTAAATGAAAGAACTTTTAAACAAAGCACAGACACTTGTTGAAGCCCTTCCATATATCAAGGATTTTCATGGAAAGACTATTGTAGTGAAATATGGCGGGAGCATAGGCAGCGAAGAACTGTCTAATTTTGCCCGTGATTTAATTCTAATGAAATATGTGGGAATAAAACCCGTAGTTGTTCACGGGGGTGGTCCCCAAATAGCCGAGCACCTGGAAAAACAGGGGCTTAAATCCACTTTTATTGCAGGTCTTCGTGTAACTGATAAAAAAACAATGGAAATTGCCGAGATGGTACTTGTAGGAAAGGTTAATCAGCAAATTATTAACTCTATAAACCAGCATGGTGGTAAAGCAGTCGGGCTTTCAGGAAAAGAAGGTCAGATTATAAGAGCAAAAAAAATCAATTTAAAAAAACTTGCAAAAGAAAACGGAATAAAAATTCCCCGAAATGCAGACCTTGGCATGGTAGGAGAGGTTGAAAATATTAATCCTGAATTACTCCGCACTCTTGAAAATTCTGGTTATATCCCGGTAATTGCTCCAATTGGCGTAGATGGGGAAGGAAATACCTACAATATTAATGCCGATCATGTTGCAAGCAAAATTGCCGGTGCTTTAGATGCCGCAAAACTCGTACTTTTAACAAATGTCCCGGGTATTCTGGATGAGAAGAAAAAACTTATATCATCTATTAGTGAATCAACGGTAAAAAAACTGATAAAAAAAGAAACAATTTCCCAGGGAATGATCCCCAAGGTTATGTGTGCATTAGAGGCACTTCATGAAGGCGTGGAAAAAGTACACATAATTGACGGTACAATAGAACGCGCTGTTATTTTGGAAATTTTCACTGATTCAGGAATCGGTACGGAGATAACAATTTGAAGACCGAAGACATTATCTCTGATGTTGACACCTATATTCTTGGCACATACGGGAGAATACCATTAACAATCAAAGAAGGCCGCGGTTCGTGGGTCTGGGACAATGACGGCAAAAAATATCTTGATTTCACTACGGGAATTGCTGTCACAAACCTCGGTCACAGCAATACCGCGTTAATCGAAACAATAAGGAACCAGTCAGAAAAAATTCTTCATTCATCAAACCTCTTTTACCTCGAATCACAGGCTAAACTTGCAAAGATGCTTGTTGAGAACTCCTTTGCAGATAAGGTTTTTTTCTGTAATACAGGCACAGAAGCCGTTGAAGGGGCCATCAAATTTGCCCGGAAATGGGGCAGTGAAAACGGAAATAAATACAAAATCCTTTCCACCATGGGCTCATTCCACGGACGTACATTCGGCGCCCTTAGTGCAACAGGGGCCTCAAAGTATCATGAAGGTTTTAAACCCATGCTTGAAGGTTTTGATTTTGTTCCGTACGGCGATGCAGAGTCAGTAAACGAATACGCAAAATCAGCCAAGCTGTGTGCATTAATTGTCGAACCTATTCAGGGTGAGAACGGCGTAATTGTACCGGAAAGCGGGTATTTAAAAGAATTAAGGACAATATGTAGTGAACATAATATCCTGCTTATTCTTGATGAGATACAGGTTGGTATGGGAAGGACCGGGACTTTATTTGCCTATCAGCATGAAGGCATAGAACCTGATTTGATGACACTCGCCAAGGGACTTGGCGGCGGGGTACCATGCGGTGCAGTCCTGCTAAATGAAAAAGTTGCCCGGCAGATTAAACCCGGAAGCCACGGAACTACCTTCGGGGGAAACCCTTTGGCAGCAAGCTGCGCATTTGAAACATTATCGATAATAAACAATAGTGATTTACTTAGTTCTGTTGCGGAGCTGGGCCGCTATTTTAAAGAAAAATTAGGCCAGCTACAATCAGAGTATAAAGAACTTATTTCAGATGTAAGGGGCAAAGGTCTTATTCTTGGTATAGAATTTTGTTCCGCAGAAAAAGCAAAAACAGTTATTGATACAACAGTCTCCCAAGGACTGCTTTCAATTCATACAGCAGGAAATGTAATGAGAATTTTACCACCGTTAAACACTACTAAAGATGAGATAAACTTTGCACTTGAGATAATAAATAAATCCCTAAAAGAGGTGCATTCTGATGCCTAGACACTTTTTAAGCATTTTTGACCTCGAAAAAACAGAGATAGAAAAGTTAATTACCAGGGCCGGCCAGTTAAAAAAAGAAAAGAAGGACTCCATCCCCCATAACAGCCTGCTGGGGAAAACTATAGGGATGGTTTTTGAGAAGCTCTCAACAAGGACAAGGGTCTCTTTCCAGGTAGCAATAAATGACCTTGGAGCAAACCCCATTTACCTGAATCCAAACGATATGCAGCTTGGACGTGGGGAAATTATTCCGGATACTGCAAAAGTACTCTCCTCCTACCTCGATGCTGTAATTATAAGGACATACGGGCAGGAACGAATAAGTGAATTTGCTTTAAACTCCTCTGTCCCTGTTATTAATGCACTAACCGACCTTGAACACCCTACGCAGATTGTTGCAGACCTGTTCACCATTCAGGAACGGGGAATTGATATTAATAATTTCAATCTCACTTATATCGGAGATGGCAACAATATTACAAACTCTTTTATCGCGGCGTCAGCACTACTTGGTTACAACATCACTATATGCTGCCCAAAGGGTTTTGAACCTGATAAGGAGATGTTATCTAAATCCAGGGATATGGGGCAAAATAATATAGAAATTGACCATGAACCTGCTTCTGCCGTAAAGGATGCAGATGTTATATACACCGATGTCTGGGTGAGTATGGGCCAGGAAAATGAAAGTGAAAACAAGGAAAATGTTTTCCAGCCTTACCAGATAAACAGTGATCTGCTGGATAATGCTAAAGACAGTTTAGTTATAATGCACTGCCTCCCTGCACACAGGGATGAAGAGATAACTGATGAAGTTTTGAGCAGCCCTAACTCTGTAGTGTTTGAACAGGCAGAAAACAAACTGCATGCGGGCAAGGCAATTCTTGAATATTTTATTAAAAGTTAATTAAAATGCTCTTTCAGTATACCGGCAACCTTTTTATTCATACCTGGTAGTTTTGATATTTCCTCTTCCGTAGCAGAACGGATTTTACCCAGGCTTCCAAAATGATTGAGGAGTGTGATCCTTCTTCGCCGTCCGATTCCGGGTACGTTATCCAGCCCTGAAGCAACAAACTCCTGCCCCCTCTTCTTCTTATGATATTCAATTGCAAACCTGTGGGCCTCATCCCTGACCCTCATAAGCAGATAAAGCCCCTGTTTATTGTCATTTAGTATGTATGGTGTTTTGATGCCATCTACATATATTTTATCAAGTTCACCCTCTTTTCTGCCCTTCGCAATCGAAACAAGGTCCAGCTTACCAAGGTATCCAAGTTTGCGGATTACTTTTGAAACTATACTAAGTTGCCCCTTCCCGCCGTCAATCAATATTAGATCCGGAAGCTCCCAGCCTTCTTCCTCTGCACGTTTGAATCTTCTTCCCAGCACTTCATGCATACTCGCATAGTCATCCGGCCCTGATACTGTTTTTATTTTATAGCGTCTGTATCTTTGTTTATCGGGTAATGCATCTATGAATCTGACCATCGAGGCAACAGGGTTTGTACCCTGTATATTAGAGTTATCAAAACACTCAACTGTTTTTGGCAGGGATTTTAGAGATAGTGATTTCTTTAAGCTTTCAAGCAGATCTTTATTGCTTTTATTCGTGAGGATCTTTTTATTAAAGCTCTCTTCTGCATTTTTATCAGCCAGGGTTAACAGCTTTAATTTGGCCCCTCTCACGGGTTTGGTGATTAATACTTTCTTCCCCTTTTTATCCGAAAGCCAGTCTTCGTAAAGTTTTTTATCGGGAATACTTATTCCGATTAAAATTTCTTTTGGAATATACCTGCCGTCCTGGTAAAACCTGCCTATAAACTGCTGCATAATCTCCCCTTTGTTTGTATATGCACCATTTATAGAAAATTCTGATTTATCGATTATAGAGCCAAACCTTGAAAAAAGTACAATTATTTCAAAACTTTCTCCCGCTTCAAATATGCCGATTATATCTTTATCATCAAAGTTCGAAGAGAGTACCTTCTGCACATCAAGGTCATTGGTAAGAAGTTTTATCTGGTCTCTCAGGTATGCAGCCTCTTCAAAATTAGTCTCTTCAGCAGCCCTGTACATATCTTTTTTGAGCATTGATATAAGCTGTTTTTTATCACCGCTTAAAAATGATTTTGCCTGTGAAACAGCATCAGCATATTTTTCATGACTTACTTTTTCGGCGCATGGCCCAAGGCAGAGTTTAAGATTATAATTAAGGCATGGCCTTTGCCAGTGTCGTTTAAACTTTTCATCAGTACAGTCTCTTAGCTGAAAAAGCTTGTGGACAAGGTGTTTGGTCTGCTTTAGCGCCCCCACAGAAGCAAATGGCCCAAAATAAAGTGAACCGTCTTCCCTGACCCTCCTTGTTCTTAGAAGCTTTGGAAAGTTGTCCTTATTTGTAATAGTCAAAAATGAATAACTCTTGTCGTCTTTAAGCCTAATGTTGTATTTGGGTTTATGAGATTTAATTAATGAATTTTCAAGAATCAGGGCTTCGCGTTCACCTTTAGTTACAATAAAATCAATCGAATCAATTTCCTTTACCAGGTAGTTGATCTGGGGCCTGTTATCCCCGCTCTGGTTAAAATAAGAACTTACCCTGCTTTTAAGGTCCTTGGCCTTCCCTATATACACAGGTTTCCCGTTGGCATTACGCATTATGTAAATACCTGTCTTTTTGGGAATATTTTTTAAAAGTGATTTTTTAGAATCAATCATTCAAATATATTTTAAATAATTGAGAAAAAATTTCAGATTTATTTTGCAATAAAAAAAGGCCGGGTATAAACCCGGCCTTTTTGATAAATGTATTTTTTTTTAAAACTTAATAATCGTCATCAATTCTTATAGAAGTTGGTGGATATTCTATATTAAAAGCACCCCTGAATGGTTCTGAATCCAGAAACCAGTACCCGCCCTTAACAAATATGTTTAATAAAGCTATTGGCGGCCTTATTACAAGTGATGTTAACTTAAAGGGATGTAATGCATCTCCCGGATTGTAATGATAATCGGTTACACCCTGTGCAAAAGAAACCGATGAAAAAAGCAATACCCCAAGTATTGCACCTAATAAATATTTCATTATTTTACCCACCTCCTGAACTAAACATTCTGTAAAAATATTAAAGCATGAAAATGATTAGTCAACCAAATTAATCTGTAAATTTTACAGTTTTAGCATATTTTTACCTATTAATGGTTATTGAATAATTTTAAGTAAATAAATATTCCTTTTTTATAATCAATATATTAAAGAATATTAAACATTTCTTTAAAAATGAAGTTTAATTATATATCTGTTTTCTTAAAGCAGAATAGCTATTATGATCCTTGACTAGCTATATTAATAGCGTTAAATTTAGAGTCGCTTATGAAGAAAAAGTATTTATATTTAGAAACTTACGGTTGTCAGATGAATGAATACGATTCTGACAGAATACATAACGCTCTTGATGTTGAACTTACCAGCAATCCGAAAGATGCAGACTATATTATAGTAAATACATGTGCAATACGTGAAAAAGCCGACCAGAAAGCACTTAGCAGTATGGGCAGGTACAAACATTTAAAATCCGCTAACCCGGAACTGATTATTGGGATGGCTGGCTGCGTTGCACAGCTTTATGGGAAGAAACTGCTAAAGCAGATGCCTTACCTCGATTTTGTATTAGGGCCCAGGGCAATACCTAATCTGCCCCAGATAATTTCGGAAATTGAGTCTGAAAACACCAGAAAAATTGATATATCTTTTGATATAGAAGAAGTATTTGAAGTTAGCCCCTATAATGAAGAAGGAAGGGTAAGTGCTTTTGTCTCTATCCAGCAGGGCTGCAATAAAAGATGTGCTTACTGCATTGTCCCTACTGTACGCGGCAGTGAAGTAAACAGGCCCATGGAGGATATAGTAAAAGAATCTGTTTATCTGCTGTCCCAAGGTGTAAGGGAAATAACACTAATAGGACAGACAGTTAATTCATGGAAATACGAAAAGTTCAAATTTGCCGATTTACTAAGAATTATTGGCGAGCTTGATGGACTCGAAAGGCTCCGTTTTACAACCTCTTTCCCCAGGGACATTACAAAACGTATGGTAGATGCAATGAAGGACGTAAAAGAAGTCTGCAGTCATATTCACCTTCCCGTACAGTCCGGTTCAGATAACGTTTTGAAACTTATGAACAGGACTTATTCCAGGGAGTGGTACCTTGATAGTGTAAACAGGCTAAGAGATGCAATACCCGATATTGCTATATCAACGGATATGATTATTGGCTTTCCCGGTGAAACAGACTCAGATTTTGAGCAGACTGTCAGCCTGCTTGATGAAGTTGAATTTGACAGTTCATTTTCATTCAAATATTCACCAAGGCCGGGTACCGTAGGAGAAAAATTAGCGAAAACTGATCCAGTTGATGATAAAATATCTGGTGAGAGATTAAGCATCTTCCAGGAAAAACAGAAGTACTATACTTTGAGCAAGAACCTGGAGAGAATTGGAAAAACAGAAGAAGTGCTCGTTGAAGGCTTTAGTAAACATGACAAAAACTTTTTATTTGGCAGAACTACACATAACCGTATACTGAACTTTGAAGGTGGTGGAAATTTAGTTGGTAAAATGGTAAACGTTAAAGTAGAAGAAGGATTGCCGAATTCTTTACGGGGTGTAATACCAAACTAGGTTATAAGGTGAGGTAATAATGTATCAGGAAATGAAAGTTACAGGGATCGCAATAGACCCTTTTACAAACAGTCCGATAGTAATTTTAAAAAGCGATGATGGTGCAAATGTATTGCCAATATGGGTGGGGTTTATGGAAGCCAGTTCAATTGCAATGGAGCTGGAAAAAACACCGCGCGTAAGGCCTATTACACATGATCTTATTAAAAATATTTTTGAACAGATTGATTTTACTCTTTCCAAAATTGAGGTTACCGATCTGAAAGATAATACATTTTATGCAACTATATATCTTAAGAACAATGATAAGGAACATGTTTTTGATGCAAGGCCAAGTGATGCTATTGCAATAGCAATCAGGACCGGTGCTCCTATTTTTGTAAATGAAAAAGTTATTGAAAATGCACAGAAAATCGAAATTGAAGAAAATGAAGAAAAATTAAAGGACCTTCTTACCCAGCTTTCCGATGATGATTTCGGCAACTACAAAATGTAGTGTATCTCTTTAATGATAAGCATGAGATTTTAACTCTTTTTTATCAGTAATTGTATAAACGGTCTCACTACACTGTTCACACTTGAAATTTACTCTTATTGGCGGGTGGCTAATACCGGTAGTTACCATTAACCAGCCAAAAAATGTATATTCGGAATTTGGAACAATCCAGGGATCTCCCATTTTGTAACCACATTTACAGGTTTTATTTTTATCGGGATTCATAATTTAAGCTCTAAATACTAACCTAAAAAAATTAAAATTAAACAAGGAATGAGAACCCCGTTAAGTGGATCTGAAATATAATTATTTCGAATTTCCCTCCAGCTAAGAGAGAGGTCCAGAGTGGTGGAAGAAATATTTATTAAAAAGGAAACTTAAGGAATAAAAAAAGCCCGCATAAGCGGGCTTTAACTGTTAACTTCCTTGTTGTTAATTATAAGTCGTAACCGGCTTCTCCATGGTCTGTTACATCAACACCCTGAAGCTCCTGTTCCTCTGTTACCCTTAAGCCTACTGTCAGTTCAACCAGTTTAACAATAACTATAGTAATTATTGCAGTATAAACTATTGCAAAAAATGCCGCATAAAACTGTATCCCGAGCTGTTTAGGAATATTAAGCCCAATTTCCGAACCGCCAAACTCTTCGGCAGCGAATATAGCCACAAGTACTATCCCAACAAAACCGCCGACCCCGTGGACACCAACAACATCAAGTGCATCATCGTATTTAAATTTGTATTTTATAATAGTTGCAAATATATAAGCAATTATTGCAGACACACAGCCAATTACAATTGCACCCATAGGCCCGACTGTGCCTGAAGCAGGGGTAATAGCAGCAAGTCCGGCTATTGCTCCTGTTGCAAAACCAAGCGCACTTGGTTTTCCGTTCTTTATCCATTCAATTATTATCCATGTAAGAGCAGCAATACAGGGGGAAATCTGTGTAACAACAACCGCCATTGCAGCCTGGCCATTTGCAGCCAGGGCGCTTCCGCCGTTGAATCCAAACCAGCCAACCCATAACATTGCTGTACCGATAAGAGTCATAGTCATGTTGTGGGGAAGTGTAATATGCGTGGGATAACCCCTCCTTGCACCAATCACTATTGCAGCGACAAGTGCGCCAACACCTGCCGTGATATGTACTACAATTCCACCTGCAAAATCAAATACGCCCATATCACCAAAATACGATCCTTCACCGCCCCAAACCATATGTGCAATCGGGAAGTAAACAAAAGTAATCCATAAAGCCGTGAACAACAGGACTGCTGAGAACTTCATTCTTTCTGCAAATGCACCTACAATAAGTCCGGGAGTTATAATTGCAAAAGTTAGCTGAAAAACAAAGAACAACACTTCCGGTATGGATCCGGACATTGTTTCCGGGCCAATACCTTTTAACATTACTTTATTTAGACCCCCTACAAAGGAATGAATATTAAGTTCACTTGATGTCATACCTGCGCTGTCAAAAGCCATGCTGTAACCGTATAGCACCCATATAACTGTCACCACTGCTGTAATACCAAAACAGTGCATGAAAACAGAAAGTACGTTCTTCTTTCCCACAAGCCCGCCGTAAAACATTGCCAGCCCGGGAATCATCATAAATAAGACAAGTGCCGTGGAAATTAATATCCAGGCCGTATCACCGGTATTTAGTTCGTCTGCAAATGCAAACTGTGAAGAAAATAAAAGAAATAAGACCGTCAGTCCAAGCCTTGATAGGCTTGATTCTATGCGCGAGTGTAACATTTAACCTCTCCTGCCTCCTAAGATTTATTAACAACTCTGTTAATTGCTAACAGTTATATATTGGCAAGAAATTTGCCATATTAATTAATAGCTTGAATATTTATTTATGAAGTAATGCAGTCCGTTATAATGTATAACAATACCAACAAGTTATGAGCTTTTAACGGGAATCAAAGGTGGAAATTATTAAAGTTCTTTGTGGATTTTCTATGCTTAAGTTTTAGGCATATATGATTAATATTTAGGCATTTTATTGGAACGTATTGTTTAGTTTAATCATCTCTTCATCAGATATATACCATCCCGAACTTCCGCAATTTTCGATAGTCCTGCCAACGGAGTTTGATTTCGGGATAGCAATAACATTATCGTGCTTTATACACCAGTTGAGTGCAGCCTGACCCGGCGTTTTATTGCATGAATCTGCAATATTATTTAAAACCCGGATTTTTTCAGAACTATTCTTTTCTATATTACAGAGCTGTCCGCTATCAAGTGGTGTATAAGCCAGTACGGTAATACTGTTTTCCTGACAGTAAGGTAATAGTTCATCTTCAATTTCCCGGTCATTCAGATTATAACGGACCTGGTTCGACTGTATTTTATAGTTAGGGAAAAAATGCTGTGCTTCTTTGAATTGATCAACAGAAAAATTACTTACACCAACATACATTACAACACCTTCGTCCACCAACTTTTCCATTGCCTCCATAGTCCCCTGAATTGGAAAAGCATCATTTGGCCAGTGTACCTGGTAAAGGTCGATGTAATCCGTTTGCAGTTTTTTCAGGCTGTTTTCACATGCCCAGAGCACGTCTTCGTAACCAAGGTGCCGCCCTGAGACTTTTGTGGCTATAATCACCTGGTCCCTTTTTCCTTTTACCGCTTGCCCCACAACATCTTCGTTGTAATAACCTTCAGCAGTATCAATAAGGTTCGCGCCCTGCTCTATCCCTTTTTTTAATGGTTCGACCCCACCGTTATAGTTCCAGGTACCAAGACCTATTTCGGGTATTGAAAGCTCTGTATCACCGAGTTTTTTCTTATTTACCTTGATAGGGCACATACTTTTTTAATTTATTATATTTTCTTTTTATCTGATTTAGCAACAAAGTTTTTGGTATAACAAAAAATGAATATTGTTGTATTACACCGTGTTCTTTTATAAGTTTCCTTATTCTTTTTCCTTTTTCTGTTTTAAGTAGGTTGTTTACAAAAGAATGATAAGAAATTTGTGACTTAAAAATTAAATGATAATGAGCACTAACAATTTGGTCAGTATCACTTACGGAGTAATTGGGATTTTTAATTTTATCAACATTATGCAATGGATAATTATACCCTTTACCTAAGTGCTTTACGTTTAATTCCATCTGGGAAACAGTTGCAGAAAATATCGATTGTTCAATGAAATTCGGGAGAACAGGTTTAAACCCTTTTTCCATAACTTTATTAAAATTTTCCAGCCATCTGTTAAACAATCGGTTCTTTGTGAGGGTTGATATATGTCCAGAGTTGTAATATTCAAGGATTCTATCATTCGTTACGGTTGTAGTAACATATCTGCGAATATTTATATCTAAAATCTGGTATACGTTATTCCAGTATAATAAATTTTTATCACTTTTGTTATTGGTGCCTATATTTTTACTATCAACAGGTCTTAAGATTACGTCTCCATCCTGAAATTCAAATAACTCATTAGGTTCACTATAAATTAATACATCACTGTCCAGGAAAACCAGGGTTTCTGCACTCGTTTTAGATTCCCGATGTGCACAGACTAAAGGCTTATTTGCCAAAGAGTAATTAGGATATTTATTGTTTAATTCTATATCAATAAATTCTACATTATTTTGCTCGAAAAATTTTATTGTATCTTTAGATATTCTTTTTGATTTCCTGGGTTGGTAACTTACTATTGGAATATCCTTATACTTCCCGCCAAATTCTCTTATTGTACTAACAAGTAATTTAGAGGTTGATTCCAGATAGCCTTGTTCAGTACATATTATTATTTCTGCGTTGTTCATAAAATATATTTAGTGTTTAGAATTAAAAACTATAGGATAAAAGCATAATGTCTTTACTGTAAATCTTGGCCACTTTATCTCTTAATTCATCATCATAATATTCTTTATAATTTTTATTGCAGTTTGAAACATTTTTCTTTTCAATTTCCGTTACTTCAATGTCTAATATATTTAAAATATATTTCAAATCCTTATCAAAATTCTCAAAACGTCCGATATAATCAACATTATTTAGATCAATTAACTCAGATTGAAGCCTAATATGTTGATCACACTTTTTTATATCAAGAGTAGAAACATATTCAACAAAGTTTTTAAATTCTTTCATCCTATCTCTTTTTTCATCAGTAAATCTAAACATGTTCTTTCTTACAACTTTATTTTTCCAGCATGAGACTAATCTGTCCCATGGATTTCTAACCATGGCAAACTTGAAATAATCATCGTACACGACTTCCGGATAATGAAGTTCGTAAGCATGCTCCGCATCCAGTGTTACATTAGATTTTTTTAATACATTCAATATTGTCCTTGTTCCAACTTTGGCTACTCTAAACCATAAAAACTTTTTTTCGCTGCTTATAGTAATATTGTATTTTTTTTGTGATGGGAGAATTGAGACGTTTCTTCTTAATAATATACTAGCCATTTGATAAAGCTGGCTTAAATAAGTTAACTTTGCAGAATATTTTCCATTTATCTTTTTTGTTTTAATCATCATTAACTTCTTTATCCGTTTTTCTATCTGTAATAATCTTCCATCTATCTATTTATTTATTGAATTTTAATAATATTAACCAAGAAATTCTTTCACAACCCTGTTAAATTTCTCCGGGTTTTCATAAAACATAAAATGTTTTCCACCTTCGCTTTCTTCAAAAAGAATAAATACAGAACCGGGTATATTTTTATGAATCCATTTTTGTGACTTCCATGAGACCTGGCTCCCTTTTGCACCAACAACAAGAGTCGGAACATTTATACGCGGAATTACATCCCGCCAGTCCTGAACAGAGTTGTTAAGTATAAGTTTTGCAGCCAGGCGGCGAGGTAATTTTAAGTTACAGCTTATAATCCATTCTAGTTCATTGGCAGATATTGTGGCTGAAAACATATTTTGAAGCATTATCCTGGTTATTGATTCACCATCAGGACCGCTTAGTTTATTGAATGTATCAATTAATTCTTCCGGGTCGGTTAATGCACCTGATTCTTCGTATTCCTTATCACTCCATGCAGGATTTGATAATAGAAATGGAGGTTCATCAACTAAAACCAGTTTTCTGATATTCTTTGAGCCAAACATGTCCCAGTAACTCCAGATGACAGAACACCCCATAGAATGGCCCAGTAAAAATATTTCATTTAATTCCAGTCCTGATAGAAATTCGCGTAGATCCTTTGCAAGCCTCTGTATCCTATAACCATATTCTACATTCTCAGAATCCCCGTGTCCCCTCATATCTACTGCTATGCAGTGATATTCAGTGCTTAAATCTTCAATCTGGTATTTAAACTGCTCAGCGGTTTGAGACCATCCCGGGATCATGACAAGAGGCTGGCCGGACCCTGCTTCCAGGTAATTTAGTTTTGCTCCGTCACTTGTTTTAAAATATCCAGATTTAAATGAATTTATTTGCAAATTATATTTTATCTCCTTCATACACTTTTACAGCAGAACCCTCTGCAAGCATAGAGGAATGTGGCCTACCCTTAATAAATTTTGAAAACTCAGCTCCATATAAACTTTCAATATTGCAGTTTAATCCTTCTTCGGCTGTATCCCAGACTCTCCATTTTGGGTGTTCCACCTGGTATTGCATTGTTGAATTATCATTTTGAATGCTATAACCCCAATAATGTTCAGTAATAAATTCTTCTATTGAACCTTCAATTAATGGTTTCTGTTCGCCTTTAGGAATGACATATATATAATTCCATTGATGTTTAAATTTCCACATATACCTAATCTGTCTGGTATCTCTTCCATTCTTTTCATTATTAATTAAATGTTTGGTTGGAAGTGAAATGTAGTTTTCATTAAATAATTTATTGGCGAGATAGGCTATCGCAGCTCTCGGAACAATTTCTTTAATGAAAACAACACCCCTTCTCCATTCGTCTTCTGACTTATGTCGTACATAAAAACGAAGGTTAATTTCTTCAAAGTTATAATGGAATGGTATGGGTATATTCTTAAGAAGAGTTTTGTTAAACTGAAATCCAACCATGCTGACAAAAGTTTTTTTATTATAGGTATCTAATTCAGTTTTTGGTGGAATATATTTCTTAAGAACCGAAGGATCAACTTCATAGTTTAAAATTACTAAATTTTTCCATTCAGCAGAAAGAAATACTCTATTCTTCACCTAATAAATATTAATTGAATCCACGTAGAATAAAAGGTTTAAGAATGTATCAAGGAATTCAACTTAATATTTATTCATTCTTAGATCAATAACCAAAAATACTTAAGTGGTTTATAATAAAAAATAATGCTAGAGTTGGTAATTTTCTTAAGCTAATCTTAACGACAACTTAATATTTACGGAGGTAGTACTATGTTTTCAAGAATTTTATTAACACTTTTCGCATTACTTTTTGCAACTTTTATGGTTGTTTCAAATCCATTAAGTGCAGTTGCTGATCATCATGAAGATGCAGCAGCCGAAGAGCCTGCAGCAGGTGACGAAGCTGCAGAAGATCAGGAAAAGGATGCGGATGATACATTAAAACCTGATGAAGCAGCAGGTGATGAAGCACCTAAGTATTAATACAGCGAAAATTTGGAATATTAAGAACTTGAACAAGTTCTAATAAAAATCCCTAAGGGCCGTTGATCATATAAAGATTAACGGCCCTTTTCTTTATATTTTACAAATGTATGGTCTTCACCTGATAGTTGTTCCAAGATTATTCCTGATATAATATTCCAGTCTCCCCTTGCCAGTCCGGCACCAATCATAGGATATCCAATCCTGAAGCCTGAAAATTTCTGTTTTATTTCCCTAAACACGGATCTTACTGCATCATAGTCAACAAGTATGCCGGCCCCTGATGGTGAGTACTGCGTATAGCCGTTTACAACAGTAATGTCTTTGTTATCCCTCTTTACTATTACACTGCTTATTTTACCGAGTTTGTTTATCGAACCATTTTCAGTTTGCATATCTGCATTATAAGCTTCCGGGAAATATTCCATTATTGTCTTTGCAATACCGGCGCCCATAGTACAAAAACAGTTGCAGCCATGAACTATCAGGTCAAATTCTCCATCCAGTGCCAGTTTTATTAAATCGCCTTCTACAATTTTCATATAGGGTTTAGGTACTTAACCATAAGAATAGCATCTCCCGTATGGTGGATCATGGGATGAGGTACAACCTGCTCTCTGGCCTTTTCAGAATAACCTAAATTATCATAAAGTTTCTTTGCACCATAATTTTGTTCAAACACAATAAGGCTGAGCTTATTAAGTCCGTATTCCCTGGTTTTCAATTCGGCTAAATCCATAAATGCCCTGCCTACGCCTTTGCCCCTGAACTGTTCGAATAGCGCAACACCGCAAATATAGAATGAACTGTCCTCTTCGAGTTTTTCAAATGGCAGGAGTACAGGGTCGGTATCTGAAAAATCTTTATCTAGTTCAACTGTCATGGGAAATGCTACAAGCATACCAATAATTTCATGTCTGTATTCAGCAACTGTACAGTTTTTGTAGCTAAAAATTAACTCCGTATTTTCATATCTCCTCTGTCCGACATCGAGGATATTTTCGCCTTCTTCTACAGCCATCGACCAGATGTAATCAGCTACCCCGTCGGAAGCAATACTAAACAGTTCTGCTATCTTTCTGCTTTCAATCTTTTTTGCCGGCCTGAACTCTACTTCTTCTAAAAAATTCATTATTTACCACCACTCCGATCCTTTTTCACCTTTAAATGGCCCGGTAATCTCTGATGTTAACCATCCCCCGTAAAATTTACCCGGCTGTGGCGAAACGCTTTCCCCATCTACAAAACATTCGAGTTTTGCAGGATAAAATGCAACGTAATTACTAATATCTTCGTATCCTGGAAAGGGATTTGCATAACTCCATCCGGCATTGATTATTTTTTGTCCATTGACAGTTACGTTCCAGTAACTTGCATAGCCCTTCCACTCGCATATTGAACTTCCTATTTCTTTTTCAAGATTAGAAAAATAAATATCACTTTCTGGAATATAAAATACAGGAGGGCTTGATGTCTCCAGGATTCTTATAGAATTTTGGGATTCAGCAATAACAGCAGTGCCGTATTTAACTAAGACCTTTCGGTCATCAGGGTCAATTTTAGGTGGCCTCGGATAATCCCATACGGATTCATGTTCTGGTTTGGGGATTTCGGCAAAATCGGGACGTACATCTCCACGGAATTTCCATTTTCCCCTTGCACGTTTTATCTCTTCAGTTAAATCACTCATCCCTGTTTACCGTACCCGGTGAAAATGCGGGGAGGCATACTGCAACATATTCTGCACCTTCTGCTTTTGGTGAGCTGTACCTTACCCATTCACCAGAGTTAATGATGATTGCCTCCCCTGCTCCGACTTCAAATGAATCGTTTCTTGTATCCACTTTTAGCAACCCTTTAAGTACAATCGTGTATTCATTAAATTCAGGGGTCTGTCCCGGCTCAACCCATCCGCCCGGACTTTGCATTCTGGCAACACTAATATCAGGAGTATCTGAATTAACCCTACCAATAAACTCTTCAATAACTTTTGGTTTGTTGCCCGCGGCCTCTATTTTTGAAGGAGATTTTATATGTGTTGCCATAATTTATACTTCCTTATAGTCAGTCCTGTATATACTATAGTGGACTGTATCTTTGAGTTTACCCCTGTGCCAGTACTCTTTTTTTGTGATCCCTTTAAGCTCCATTCCTATCTTTTGAAGAACTTTTCCTGAAGCGACATTATCCCTAAAATGAAAAGCAAAGATTCTGTCCAGTTTGCGCTTTGTAAAACCATAGTTAATCACGGCATTTGCCGCCTCCGTACAATAACCGTTGCCCCAGTAATCCAGCCCGATCCAAAAGCCTATTTCGCCTTCATTGAGCTTGTTATCAATACTAATACCCATTGAACCTATAAGTAAATCGGGTTCTTTTAATACAACTGCATAATTCACAAGGTTGCCGTTTTTATAGTCCCTGAACTGGCTTTCAATAAAATCCACGGCAAATTCGTTTTCATATGGAAACGGAATAAATGTGCCTTCGGCAATTTCCCTGGAATTGGCAATTTCCATTAATCTACTTTTATCTGATATTACAAACTGGCGTAATCTTAATCTTTCAGTTTCTAATGTTGGGAAAGTACCGCTTAAAATCATAATTACTGCTTAGTAAACTTTAGTTTATTAAAAATATTATCATTCGATTTGATAACGAGGTTATCTCCGTACAATTTAACAGATACGGCACTTTCAAGCGTGATGATGAAATTTGCTTCCTGATCCATAACACTTTCTGCACATGAATCGGTGGAGGATGTAACCCCCGACACACTGAAATCTTCACCGTCCAGGCTATAATCTGAATCATAGCTGTTACACCCGGAAAACCCTGACAATGTGCTGTCACTATCAAATACAAGAGTACTTTCGACTCCCTTTTGTGCTGATAGAGTACCGATATTGGTTAAAACCCATGTACTGCCCGTAAGATCATCCTTACTTGCATTCTTTCCAATAAAGGAATCACATGAAACAAGGGAAACAAACAAAAACAAACATAGTGTTATTCTTATCATTTTAAACCCCCGGTTATTATTTTTTTTCCTGGATAAATTTAATCGAATCTATTTCTGCAGTAGAATCAATTTCAAGCTTATAGTCATTAAATTTTATTGATTTGGCCTTGCCGAGTATATCAAGGTAAGTCATTTCCTGCTCCATTATCTCTTCTGAACACATTTTTCTCGTAGAACCGATATTAGAAATTGTTAAACCGTTTGTATACAGGTCATATGTACCAAAATAGGTATTACATCCCCCGTTTCCGGATATTTTATTGTCATCCTCAAATACAAGTGTTGTTATAATATTGCTGTCTATAGCTTTATCCCCAAGATCGGAAAGTTGCCATGTTACGCCTTTAATGTCGCCAACGGCATCTGATTTTTCCTTATTTTGCTCGCATGAGATTAATAGTAATACTAAAAATCCAAAACATAATAGTTTATACATCTATTTCCCCTTTAATCATTATTATTCATTAATTCTAGTACCATATTCATTTAAATGGAAGACCTCGTTTGGACTTTTCCTTAATTTTTTATGCGGAACAGTTATTTCGTTAAAATAACCAAATGGAAGGACGGTAAGAATGTCCCATTTTGAAGGAATATTCAGATATTTTTTTATGCCGTCTTTATCAAGTCTTCCTATCCAGCATGATCCGAGCTTCATACTCCAGGCAGTAAGCACCATATTTTGAACTGCACGCGTAGTATCTATTTGCTGCCATTTTGATTTTGGATCTGTCAGGACAACAACTGCAAAGCTCACCTGTATGATAAAACTTCCGCTTATACAGTATTTTGCCATTTCCTGCAGCCTTTCCTTTTCATTTATTATGATAAACTCCCAGGGTTGGTCGTTGTGGGCACTTGGGGCAAGCCTCCCTGCTTCAATTACCTTACGGACAGATTCCATATCCACTTCTCTGTCATCATATACCCTGATTGAGCTTAATGTGGACACGCACTCAAATACATCCATATACTTCTCCTATGTCATTTTTTTTCTCTGATACAAAACCAGTAAGCCCAGAATATAAAAAATATTTGTATAGGTATTCTAAGGGCAAGATAAGTAAGGCCCCATTCATGCCCGCCAAGCTCTACCCTGCTGTACGCACCATAAATATTTGCAGGAAGAAAAAGTATAAACAGTATTATAGCAATCCAACCAAAGTCCTTTCGTGTACCGGAATTTAAAAGGCCTGCTGCTACAATTAATTCAAATACCCCGGTTACATATATTACAAGTACAGGCAATGGGACCCATGCAGGTAAGAGCTGGGTCATTAATTCTGTCTTTATAAAGTGAGCTGCCCCGGCAGCTACAAATAGAAGAGATAACCCAAGTACACCATAAAACCTGCTTTTATATGAATCTCTGAAAATTAGAGTCGCCAGCCAAAAAGGAACAACTAATATAGCAAGTAAGAAAATTGGAGTTACCATATAGTTAATTGTAGTAAATTATTGAAATAAAATCATTAATAAAATTTTAAGGAGTAACAATATGAGTAAACCTGTATGTGCTGTTATTGGAGTAGGCCCGGGAAACGGCGTTTCTTTTGCAAAGAAATTCTCGGATGAAGGCTACGAAGTAGCTATATGTTCCAGAAATATTGAATTCCTTAACCAAATCTCTAGTGAAATCAGAAACACTCATCCATTTCAATACGATGTCACAGATTTAGAAGATACAGAGAAAGTCTTTTCTGAGATTAAAAACAAATTAGGGCCTGTAGATGTAGTTGTATATAATGCCGGTGCCGGACAGTTTGCCGGAATTGATAAAGCAACAGTAGAATCGTTCCAGTCAGCATGGGAAGTAAATGCCAGGGGGCTTTTTACTGCTGCAAAAGCAGTAATTACTGATATGAGGGAGAACCGAAGCGGCAATATTGTTGTAATCGGAGCTACTGCATCACTCAGGGGAAATACAAACACTTTGCCATTTGCTTCTGCCAAGGCAGCACAAAGGAGCCTTGCACAATCACTTGGAAAAATACTCGGCCCTGAAAATATCCATGTCTCTTATGTAATTGTGGATGGAGTAATCGGACTTGAAACAACAAAGAAAAATATGCCTGATAAACCGGATGATTATTTTATGGACCCGGAGGATATTGCAGAATCGGTTTACTTCCTGACACAGCAGCCAAAATCAGCCTGGACTTTTGAACTCGACCTTCGGCCTTTCGGAGAAAAGTGGTAACTATTATCTGCATATGTACTTAATTACATCTGTTGTTATAATTACCAAGATAATAAATTCCATGGAGTATGAAAAATGAAACTATATAAACCACTATTAACACTTACATTACTTTTAATATTATCATCAACTTCATTTGCCGGTCTTGGAAATTTTGTACCTCAAACTGACAATGCAACTGATATCAGGGCATTATTCGGGTTCTTCGATTTGCGTGACAGGGAAACATTTGTACAGCTAACGAATATAGAGTCCGAAAACCAGCTTTTTCATATACAGGTATTTAATGTAGGCGACAACTGCAACGAAAACAACTTCTTTGACCTCTATACTCCAAATGACACTCATGTCTATAACCTGAGTGAAATGTTAACAAATGATGGAAATCCTTCAGGATTCGTATTACCGGAAGATGCTTATGGAATTGTTGCTATAACATCCGTATTAAATACAGACTCAATTGAAGATAATGCTGACTACTTTGGTAATTTCAGGGTTATTGACAATGCAGGTTACGAATACAGAACAAACCTTTTACCGTTGGCAGATGAAGATAATGAAGCTACTGATACTTACACCTTTAATTTCAACCAAAATGGCGGTGTCGTATTATCTGATGTTATTGGCATTTACATAAACACTAATCCAGATAGTGACAGTTTAGAATGGGATGCAAGTAACATCCTAGAGACCTTCGTTGTATATGATGTCGATATTTACGATCTGAATGAAACACCTTTTTCCTGCAGGGACATTATCTTTGCATGTGTCGATGAAGACAACCCACTTGCAGAAGAGGTGCTTGCAGTTAATCCCGTCCAGGGTACTAATGGTGCCAGTGTTGCACGTTTTGAATACGGAATCAATGATGTGGTACCAAACAGCAGAGGCGGGGAACTACTTTGTCCCGGCAACAACATCTCAGAAGGTTTTGTAACTCTACAGGTCCAGGGCAGACAAAATCCCGAAGGAGAATTTAGTTTTGTTAATGCCGGCTTCATCGGACTCAACAACGGCAATGGAAGGGGCAGTATGGATTCTTTTTGGGGCACTTTGTTCTCAAACTCACAATAGCGTTTGTCCCCTAAAACTATATTTTATTGGTATAATAGCCTGTTATATTTCCATAACTTGATATTTAAGCCATCTAAATTTGTATCGATAGATATATTTCCTGACACAGCAGCCAAAATCAGCCTGGACTTTTGAACTCGACCTTCGGCCTTTCGGGGAAAAGTGGTAAAGTAGTCCTAATGTTCATTTATTGGAGGAAAATCTAAGATGAGTCTATACAGCGTTAAGGTAAAAGCCCTGTTGCTTTTGCTGTCAGTATTTTTCCTACCGGTTTTATTGTATTCCTGTGATAGCTCTTCTGACAATAACATTAAAGACAAAAAAGCAATCCAGTCTGCACTTGAGGACTGGACTAAAGATTTTAACGATAAAAATACAGATAAGGTGTGCGGACTTTTTGCTTCGGATCTGATAGCAAATTACGGGGACTATCCGGAAATTACTTATGAGTCCATTTGTAAGCAGCTTAAATCATCTTTAACAAATAAAGAGTTGTCATATCATTACTCCTTGGATTTACAGGAAATAATTGTCTCGGGAGACTTAGCAGTCGTAAAACTCATATGGACCCTTGTTGTAAGAGATTCTAATGGTAAACCTATTGAGACAGTAAAAGACCGCGGTATAGACATATTTAAACGGCAGACAGACGGGAGCTGGAAGATATCCAGGTATATAGCCTATCCATTACCAATTCAATCATAAGCGGTAAAAACAATATTTTCTTATACAATTCCAATGATTCTAATCTAATTGAAGTAGTATAGATATTGAATTTTGGGACTGATATTTACTCGTATCAATAGTAAGAATAACTACTGCAATATACAACTAATACTAAATCTGATAATCTAAATTCATAGTTAGGTAAATTAACCCTAACATTTGATTACTATAAGGAAGTATATCAATAAGGAGTATATAAAAATGATCAAACTTATTATGTGTCTAACTCGACATCCGGATTTAACTCGTGAGGATTTCAAAGAATATTGGATGAATAGCCATGGCCCATTCTTTATGAGCAACGCTGAAGCAATGGGTGCTAAAAAGTATGTACAATCACAAACAATAGATACAGAATTAAACGAAGGTATAAGAGCTTCTAGAGGAATGTTGCCTGAATATGACGGTGTTGCTGAAGTATGGTTTGAATCAGAAGAAGCACTTATCGAAGGAATGAGTTCTCCTGAAGGTCAAAAATTAGGGGCTTTACTTCTGGAAGATGAAAAGAACTTTATTGATCACTCTAAGTCTTCTGCATTTATTGTTAAAGAACACGAATTTTAAGTAGTTTACAAGTCAATCAACATCGCGCTGATATTAAAACAATTATTGCACGAATAATTCCGACCATTCTAATCTAATCGAAGAATTAAGAATGATATCTATTTGAACAAATGGTCAATACATAATTTCTCATATACAATATATATAATAGGAATATTATTATGCCTTGGGAAAAATCATTTGAAACAAATGATGCGATTGAAATAGCTATGGAAGTATTCTGGGAAAAAAGTTATACAGGTACGTCTATCTCAGACTTAACAAACGCTATTGGTATCAAACGAGGAAGTCTCTACAATGCTTTTCGTAGCAAGCAGGAATTATTTGTTGAAGCATTACTTAAATACGATAGAGAGCATCGAAGCGTTGGTTTGATACAACTCGAATCGAATTATGAACCTAGAGAAGCAATATGTACATTGTTTGAAACAATGGTAAACCAATCTATAAGTGATAAGGAAAAAAAGGGCTGTTTCTTAGTTAATACTGCATTAGAATTACCTCTTCATACTAAAGAAGTAGCAGCAATTGTCAGAGCTGCATTTCAAGACATTGAGAACTTTTTTGAACGACTTATTAAACGTGGTCAGAAGCAATCTGAAATCCCTGAATCTGTAAATCCAACTGAGAGTGCAAAAGGCTTACTGGGCCTTGTAATTTCAATTCGTGTTCTTGCACGAGGTGTGTTTGATGAAACAGAACTTAGATCAATAGCCAATCAGGCCAATCGTCTTATCTCATAGAAATTTTTATATATATCAAACAAATCAACAAATACAAAACCGGTTATATAATCAGTATATATTTTAAAATTGTCTTGACTAGTCAGTCTAAACTAATATAATATCTTCTATAATAAAAAATGAGGAGGCAATAGAAATGAGTAGACATGGTTTAGAATCAGAATTAGGAAAAATCATCGTTTCCAACGATAAAAAATGGTGCGATGCTTACAGAAATGGTGATGCCGCGGCAATAGCATCGTTTTATACCGAAGATGGACAGCTGCTTCCACAAAATAGTGATGTTGTCTCAGGCAGAGATAATATACAAAACTTTATACAGGGCCTAATAGACGATGGTACCATTACCGAAGTAGAAATTATTCCATCTGAAGTCATAGACAACGGAGATAATGCAACTGAGATAGGACGCTACAAAATGAAAGGTGCCGATAATAATATGGTAGATGAAGGAAAGTATATAGTAATCTGGAAAAAGGTAGGTAATGAGCTTAAATTTTATCGCGACATGTTTAGTAGTAATTTATCAGCTTAAAATTGATAATTTCTAAATTCATATAAGATTATAATTTAACAAGGGTGAGTATATCAAATTATGCTTACCCTTTTTCTAACTATTCCACACGTAGATCAATTGCACTCAAAATATATCGCTGATAAACTCTACGTAAACATTTATTTCGAAGAATTCTCCCGTAAATGCACTTTTTTATACAGTTGGTTCAATCAATTGGTATCTTATGTTTATTTTGGTTTTGCAAATCAACACTTCAACAATATGAAATAATATTGTATGATTATAGAAATTCTTTTTTGAGGAAATTTATGTCAAAAACAAAAATATTAACATTAGTGTTTTCTTTTTTAATTCTGGGCTCAATTAACAGTTTTGCCGGTTTTGGCATACAAGTGAATGAAACTGATAATGGCGAGAATTTTTCATTATTTGCTTTTTATGATCTGAGAGACAGGGAATCATTCTTACAAATTACTAATACTTTTTCCGGTCCGGCAAGAGTACATGTCCAGATTTTTAATGTTGGAAACCTGTGTAATGAAAACAATTTTTTCGATGAATATACTGGAAATGACACTCATGTTTACAATATGAGAGATATTCTGACAAATGACACTAACCCTTCCGGTGTAGATTTACCCGAAGATGCTTACGGGATAGTTGCATTTTCAACAGTAGTTGCACCTAATAATTTTTTCATAGAGGGAGCACTTGTAGGTAATTTCAGGGTGCTGGATAATGCTGGGTTCGAATACAGAACAAACATGGTTGGTATAACATCAAGTGAATCCTTTATCAGTTTTGCAGATTATACTGCAAATTTTAATCAGCAGGGTGGTGTATCATTTTCAGATATTGTAGGTTTGATACTTCAAAGAACCGAAAGTTCTACAGGTGATGAATGGGATGCGAGTGATATTCTTAATACTTTTATTGTAGCCGATGTTGATATTATTGATAATAGTGAAGTATTGCTTTCCTGCAGGGATGTCATATTTGCATGTATTAAACCGGATGATGCAATCGTTGATGAACTATTTGCAATAAGTGAAGGTACAAACGGCTTTGTAGGTCAGAATGGTGCGAGTGTTGCCAGCTTTGAATATGGTATTAATAACACAATACCTCACAGTAAAGGTGGTGAGCTTCTTTGCCCTGGCAATGTAATAGGTGAAGGTATACTAAATTTAACAATACAGGGAATAGCACCTGATAATCAGCGCACTGCTTTTCCTGCTTTCATTGGTTTAAACAATGGAAATGGAAGAGGAAGTATGGATTCATTATGGCAATTCAATGGTTTTGGTAATGTTAATTAAATAATTTTAATATATACACTTAAGGAGCAGTGATTCTTCATTGCTCCTTTTTTTATGCTCAAACTTTCTTATTAAAACATTCTAACAATCACAGTAACTTGCAAAAATCAGCGGAGAGCAGCACATCCTAATGATATATATGGTTAAATCAAGGGGTAATTTTAGGTTTATTTTAATGAAAAGAAGGGCTAGATGATTTTGGAGGATTCAATGAAATTCAAATCATGACCACCTAACCCTAATATATAATTTAATATTATCACAGATAGACGGATAAGTTTAGAAGTATAAGTTTCAATGTGTACTTAAAATTACATAAACTATTCAGTAAAAAGCATTTAAATACTCAAGTAACTTGAATCTATTTTATAATTATAATAAAATAACCTAATAGTTTAAGGAGGATAGAATCATGAAACACATAAAGAATTTACTGTTAGCAATTATAATTACTTTAATCATATCTTTACCACTACAAAACAGTTTTGCCGGTTTAACTGAAGGTATAATAAATTTTTCTGAAACTGATACAAATTTTACTGTAAGTTCGCAGTTTACTGGTCTAGTATACTTCTTTGATTTAAGAGATAGAGAGACGTTTATTCAGCTTACATATTCAGAACAATTTAACTTAGGTGTAGGGGCGCAGGCACATGTACAAATATTTAACGTAGGCCAGAATTGTAATGAAAACAACTTTTTTGATGAATACACAATTAATGATACTCATGTTTATAACATGAGAGATATTCTTACAAATGATGGAGACCCCTCGGGGGTTGTACTTCCTGACAATGCGTACGGCATTGTAGTTATTACAGTGAGGGCTGATATTGCTCCAATAGCATCAACCGGATCATTTGGTAATATGAGAATAATTGATGACAATGGATACGAATACAGAACCAATGCTCAGCAATTAATTACTTTTACCGCTACTAATTCACCTCCTTCTTTCATATATTCATTCAACTATAATAATGAAGCAGGGGTAACACTCTCTGATGTGGTTGGAATAAACCTGTTAAGTATAGAGAATCCCCCAGGAGCATCCTCAATAAATGAATGGGACGCACAGGACGTTGCTAATATATACAACGCAGTTGATGTGGATATTTATGATATAAACGAGGTACCATTTTCATGCAGGAATGTAATTTTTTCATGTGTAAATGAAGACAATCCCCGTATAGGAGAACTACTCGAGAATGCACAGCTTGCAAGTATTGCAAGTTTTGAATACGGGATAAATGAAGCAATACCACACTCAAGGGGAGGAGAGCTTCTTTGCCCCGCTAACATTATAAATAACGGTATAGTAAACCTAACACCACTTCAATTTTCTTTTAACAGTGGTTTGATTAATAGTTCAAATGGGGCATTTATTGCAGTTCCATTTTTTTATGGTTACGTGGGATTAAATAATGGTAATGGAAGGGGAAGTTTTGATTCTATTTCAACCACTAGCGTATTCACACCATTAAATAACGGTGGCGGTGGCGGATAGATAAATTCATTTAAAAATTAGATTTTATATTCATCGTAATCATCCTTAAGAATTTAAGGAGCAGTGATTCAGGTTATAAAACTATGGCACTTTATAACTAATGCTATCTTAGATAATTTAAATTTTTATTTAAGTTAATTTGACCATTCTATATGGACTATTGCTCCTTTTTTCCAACTATGGTAGTGAGAAACTAATGCTATAGAAGCTTTTCTAAATTTATATTTAGACTTTAAATCCCACTTTCCACATAACTAATAAACCGTACTTCCAATCAAACTTTCCAAATAGACAATTTAAAAACTGGATTCCTGATTCTTTCGACATGCTCAAGACAATGCAGGTCCGAATGACAGAAAAGCGGGGAGCAGTAAATCCTTATATAGAGTCTCCCGCAGTGGCAAAACCATGCAAGCTTGAACAATTCCGACCATTCTTCCAGGCATGAACAAATAACACTATTTCTTAAATAAAGTAAGTATAGATAGAATATTAAAGATCCGAAGCAATACCGTATAAAAGCCCGTTATCTTTCCATAACCTGATATTTACACCATCAAAATCAGTGTCTGTAGGTTTTAATTTATTAAGGTCAGGGTTCAGGTTTGAAATATAAAGAGTTTCAATCTTTTGACTGCTGTTGTTTTTAATTTTGAGCTGAGCTGCCAGGCTGCCCTGGATTGAACAGTACCTTCCCCCAATGAGTTTATATTTACCGGCTATTTCAGAGTCTGCATCTGCGAGTTGAAAATCGAGCTTAGTCAGTTTGCCCCCTAAATCATTGAGATTGTCAGCGCTATATTCCACGGCAAGCTGTTTATTGTGGTTCATTGCAATTTCCTTAACCACATTCATCTCAAGACTGCCTCCCCGGTAACTGACTACACCATTAAAGATAATAGCAACCAGAACAATTGAAGCTGCTATTATTCCATAAATCCGATATGGACTTTTGCCATGTTTTTTTCCACCAAGAAGAAGTCCGGCTTTTTCTTCAGAGAGTGATTTTGAGGAATAATAATCTTTTATCTTGCTATCCAGACTTTTCATTATTCTATTTGCTCTTTTCCCCGGTACTTTGCTTATAAATATAGTTATATGTATTAATAAATTTCTTTTTACCCCTACTTATAAGAGATAGTACAGTGGACCTGGACTGATTTGTTAAATTAGCGATCTCCTCCGCAGTATATTCTTCCACACCGTTTAGAAACAGGGCTTCACGTTCCTCGGGTCTTAATTTGCCGAGGCACTTTTCAATATCATCATTATTTATATCTGACAGTTTCTCATCAATAAATTCATTTTCATCAAACTGATCCATAATGACCAGTTTTTTTCTCCTGTACCTGTCAATGTACAAATTCCTTATCGAAGCAAATAAAAGAGATTTATTTTTTTCATTTTCACTGATGATATAAAGTTTCAGCCAGACGTCCTGCACAAGGTCTTCGGCTTCATGTTCATTATGTGTAAGGGACAATGCATACCTGTATCCCGACTGGAGTAAATCTATTTCTTCCATTTCAGTACTAAATATATATTACTTTTCTAAATCGTACTTTCTTTTGTTGCCGTCTACTTTGTGCACAATGGCCTCAAAAACTTCAAAATTGCCCCCATTATCTACAACAAGAAAATCCAGGTCGTATTTATTACCCTGGCTGTCCGCAAAATCTGCACAGCTTACATAAAAATCATCTTTTTTAACTATGCCTTTATGGAGTTCCCCGAAATCGAGTCTTAACAGTTTGCCAGTTACAGCATCATAAATAATATATTTGCCGTTATAGGTGTTCTCATTAATATGTTCGGCCATTGCAGACTGTGTGTTTGAACGTATTTTTCCCTTTATGGACGGGTCATCTGCTGCAAGCAATACTCCTGCAGTATTAAAAGTAATTAGAGCTATAAGAATTGTTAGTACTGTCTTCAAGTTAAAGCCTCCTGTATTCAATCTCAAATATAGATACGAATCAGGAGTACTTTTGATTGCAAATATTTATATTTTTAAAACTCCAGCACATCACCATCAAGTGGTATTAAAAGGTGATCGGCACTTACATGATGTTTGTCGGCAACATTCCTGAGGCTGTCCCTTGTGATCTTAAATATATCCATACTTTCCATATGAACAGCAACAATAGTTGCATCCGGGGCAAATTTACATATCCCTAAAGTTTGTTCGGTATCCATTATCACGGGAGGTGCATTTCCAAAACGGTCGCCGCTTGCGTGAATTATTATTACATCGGGTTTATTCTCATTAATTACATTTTCAACTTCTTCATAAAACACTGAGTCCCCTACCCAGTAGACTGTGGGTTCATTTTCAGCCCTCAGTATAAATCCTGATACTTCACCCATCTGTTTGTGCCAGAGGTTATCACCATGTCTTCCGGGAGTCCTTGTAATCTCTATCCCTTCCCAGTTTACAGAATCTTCAATTGCTTCAACATTTGTGAGACCTACACTTTTAATATTTTCTGCATCAACAGGCGGGCAAAATACTTTTAGGTCCCTTGTTAGCACTTCCTGCGCTTTTGGGTCAAAATGGTCGAGATGAAGGTGCGAGATAATACATGCATCAAGGCCGCTAAGAATCTCTTCTATAGACATAGGCAGATCAACTAAGGGATTGGGCGACCTACCTACAAACGAGTCGTATTTGTATTTTTCTTCAAGCATCGGGTCAGTGAGAATGGTTTTCCCTGCATATTCGATTCTCATTGTGGCATTTCTAAGCAGTTGTAGTTTCATGTTGAATATCCTTTTGAAATTTTGGATGTCATATTATTTTTAACAACTAAAACTTACACTATCTAAAAAAATAATAGTAATTTTAGCAGTTTTTTTATATCATTTATTAATATTAAGGAGGGACAAATGAATAAATATACAATCACCAGGGTATTAATAATACTTGCTTTAGTCTTTACAAGCCTAGGTTACGAAAAGGCATTTTCTGACAGCGCGGAAGGTAAGAAAGCATCGGACGTCTACCTTGAATTCCTCACATCTGCTCAAAAGGCCAGTTCCTTCGGCGATATATCATCCTACTGGGCCGGATGGATGGCAGAATCCTTTGACCGTGGATCAGATGAGCAAAAAGCAGCCCGTTTTGAGAGGATAAAGAAATCTGCCAATGATAAAAAAGATGTTAATGTCGTAAGTACAGAAAAATCAGGAGAGTTCTGGGTATTAAATCTTAGCTCTGTTTATCCCGATGGGCAGAAAATGAAGGGACAGGTAAAAATTATCCAGGAAAACGGCAAATACCTGATTGAAGAAGAGATGTGGACTGCTGATTTCAGTGATGAATAGGTATTACTGAAATTTATCCGCTTCTTTTAGATGCAAACAATTACCATTTACATTAATTTTTAGTTTGTTATAATGATTATCGACTTTAAAGATCTACATTATCTTTGTAAAGGGCAGGTATTCAAATGAGCGACAATTTCAATAAGATACTTGAAGCAAACTTTAACTATTCCAAGGATTTTGGGAATAAATCTGAGTTCAATGCTCCACCCAGGAGAAAGATTGCAATACTTACCTGTATGGATGCCAGGCTCAATCCTTCAAGCTTTGCCGGGCTGCAGGAAGGAGATGCCCACGTAATTAGGAATGCCGGCGGCAGGGCCAGCAGGGATGCAATAAGGTCACTGGTAATTTCTTACAAACTGCTTGGTACAAACGAATGGTACATAATTCACCATACAGACTGTGGTATGGCATCCTTTACCAATGAAATAATGGTTAAACATTTTTCCCATGAAGAAGACGAAAGTGATAATAATCAATGGGAAGATTTGAAAGCAGCAAAAGAGCTGGACTGGCTTACATTCAAGGATCCGGCTGCAAGCCTGATAGATGATGTTAAGACAATCAGAGATCATCCATTAGTACCAGGTTATATTCCTATCTATGGACTGATCTTTAATGTTAAAACAGGAAGGCTGGAAGAGGTAAAAGAAGCTAATGAAGCCGGGTTAGTAGTAGAAGCTACGACCTGACAAAATTTTTCAGCGGTTCGAAATTAAAATTATCTGCATCCTTAAGAGCCCTGATATATACTTTCCTCATTTTACTCTTATGGATTAAATCCACACCACCGCCCCAGGTAAACCTTTTTGTATTCAGTACATTTTCCATAAGTATATCAGTAATTAATCTTGAGAGTCTGCCGTTTCCGTTGGTAAATGGGTGAATAAACACTATTCGCTGGTGAAACCTAACACCTATCTCATCAAAGCTGAAGGTCTCGTTTTCAATCCAGAGTTTTACATCGTCAAACATATTCCTTAGATCCGTTGTAATATCCCACCATTCAACACCGATATTCATGTCCCTGTTTCTGAAATGCCCGGCATTTTTCCATACCTGGCCAAACATTTTCACATGCAGGTCGCGAAGAAAATTCTGGTTTAGAATATTGTTGGGCTTAGTCTTTTCCAGCCAGATAAAGGCTTGTTTAATATTCTGGTATTCCCACCTGTTTAGATCCTCACGGTCATTTACATGTATTAGTAATAACTCTCTTGCTTCATCCGGGTCTATTGGAGTAGACCCGTGTGGAGCGTTTCCCTGCATCATAAATTAGTCCCATAAATTTCTTGGCATATTTTCAACCATTTTTTTAATATCCTCTTCTACTATCTTTTCAACACTTTCTGACTTTATATCCTGCTTCTCAAGAGTCATAGTCTGATTAATTCTTTGTATCCTTTCCCTCGCTACTTCTTCAGACCTTTTTTTTACAGTGTCCTCAAGACTTGTCCTTGGAACAAAACCGTATACCAAAACACAGTCAAGCCCTTCAGCTACTTTCCTGAGTGTTTTAATAGTAATAGAACCCGTGACTTCATCCTGTTCAATTCTTGAGATACTTTGTTTAGTAACACCTACCCGGTTAGCCAGCTGCCTGCCGCTCATGCCCAGGCCGGTTCTGATTGCTTTGATCCATCCAAATGGCGGGGGGTTAAAGTATTTTAAGACTTTAAGTTTATCTAAAGTTTCGTCTATCTGAGATCTTACTAATTTTTTGCTAATTTTCATAATAGTCAATATATATTATGACATACAATCTATTATTGTCAACACTTATATTGTCATATGAGCAATTCTCATCAATTAAACTATAATATCATTGTATAACTTTTCACATATTTATGTCAATTCCTTTAAATCCGGGGCATTTTGTTCCCAGTTATGTCCGTCAAACTGCTTTATATTTATTTCATCAAATTCAGCCCTGTCCAGGCACCTTAAATTTACGCTAAAACCATGGGGATTGGATCTTGGAATATAAAATGATTTAATTCCGCATATATTACAGAACCTGTGTTTGGCAGTATGAGTATTAAAAGTGTATGTAGTAAGTGCCTCATCGCCTTCAAGAAGCCTAAAGCGTGAAGCAGGGACTATAATATGAAGGTAGCCGTTCATTTTGCAAATTGAACAGTTGCATTCCAAAGCTTCAATTTTCCCGGAAAGCCTTACTTCAAACCTTACAGCACCGCAGTGGCATTTCCCTTTATGAATGCGAAGCTCCATATAGATCAGTTTACTTACTATATAAATAAATTTTAACTAATTTCTTATGAACTAATTTCTATAAGTTCGATATCAAAAATGAGGTTCCTGCCTGCAAGCACATGATTTGCATCAAGAGTTAAAATTCCTTCTTCAACATCTACAATTGTAAAAGTAATTTTTGAATCATTACCGCTGTGATTAGCACTAAGCTTTTGACCAATCTGCGGATCAGATCCGGGAGGTAGTTTGTCTTTCTCAATTTTAATTACAAGTTCTTTCTTATATTCACCGTATGCTTTATCAGGTGGTATTGTTACAGTTTTACTCTCTGCAGGTTCCATTCCTACAATTGCCTCATCAAACCCGGCAATCACATATCCGGTCCCGAGCTCAAAGGATATTGGTTGCCCGTCTGTAGAGGTGTCAAATTCTTTTCCGTCTTCAAATTTACCAGTGTAATGTACTGTTACTTTATCTCCGTTTATTGCTTTAGCCATTTCTTAAATCCTTTATTTTTAACCTATTATTTTATCCAGGTATTTTTTAGCTTCGACTATTCTACCCCTTTTTTCAGCACCTTTCGCATAAATAGTACATTTATTTTTCAGTTCATTTATTGTTAATTCAAGGTTCTCACCAACAAGCTGTCCTGTATTAATCATCTTTTCTAGTGAATAAATTCTGTATTCATCCAGGCGCGGCTGTCTTGAAAGCTGGTCGTCCCGGCCCCCGTCTTTAATGGTTAACGCAAAAGGTATGAGTTTTACTTCATTTGCCAGGGTTGCCCTAAGAAAAAAATCATAATCTTCACAAACAGGCATTTTTTCATCAAATAGTCCAATTTGATTAAAGAAGGATTTTTTAACAACAAGGGTAGACATGCCAATGTTGCATACAGGCAGGCAGTGCCTGTAAATTTGACCGCTATGCCTCTTGTACTTATTTTTTTGTTTAAGCACCTTCCCGTCCCTAAACCAGGTTTCTTCAGAATGAAACAAATCAGTATCAGGGTATTTTTTTATGTAATCAAATGTCTGCCTGAGTTTTTCGGGTTCCCACAAGTCATCTGAATCGAGGAAGGCAATATAACTCCCCCTCGAATTAAGAATGCCGGTATTACGGGCATGGGAGACTCCAAAATTCGAAGTCCTTATGTATGTCAGTCCTTTTCCCAGATATTCAGATACAAGTAAGATAGAGGAATCAGTCGATCCGTCATCCACTACTACCAGTTCATAATCATCAAATGACTGGTTTAAAACCGAGTCTATGGATTTTTTAAGAAAGTCTTTCCTGTTATAACTTGGTATTACCACTGAGAATACTGGAGGCATATCAGTCCTTGTCTTCCTCTAGAAGCTCCCTGCTGCCCGGCCGTTTCTTTTTTTCCTTGTCCTTCTTGCTTTTGATCACCTGGTTTGGTTTTTGAGGGACAGGTTTTCTGATTTTAACTTTCTCTTTCTTCTTTTTGTTTGCCATAATAAAATTATATCAAAATAATATATAAAAAATGACTCTTTACACAAAAGTTAGTATCTAACATTACTAGTACCGACAGATAAAAATACTGTTATTATTGATGTTAATATATTAAGGTAATAATTATGAGTAATATAGAACTAAAGAAAGTTTCTATGGTACTGCTTGATATAAGTGGCTACACATCGTTTATTAAATGGCATGATATGAGCTTACTTCATGCTGAGCAGATCATTTCAGAGCTCCTTGAATCAGCTATTGAGTCCCTGGACGGTATACTTACCCTGAATAAACTTGAGGGAGATGCGGCATTTCTATATACCGAAGTTGATGAATCCGATACAGCAATACCTAAAGAAATCATAGAAAAAGTAAACAGGTCATTTGAACTTTTTAATGCCAAGCAGAAAAAACTGATTGGCTCTGGAGAGGGCGGATGTCCGTGTGAAGCATGCTGTAAAATAGACAGGCTTAAACTAAAAGCTGTACTGCATAATGGAGAAGTAGCAATCAAACGTATAAGGCAGTTTGAAGAACTGGCTGGAAAAGATGTGATAATTATTCACCGTTTATTAAAAAACAGTATTGATAGTAACGAATATATCCTTATAACCGACAATTTTTACAAGCTAAGCGGAAGTGGTAATTATACTGCACCGGAAATTCGTACAGAGCATTGTGAGGGTATAGGGGATGTAAAAGTAATTGCACTTTATCCTGAATCTGACGAGCTTGAGATACCTGAATCTAAAAGATTGAGGCGCTTTTCCGGATTAGTTGAATCAATGCGTCTATGGGGAAAGATTTTTCATAAAAAAGTATCAAACTCAAAGTCTGGATTTAAGAATCTGCCTAAATAACTTTATTATCGAAGTTCGATTGAAGTATTAGCTGTAGACATATCATTAATAACCAATCGATCCTTAAATTCCCCTACCCCTAGAAAATCCAGAAGGTATGGTGGCAGGTTTCTGTAACGCAGTCTTGCTTCCACCTTAATTGGCCCCTTTGTATTTCCAGGCAGACTAACCGGGTATATCCCTGATTTTGGCTCGAAGGGCATCAGGTTGTTCTTTATAATATCAAAAGCCTTGAAAGGTAGAATGACTTCATCATATGTACCATCATCATAAATCCCTTTGACAAACTTTGACTGAAAATTAACAAGATATTTATCAAGGGGGACCTTACCTGTCTCAACAGCATGACTGTGGCTGTTTCTAAGATCTTTATTACTGTCCAGATCCCCTGAAACAAACAATATTTTGTCATCAGCATCCTTTACTACTATGTCTATCCATACCTGCCTTTCAGCTGTAAAGCCTGTAGGTATACCATGACCTGCCCCGGTGTTTGTAACTTTTACTTCAATCGGAAATTCCGAAGATCTTGAAACTCTATCAGGTGCAATTATTTCGAGTGTCGTACAGTTTTGAAGAAGAAAGTTTTTTTTCTCTAAATAATCTCTTTGTATTCTTGCATTTTCCTCAAGATTATCCGGATATGGAAAAGTATCGATTAAATGATTGTCCGGCCCTATCATTGAATGGTCTGAAAGAAGCCTCTCCGGCATCTCTTTGCCAAACATAATTGCAGCAGGGCCTTTGACCTTTTCCTGGTCTGCAACTCCGGGTAGAGCACGCATATGACAGTCCTGGCATGTTATATCTTTCTCTGCATATACGCTTTCCTGCCATTCGGTAAATGCTTCTTCTATTCTAAGGTCTTTTGAATCAACAACATCATGGCATGTACCGCAAAACTCTGATGACTGAATAAAATCCGCCTGAACACTTCTATGTTCAGAATTTCTTACTGCCTTTGGGTCTCCTTCCTTTCCGGAACCGAATGGGCCGTATTTAGTCCTGCCGGGTGCAAGGGGAAAATCACCGCTTACAAGTCCATGATTTTTTTCAATTATATGACAAGTATCGCACTGAACACCTAGTAGTGATATATCTGCCCTTTCTTCATTAGGGGTTAACGCGCCCTCGCCTATTGCAATACCAATCGGTGTATGGCACTTCACGCAAAACGTGCCAAGCCCTGTATTTTTGACTGCATCATTAAAAGCAATAAAGACAGGGCTAATCTGTGCGTATGCATGCATTGATCCTATCCACTCATCATACTGTCTCTGGTGGCACTGCCTGCATTCCGCCGGATTTCCAAAATCAGAGGCCGAGGGTTGAAACTTATCAAATGAATCGTCAAGAATATGAAGCGGTACAAAAACAATAAGTCCCGCAGTAACTAACAGATGCACTGCAAGCCAGCCTTGAAAAAGGGGGCCGTATTTCATCTGGCTTACTGATTGGGATTCTAATTTTACTTTTTGTTCGAGAAGTGAAACAGCATTTTCAAAATCGCCTTTCTCTTCTTCCGGTACTATTTCCGAACTGGCTCTTAGCCCCTCCCAATATCCAGGTTTTGTAGATATCAGGGATGGGGTATTTAGTTCAGTGCCAATAATTTTTTGAAATGGTTTAGATTTCCCAGCCAGAATTTTGTCAATAGAGTCCATTACCTCATCGAGTTTTTTTAGGACCTTATTCTGTTCCGACATCATCCTTGTAGGGACACTTGAATAGAAATATCTGCCCACTGCACCTGTTGCAATTACCAGGACAAGGAATATGACAGCAATTGTATTATAATCCCAGCCAAATCTGAATTCGGCATGAAGTGCAACTATAAAAAGTGCTAAAATTCCAAGATATATATGTGCCCAGAGCCATTTATCCAGCCGTCCCGGGATTCCCCTTACCAGGCGTTTGCGAAGTGAGTATGTCATAATAAACAGGATTATAAGTACAGCAATTATACCAAGAGAATAGACTGTCCCGATTTCAATTCCGGGAATTGGAAGTGTAGGCAAAATCGAATAAATTGCCCAGAAGACTATTCCTGCCGCTATTGTAAATATTGTAAACTTTCTGTGCATCCCATTCATTATTGATACTTTTTCCTTTTAGAAATTATATTTTCGTTGTCACCAAAATATTCTATTGGATTTACCCATTTTATTGCGTGAGTAGGACAGTTATTAGTACATGCTGTATCAGAGTAACCCATGCAGTTGTCACATTTAATTGCAAGGCGTTTACGATTAATTTTGGGTTTTCCCGTCACTTTTACTTCTGTATCAGTTTCCTGTTTATTGCGCATTAATAAACCAAGAATATCAAACCATTTAGACCCTGTATCGGATTTGGTAGATACCATTTTAATCACATTGTACGGGCATCTTATTGCACAGCCGGACACCCCTATACAGTTGTCATCAATAATATGGACTTCCCCGGTAGGGGCACGCTTAATCGCGTCAAAGTTACAGGTAAGGCACAACGGGTCATGACACACCCGGCAGGCCACTGGTACCGAGATTTCAGCAAGGCGTGTGCCTTTTCTGTCAAGCCGTGGGTAACCATGCCTGGACTCACAGGACTTAACGCAATTATCACAGTTTATGCATCTTTTAAGATCAATTATAAGCAGGCTGTCTGCCTGGATAATCCCTCTTTCTACTATTGCCTCAAGTCTTTCAGCTTTCTCGGTATCTCTGAGTACCTCAAATGTATTAAGTTTCCGTTCTATGATACTGTCTTGTATCATTTCAGAGATTTCTGGGTCTTTTTTAAGCAGATCATTAAAGTCATCTTTTAATACCTGTACAACCTCTGTCTTGGTAAAAGCAGATATTGTTGCACTCCGCGTCTCATCTTCGAGTAGTGCCATCTCTCCAAAATAGTTGCCGTGAGATATATAGGCTACAATCTTTTCCTTATCATCCTGTTTTTTTGAAACCTTAACAAATCCCGATCTTATAATATATAGTGAATCTCCGACTTCTCCTTCGCCGAAAATTATATCGCCCTGTTTATATGTAATTAGCTTTACTTTGTTTTCAAGCTGCTCCAGAGTAGTAGGGGAAAGTTTGGTAAAAAAAGGTACTTTACGAAGATAGGTTTGGACTGCCCTCTCGGAATATAAATTTTCAATGGAATCATTAAATCCAGGGGATTTTTTCATTAACCCCTTTAACGTATTGGATGGTATTTCAAGTACCGTTAATTCGTCCTTTGCGGTTACGGTTGCATTTCTTGGCTGGCCGGAAAGTGCAGCCATTTCACCAAAAATATTGCCTTCTTCCAGGAGGGCAAGAGTTAAATTCTCATGGCCATCTGCATTAATGCTAATTTCAACTACACCTTTCATTATTGCAAAAGAAGTATCGCCGTATTCACCCTCTCGGCACACTGCTGTTCCTGAAGGAATTGTGAGAATCTTGGAATTATCTATTAAGTATTCACAGTCTTCTTCCGAAAACTGGGGAAAGAGTTTTACAAAAGTTCCATTATCATTTAATTCTTGCATTTAATTTTATATAAATAGGATCACTTGCACTCTAAAGTAAAGCAAAAATTATAATTTTCGTCAATAACTTTAGCATATTAATACAATACCATTCTTAGTATAAATTTATCATATTCTGCATATCCTGCATTATGTGTGCATATAAAAAACAAAAAACCCGGCATACAAACAAATAAACAGTGTTTGACAGCCGGGTAAATTTTTGTGAAATCTTTCTTTTTAAATTAAGAAATTAGTCAACAGATAAAATCCAAGCGTCCTGGTTACCGCCGATTTTACCTTTTACTTCTACATTTTTACGTGATGGTGTTTTTTCAAGTCTTTCAATAGCTTCTGGTGAACCAGCTACCGCATAAACATTGCCTTCTTTGGTCCTTGTATCCAGAATTACGTGTGCATGCTGGCCATGACCATTGCAGGGTCCTGATGCAATCACTGGCTTTACAGTACCATCAGCTACATTTGGAAGCAGGCAGATAACATTACCAACAATAATATCATCTTCATGTACATCTTCTTCAGCGTTTGCTGCAAAAGAAAATGATAAAACAACAAAAGCCATTAAGAACACATAACCTAAAGAGCTCAAATTTAAATATCTCATAACTCATTACTCCTTAAACAAAAGTTTTATTTAATTCTAAACTTATTGATAAAATTAGAATCAACACATATTGTAGCAAATATTAAGGCATTTTGTCAATTAATATTATATCAAAAACTGAGTTTGTTTTTATTTTCTCTTAGCTAAATACAGATTCATCTTATCTGAAATTCCAGAAAGTTTATTTGAACCGCGCTCTTCAAATTGTATTCCCGATCCTGCAACCAAGTCCCTGACTGTCCGGGATACCAAGACCTCACCAGATCCTGCAAGGTTAGCAATACGAGAAGAAATATTAACAGCAATTCCAAGTACATCTCCACCGCTAAATTCAACCTCTCCTGTATGAAGGCCCATTCTAATCTCAATACCCAGGGAACTAAGAACTTCGTTAATTTCAAAGGCACAACTGATTGCACGTGCCGGGCCGTCAAAGGTCACGAGGAAACCATCACCAAGTGTTTTAACTTCCAGGCCGCGAAATCGATTAATTTCTTTGCGAATGACATTGTCATGTTTCTTTAGCAGCTCGAGCCATTTACGGTCTCCAAGAGCTTCGGCCTGTGATGTTGAATTTACAATGTCAGTAAAGAGTACTGTAGCCAAAACCCTGTCAGAAAAATCAATCGGCTTAGATCCGGTTAAAAACTCTTCAATAGTATCAATAATTTGTTCTGAATTCTCACCAACAAAGGGTAAATGGTCCATACCTGCAAGCTCTACATATTTTGCATTTGGAATATTAGCCCCCAAATACCTCCCTCCATCCACATCTATAGTTACATCATCTGTACGGTGGATAACCAGCGTGGAAACACGTATCGACGGAAGTATGTCAGAGATATCAATCTGACTGTTCATTTTCATGAGCGTAATAGCAGCAGAGGGATTTGCACCCAGGCGTTCAAACCTGCCCCACCAGTTCTGAAATGAAACATCATCTTTTCGAGATGGTGCAAACATCGGCAGGCTGCTTCCGCTTCCCCAGTCTTGGTCTATATATTCAAACAATGCCTCCAAATCTTCATTGTTTGAAAACCATGATGAAAAACTGGCAAATGATCCATAAAGAATTAAGGACTGGCATCGTTCAGGATGAGTACCCGCAAAAAGGGTGGCCATTGGCCCACCTTCTGAGATACCAAAAATAACTGCTGACTCGATGCCCACAGCATCTAAAACTGCCCTTACATCGTCCATACGTTCATCCATACTCGGAAGATCAATCACGTGGTCAGACATGCCGGTCCCGCGTTTATCAAACATTACAACACGTGAAAATGTTCCAAGCCGGTTTAACCAATGAGCAAAACTGGGTTCATCCCAGTAATTCTCTATATGTGATACAAAACCGGGAATTAAAACAAGGTCTATGGGGCCGTCTCCAAACACCTGATAGGCAATATGAATATCGTCGCATTTAGCATATTGTGTTAAGGGTTGTGTCATAACTGGTATAAAGAAATGTAAATATGATTTAAGACTGAATTATATTATTTTACTTTAACTTCACAAACGGAATAAAAAATTCTCTAAACCACAATCATTACAGAGCATGCATGGCTCCTGATTTTGTGTAGATACTAATATTTAAAGTAATATTAAGCTATTATCCAAAATACGGGATACAAATGCAAGAAAAGGAATTGTGTTAAGTTTTATAATTTGATAAATACAATTTACATGTTGGTTTAACTATACTAGATTATTTCTACAGGTTAGCTCAAAGTAAGCAGTTAACCTAAATACCGTAATTCTTTTGTTCAAGGGAACCTTTGTTGTTTAAAAAAACAAGCATATTATCACTTTTGTTAAGATACAAATATTCATTTCTCCTTGGTATTGCCGCACTTACGGTAGTTGACCTGGCTCAGCTTACTATACCTCTGATAGTTGGGTGGATAATAGACACTCTTACTTCCCCCAACCCAAGTCCCGATAAAATAACCAAATATGCACTGTATATATTTGGGCTTGGAATATTTATGGCATTTTTCAGACTTGGCTGGAGATATTTTATTATGGGTTCAGCAAGAAAAATAGAGAACTCACTTAGAAACGAATTTTTTCGACATCTTCAGAGCCTGCATTATGATTTTTTCTCTTCAAAAAAAGTCGGTGATTTAATGGCTCATACAGTAAATGATATAGAGACCCTTAAATTTTCATGCGGGCTCGGTGTACTTGTTGCTTATGACGGAATTTTTCTTTTTATTTTTATCTTTATAACAATGCTCTTTGTATCCCCGATGCTGACATTAATTGCTTTTATACCTTTTCCCCTGCTGGCATTTTTTATGTATAAATTCGGCAACCAGATTGAGAAAAGATTTCAAAAAACGCAGGAATCTTTTTCCGTACTGACTGAAAGTGCCAGGCAGTCAATATCCGGAATAAAGGTCGTTAAAGCATTTAACCGTGAGGAATCAGAAACTCAGGATTTTGAAAAAAGCAGTTTGGATTATTTAAACAGGAATATCCACCTTATAAGGGTCTGGGGTGTATACCAGCCATTAATTACCCTTATGGCAGCGTGCTCAACTGCTATATTTATCTTAATCGGGGGGCTTAAAACAATAGAGATGGATATAACACTTGGAAAATTCACCTCAATGCTTGTCTATCTCGCTATGCTGACGTGGCCAATGATGGCAATGGGCTGGTCAGTTGATATTATGAAAAGGGGTAATGCTTCAATTAACAGGCTGAATAAAATTTTCAAAGTCCTGCCCAGGATAGAAAAAATTGAAAATCAGGTTGATAGCCCCGTAAGTGGGTCTATTTCTGTAAAAAACCTCAGTTTTTCATATAACGGTGTACCTGTCCTTGAGAATATCAGCCTCGAAATACCAAAAGGATCATCCCTTGGAATTACGGGAACAACTGGTTCCGGGAAAACAACATTGATGAGCCTATTAATGAAGATTTATGAAATTGAAGACAATCGAATATTTGTAGATGAAACGGATATAAACAGAATTCCAAGGTCAAGAATTCAGGAAGCAGTAGTATACGTCCCCCAGGAAACAACCATATTCAGCGGCACGGTGACAGACAATATCACATTTATGAACCCCGATCTCACAGAACACCAGATAGTTGAAGCAGCTAAAATATCAGCGATCTATGAAGACATTGTACAGTTTCCAAATGGGTTTAATACTGTCGTTGGCGAACGGGGATTAAGCCTGTCCGGTGGGCAAAGGCAAAGAATAGCCATTGCAAGGGCAATGCTTTTAAAACCCAGGGTCCTTATCCTTGATGACGTACTTTCATCTTTGGATCTACAAACCGAGAGTGTTGTTTTCAAAAATATTGTAAATGAAATGAGGGGCAACACCCTTATATCCGTATCCAGCAGGGTCCCTTCCATAAGCGGGTTTGATAATATTGCTGTATTTGAAAATGGTAAAATTGTAGAATTTGGAAACCATGACGATCTAAAGGATATCAACGGCATCTATTCCCATATGTACAGGATGCAGACAATCTAGGCAGAGATAAATTGAGCACATTTAATTTAGAAGAAAAGAAAAGAACCACTACTTATGATTTAAAAATAATCAGTTGGCTGTTTGGTTATATAAGGCCTAACAGGATTTTTTTCACATTAGCATTAATATGCATGGTTATTACCGCAGTGTTTGAAGTATCAATTCCATATTTAACAAAGACAGCAGTTGACAGCTATATCTATCCTTCCTGGGCAAAAACCGAAAAACCCTACAAGGACATTCAAAAGCTCCACTCCTCTTACGCGGATGGCATAATCAAACTTAATGACAATGAAGTACTGGTTGATATGTCGGTGCTAAAAAGTATCGATAAAACAAACTTCGAAAAAAGTGGTGTTCTTTCGGAAATAAAATACATTGTATTTGATACGGACAAACTTGAAGAAAATAAGAAAACAGCCCTCGAAAAAATATTTATAAACAATCCCGCCATTTTCACTAACCAGGGCAATATTCACTATGCAAAGTTTAGCGATATCGGCAATTTACCTAAAAATGACATAAAGCTTCTGCGGGCAGATAGTATAAAAAATCTAAAGAAAATTGTTATCGTTATTTTTCTTTTACTTCTTGGTGTATTTATTTTTACCACAATCTATACCTACCTCCTTTTCTATTCCGGCCACAAGATAATGCACAGAATCAGAATGGATGCATTCACCCACATCCTGAAACTCCCACAGCCCTTCTTTGATAAAAACCCTGTCGGAAGGCTGTCCACAAGGGTTACAAATGATGTAAATGCAATCAACGAAATGTATACATCCGTTGCAGTTCAGTTCATAAAGGACCTGCTCGTTATTACGGGGATAGTAATAATAATGTTCAGCCTGGATAAAGAACTGACCTTTATAATACTGGGGCTTACAGCTTTTCTTGGCCTTGTTGCATATATGTTCAGGATGAGGTTAAAAACAGTTTTCAGAAATATAAGGATCACAATCGGCAAACTTAATGCGTTCGTACAGGAAAGTATACAGGGGATAATCTTAATAAAACTTTACGGCAAAGAGGAACAAAACTTTAATAAATTTAAGGATATAAACAGGGAAAACTATAATGCAAATATGTCGCAGCTCTGGACATATGTGATGTTTCGTCCTTTTATAGAATATATAAGTGTTCTCGGTTCAGGATTGATTCTGTGGTACGGCGGATTTAACGTAATTCAGTACACCTTAAGCCTTGGTTCTCTTATCGCCTTTCTCTACTACGTAAGAATGATATTTAAGCCAATACAGGAACTGTCTGAAAGATATAACATCTTTCAATCAGCAGCGGCAGCATCAGAGAACCTCTATGATATAATTCTTGAAGATCCGGAAATCACCGGCGAAAAAATTATTAAGGCTGAAAATGCTACTCTCGAGTTCAAAAATGTCTGGTTTTCATATAATGACAGGGATTGGGTTTTAAAGAATGTTTCTTTTACTATAAGCCCCGGCGAATCTGTTGCGCTCGTAGGACTTACAGGATCGGGCAAATCAACCATTGTAAACCTTATCTTAAAATTTTATAAGGCCCACAGGGGCGAAATTCTTTTTAACGGAGAAAATATTAACAACATAGATAACCAGTCATTAAGGGAAAATATTACGGCAGTATTCCAGGACCTTTTCCTTTTTGGTAAGGATGTATCTGAAACCAGGCCCGATGCCCAGAAAGTAAAATCAGAGTTTGGCCTAACGCATTCAATAAACCGGGCTGACCATCTTTCATCAGGGGAAAACCAGATTGTTTCCCTGGCAAAAGCTCTCTCTAAGAATTCAAGTCTGCTTATTCTTGATGAAGCAACCTCTCATATTGATGCCGATATTGAAAAGAACATTCAGGACTCAATTAAACAGTCTCAAAACAGGACACGAATGATCATTGCTCACAGGCTTTCAAATGTGAGGGGGGCGGATAAAATACTTGTAATCCACAAGGGGGAGATAAGTGAATCAGGTAATCACGACGAGCTGCTTGAAAAAAAAGGTATTTATCATACGCTCCACAATTTTCAGAAAGAAATTCAAAAAGTCTCTTCAACCCATAGCAATTAAATTATATAATAGTTCCATTATATGAATAACGAATTAAAAGAAATTAAGCAGCAGCTGCTCGATCATCTCGTAAAAAGGGAAGAGATTGATGAAACTGAGGTTAAGACAGTTTCGTGCCCGTATCCCCTTACCCTCCTGGGAAGCCACAACAACCTGTTTGGAGGTAAATCACTTTCATTTAGCCTCGACATCTACTCTTCACTTCTTTTTAAACCCTCGGGTGATGCCAATATAAAGATTTATGTGAAAGAACTCCCCGGTATTTTCAAGGTTAGCCTAAATAACATTGGAGTACCGATCCGCGGAGACTGGCTTAACTATATAAAGGGAAGTGCTTACATCTTAAAAGAAAAATATGATATTACACAGGGGTTTACCGGTGTTCTCTCATTTCCGTTTCCCAATTTTATTAACAATAAATCTATAGTAATTCAGCAATTGATTATTCTTGCTCTTTGCTATGTTAACAAAATTAAGATTAATTCAAACGAACTCCAGTTAATGTCTGAGGAGATCGATTCCGAATACCTTAACAATAACTATATGAACCTTGATTCGATAACTATTAAACATTCAAAGCCGGACACCCTTCAGTTTGTAGATTACGATAGAAGCAAGATGCGCCTTCATACAAATACCGGCGGGAAATGTAAATTTATTGTTATTTCAACCGGGACTACATTGCCTATTTTCTACTCTGATACCGAACTATTTACAAAACTAAAAACATTGCTGGATATGATGACGGGTAATAAGAACGGCCAGCCGCTTACAATCGACAATTACAGGGAGTTTCGGCCAAGGCTGCCGGAAGAACTGCTTAATATAGGTGATTTTTATTTTTCTGAATCCGAAAGGGCTGAAGAAGCTTCCCATCAATGGAGAAACAACAATCTTACTGAATTTGGAAACACTTTATTTGATTCCGCCATTTCACGAACAACCGATGGCAATTTAAAAAGTCTCATTGAAAATCTTAACAGCATCGATGGAGTGTACGGGACGCAGATAAGTTCAAACTCCGAAATCATAATATTTTCAAACATATTCCTTATAGAAAAGATCAAAGAACAGCTTAGGGAGATTTTTAAGGAACACGATATAGATATTAATTCCGGTGAACTATCCGATGGGACGATTTTTTTCTAGATAATTCCAACAAGTTTTAATGCAATTAACACAAGTGCAACAATAAGCATTCTTTTAATGAATTTATCGCCTTTTCTTACAGATAGCCTTGCTGCCCACCATGCACCGGCAGTCATACCTATGGCAAGTGCAATACCAAGGGTCCAGATCATGTTGCCTGTTATTACAAAAATAATCAGGGAAGGAATGCTGTTTAGCATTATGATAAAAGTCTTATGTACATTAGTTAAAACGAGATTGCAGTCAAGGCACCTTTGTATCAGGGCCATAATTAAAATTCCAATTCCTACCTGTATAAACCCCCCATAAAAACCAAGAATCACAAATCCCGGGTAAAGGAGCCACGAAAACCTTTTTTTTACACCTTCTTTGATTGTTGATTTTGGTATTAAAAGCGAAATAACTACCCCTATCATTACTATCGCAAGTACCTTTCTGAAAAGTTCATCACTTATCACGGTCGCATAATAAGCACCAAGTATTGCTCCGGGGATAGTAAGGAGCGCATAAATTACAGACTCCCTGGTCTGGTATACCTTTTCATTCCTGAAAGAAGCAGATGCAGATACATTCTGAAGCAGGATTGCAAGGCGGTTTGTACCGTTTGCGACACTTGGGTCAACACCGAGAAAAATAAGTACAGGCAGGGACAGGCTTGACCCGCCTCCGGCAGTAACATTTATAAATGAAGCCAGTATGCCGGTAAAAAATAGTAATATAGAAGCTAATACGAGAGGGAGTTCCATCTATTTTTTTATCTGTTTATGGTCAATACCATCAGATTTTCCGGTCACTATATCATGTGTAGTATTGATAAAGAGGCCGTTTTCAATAATACCTGCCCTGTGTTCAAGCTGGCGGGAAAGCTCCTTAGGATTTGATATTATTCCAAAATTACAATCAAGTATAAAATTTCCCTGGTCTGTAATGAGCGGCTCATTTTCTCCATCAAGCCTAAGCTTTACTACTGCACCCAGGGTTTCTATGTAAGAAGCTTCTAACTGCCAGCAAAAAGGCAGTACCTCTACAGGTAAGTGCCACTTTTCACCCAGCTGAGCAGACTGTTTTGTTTCATCAACAATAACAATGTTCCTTTTGCTGTTTTGTGCAAGAATCTTCTCCCTTAGAAGTGCCCCTCCTCCGCCTTTTATCAGGTTGCCTTCAGTATCAACTTCATCAGCCCCGTCAATATTAATATCGAGCTGTGTAACCGTATCAAATCCAAATACTTTAATGTTCATTGAAAGTGCATTTACTTTAGTTTCCTCGGAGCTTGGTACACATCGAAGGTCAGGAAGCAGTCCTTCATTAATTTTGCAGGCTATTTCTTCAATCGCAAAAATTGCAGTACTTCCAGTCCCAAGACCTACCGTCATACCCGGCTGGATAAAGTTGACAGCAAAAACCGCTGCTATTTTTTTCATCTCTGCTAATCTATCTGCATTCATTTAGCGTTAATTTACTTGAGGTTGGATGCCTCATCAATGGTAACCACTACTTTATACAAGTTAGATCAAATTAATAAGTTTTTTTAAGTCATAATTTACATCCGGGCCAAGGTTAATACTCACTATGTTTCTTCCCTTATCCCTTAATGCTCTATAATCACCAAGTGCCTGGGCATTTTTCAGTATTCCGAAACGTAAAGCCGAACTTTCTGATAAAGGTTCATCGGGTATCTCTATATCATCTGTAATATCAGCTGTCAGCTGTATAAAAATACCTTTACCACTGTCTCCTTTATGGAGCTGTCCGCTCGAATGAAGGTATCTTGGCCCAAACCCTGTAGTTACAGGCAAATTGAATTCAGAGGCCAGTTTCTTGGCAAGGCCGGAAATGTTTAAACCTGTCTCTTTGTCAGGAGTAAGAAAAGCCTGGATGGATATGTAACTGCCATCTACCACTTTTTCTTTTATCCAGCTGAGAAATGCTTTTATGTCGGGGATTTGAGGATCCGAAAAAAATTTAATATTTTCATAAATAAAATTAGGGCCTTCTTTTTCCAACATTCCGGTTTCTTTGTATTTTTGTACAAAATCCCTTGTAAAGACTTTAGCAGACTCGACATCGGGTTGGTCAAATGGGTTTACATTTAAAAAATATCCCGCAACTGCAGTCGCAAATTCCCAGAGATAGATCTGCCCGGCAAGATCATAAGGGTCTTCAATATCCATAATTATAAAAGGCAGGCCAGAATTCATTAAACCTTTTATCTCATCTTCTGTACTCTCATCGCCTTTTATCCTGATATAAACAAAATAACGGTCTTTCCCGCAGTCAGGATTATTATCAAAATTTTCTGCTGGTACGGGGAGTATTCCTTTTCCGGACTTCCCGGTACTTTCGGCGACGAGCTGTTCAATCCAGGAACTTAAACCACTTATCTCATTTGAGGTCAAAATTATGAGTTTATCAATTCCTTTTTCAGCCAGAAGGCCCATAATAGCACCCAGCCTCAGGCCCGTATTGGTGCTGATATCATTTTTGTTACAAAGCAGGGCTGATGATTCTGCCCTTTCAATAAATTTACGGATATCAAAACCTGTGAGGGACGCTGGAACAAGGCCGAAGAAAGAAAGTGCAGAGAATCTTCCACCAATATTAGGATTATTTATAAATACATTCCTGAATTTGAATTTTCGTGAAATAACTTCAAGATTTGACCCGGGGTCAGTTATAGCAATAAAATGACTGCCAATATCATCTTTATTTACGGTCCTGGAATACTCGCCAAAAAAATAGTTCATAAGGGATGCTGTTTCAACAGTAGAACCTGATTTTGAAGAGACTATAATAAGGGTTGATTCAAGATCCAGTTGATTGCGTACGGATAAAATATATTTGGGGTCTGTACTATCAAGGATATAAAATTTTAGATTATTTAGACCTTTAAAACTGTCTGCCAGCATTTCAGGGGCAAGGCTTGATCCACCCATTCCAAGCAGTACCACTGATTCAAAGCCGTTATCTATTATTTGATCTGAAAACTCTTTTAGATTATCAACTTCCTTTAGAATAGTTTTGGGAAGATCCAGCCAACCCAGCCTGTTAACAATCTCATCAGGTGAACTGCTCCATAACGTATAATCTTTATCCAGTATTCTTTGGGGAAAGTTAACTGTTTCAAGGGTTGATAAAACTTTAGTAAACTCATCCTTATATTCGCCTAAATACTCTTCATATTGAGAACCGGTGAAGGATGGATTTTTTGGCATATGATTTATTAACTGATCTATTTTAAAGAAAGAATACTTTTGGCTTCTTTATAAATATTTTCAGTATTGAAGCCAAACTCGTTCATTACATCATTACAGGGTGCTGATTCACCGAACCTGTCTATACCGTAGGCTTTTCCATGGCCATTTACTCCAACATAACGTTCCCATCCAAAAGTTGCTCCTGCTTCTACCGACAATCTTTTCTTTATTGATGGAGGAAGGATCATATCCCTGTATTCCCTGGGCTGTTTATCAAAAAGTCTGAAACACGGCAGGCTGACAACCCTGGTATTTATTCCTTCATTTTTTAGCTTTTCAAATACTTCGAGGCATATAGAGACTTCAGACCCGGTTGAGATTAATATAATTTCAGGTTCGTCTTCAGAGTCTGCAATGATATACCCGCCTTTTAAGGATCCATTTGCCGGAAGATATTTCTCCCTGTCAATTACCGGGATATTTTGCCTTGTAAGCACCAGCACAGATGGTGTATTTGCCGCAGTCATTACATGTTTCCAAAGCTCGGAAAGTTCATTTGCATCTGCAGGCCTGATTACATCTACATTGGGAGTCGCCCTTAGAGTCGCAAGCTGTTCTATCGGCTGGTGCGTGGGCCCGTCTTCCCCAAGTCCAATACTGTCATGTGTAAAAATATAGGTTACGGGAAGTTTCATTAATGCAGACAGTCTTAGCGATGGTTTAAGGTAATCAGAAAAGACAAAGTAAGTTGAACAGTAAGGCCTTAAATTGCTAAGTGCCATACCGTTTACAGCTGCTGCCATCGCATGTTCCCTAATTCCAAAATGAAAATTCCTGCCCTTAGTATTATCAATTGAAAAACTGCTGGTATCGGAAAGATAGGTATTTGTTGAAGATCCTACATCAGCCGCCCCTCCAAGTAACCATCCAACTTTACTTCCTATAGAGTTCATTATCTTATTGTTTGCTTTTCTGGTTGGAACGCCCTTTTCATCTGCGGGAAATACAGGGATTTCCGAATCCCATCCGGAGGGAAGTTTGCCCTTTTGAATAAGTTCAAATTCCTTTGCAAGATCAGGGAAATTGCCAGAATATTCATCAAATATCCTGTTCCAGTCCTGTTCGCTTTTTACACCAATACTAATTCTTTCTTTTGAATATTCAGTTACTTCATCGGGCACGAAAAAATCTTTATCAGGCCAGCCGTAAACCTCTTTAGTCAGCCTTATTTCTTCTTCCCCGAGAGGCGCACCATGTGATTCTGATGTATCCTGCATATTTGGACTGCCAAATGCAATGTGGCTTTTAACTACTATAAGTGATGGTTTTTGATTTTCATTTTTTGCATTTAAAATTGCCTGCTCAAGATCAGTAAGGTTATTGGCATCTTCTACGGTCTGGACCTGCCAGTTATAACTTTTAAACCGTTCTCCTACATTCTCTGAGAAGGCAAGGTCTGTTGTTCCTTCAATTGTAATTTTATTGTCATCATATATCCAAATGATATTGCCGAGCCCAAGATGCCCTGCCAGTGATGCAGCCTCAGAGGTAATACCTTCCATCATATCGCCGTCACTTAAAATTGAATAAATTCTGTAATCAACAATATCAAATCCGGGCTTATTAAAACGGCTTTTGAGCCATTTTTCAGCTATTGCCATTCCAACAGTAGTTGAAGCTCCCTGTCCGAGTGGTCCGGTTGTGGTTTCTATACCTTTTAACATTCCGTACTCGGGGTGTCCGGCACAATTACTGTGAAGTTTTCTAAAGCTTTTTATGTCATCGAGAGTAATTTCGTAACCATTAACCAGCAGTGCGCTGTATAAAAGCATCGAGGCATGGCCTGCGGATAGTATAAAGCGGTCCCTGTTGGCCCAGTCCGGGTTTGATGGGTTATGTGAAATGAACTTGTCCCACAATTTAAATGTAACCGGGGCAAGAGCCATAGCAGTACCTGGGTGGCCCGAATTGGCTTTTTGAACTGCATCCATAGAAAGGGTCCTGATACAGTTTATGACTAATTTTTCTATATTATCTCTGCTCATAACAGTCAAATTCAATAATTTTTTAGTTTTGATCTTGAAAAATCAACCAGGATATCAGGTTGATTTTTAGAAGTATGTAATGATAAACAAATTAAATTAGATAACAAGGTATCCGGTTGGCATTATTAAAAAAAGTTAATCAAGTTTGGCCTTAAATTTATCACTGTTCAGTATAATATTGACAAGCTCTTTTTTACTGTTGTCGCTATGATCCTGCACATCAAGTTCCAAAACTTTTTGGAAATGGTAGTTTGCCTTTTCATAGTCACCCATTTCCCTGTAAGTACGCCCTATTTCGTAGTGAGTAATAATAAAATCCGGGTTAAGCTCAAGTGCTGTAAGCAGTGAATCCCTCGAATCTTCAATAGTCCCATCAGGGATTCCTCCTAAAAATGAGTTGGCAAATTTTTTCTGAAACCAGTTTAAGTTTGAGACCTGGCGATAATAAATACCAAGAGCAATATAAGACGGGGCAAATTCAGGTTTAAGTTCAACCATCTTCTTTAAGTTATATTCTACATCCCTTGCAAGTTTTAACTTTTCTTTACCCTTTGAATACCTGGCAAGATTTCCATATGAAATTGCAAGTAGAAAATGGGTTTCAGGAACATCCGGGAATTTTTTCTTGGCAAGTTCGGCATAAGCGACGGACTGCCTGAAAAACTGTTTCGAAATCTCTATATTGGTTTCTCGAAGGTCTTCGCCGCAGTCATTAACAGTTAAAGTCAGGCGTTTGATTATTTCATAATTGTTTGGGTCCAGTTCATAAGCCTTTTCATATTCATTAAGTGCTGCGACGCTGTTAAACTCAATATAATATTTATCACCATTGGCCACAAAATCATCGGCAGAATCAGCAAAAACAGAATGAACATTCACAGATAAAATTAGAATCAGATAAAATAATATTCTTGTCATTGGGTAATAAAGTATATAAGAAGATTTTATAAACTGCATATACTTATTTATACTGCTTTTTTTGTAATAAGGTTTACAATAATCAAAAATGTCTGATACAGCTATAATTACAGGTAGTTCAAAACGCATAGGCAAGTCAATTGCGCTAACCCTTGCAGAACTGGGTTACAATATTGCTATACATTATAACCGATCCAAGAAAGATGCCATTGCTGCTCAGGTTTTGGTCAGGGAATTAGGAGTAAGATGTGAAGTCTTCAAAGCGGATCTTTCTGACCCTTCACAAGCTTCATCTTTAATAAAAAATGTACAAAAAAAAATGCCGCAATTAAGCCTTCTAGTAAATAATGCTTCAATTTTCAATGAAAAACGGTTCCTGGATGTAAAAGAAAAGGATTTTGACACCGAATTTAATATTAATTTTAAGAGCCCTTTCTTTCTTAGCCAGCAATTTGCAAAGACTGTTTCAAAGGGGATGATAATAAACCTGCTTGATGCAAGGGTTTCAAAAGTACATACGGCACATTTTGTTTATAACCTTACAAAAAATTCGTTAATGCATCTGACATTAATGCTTGCAAAAGAACTTGGCCCCGAAATACGTGTTAATGCAATTTGCCCGGGTCCGATCCTTCCTGCAGACGGAGAAAACGTAACACAGCTAAAAAGAATTGCTGCTAAAACACCTTTAAAAAAAGTTGGGGATACAAGTTATATTAATAGCGGGGTTAAGTACCTGGTAGAAAACAAATTTATCACGGGAGAAATGCTGTTTATAGACGGCGGTCAGCATTTATAAAGAAAATAATGATAATTGATATAGAAAACCTTAGACTGAGAACGATTATAGGTATTTACGACTGGGAAAAGGAAAATAAACAGGACGTTATTATTAATATAGCAATTGAATTTGATGGATCAAATGCGGGTGAGTCTGATAAGATTGAGGATACCATTGATTACAAAAGCGTCACAAAAGAAATTATAAATTATGTTGAAAATGGTAAATTTAACCTGATCGAAAAATTAGTTACTGATATTGGCAAAATTGTTATGAAAGACAAAAGAATCTTAATGTCCACCACCACTGTTGATAAACCCGGGGCACTTAGATTTACGGATTCTGTGTCAGTAACAAATACTATTGAGCAAAAGTAAAAATGAACACTGCTGTAGTTAGTGTAGGTTCGAACATTAACCCTTTAGAAAACATAAGTACTGCGAAAGAGATGATCTCAGCGGAATTCGATTTTATCCGTTCTTCTTCATTTAAAGAGACAGAACCAATTGGTTTTAAAGACCAGGACGATTTTTATAACGGGGCTTTCCTGGTACAGACAGATAAGAATTTTGATGAATTTAATATGCTGCTAAAAGAAATTGAGATTAATATGGGCAGGATAAAAACTTCAAACAAACAGGGCCCAAGAGAGATAGACCTTGATATCATAGTGTGGAACAACAAGGTCATTGACAAAGACGTATATGAAAGAAAATTTTTACAAAACTCTATATTAGAAGTCTTACCCGGATTTATTTTTTAATATGTCAAAAAACTTAAAAAAGATTATTGAATCAGCAGCAATTATAAACAAGGTAAAAGAACTCGGCTACATGATTTCCACCGATTATAAGGACCTTAACCCCGTACTGATAGGTGTATTAAACGGGTGTTATATTTTCCTCGGTGATTTGACACGGAATCTGGAAATAATCCATGAAATAGATTTTATAAAAATATCTAGTTACAGGAACGGCAGTACAAACGATGAAATAAAACTTATTCATGATATTACAATGGAGATATCAGGCAGGGACATAATAATAGTTGAAGATATTATAGATACCGGAAATTCAATTAACTATTTAAAGAAACATTTCGAGAAGTACGGCGCTAATTCCATAAAAACCTGTGCAATAGTATATAGAAAGAGCAACAATGAACCAAAACCTGATATAGAGTACAAAGGTTTTGAAATAGACGAAGGTTTCCTGATAGGCTATGGAATGGACTACAGCGGGTGGGGAAGAAATTTAAAAGATATTTATATTATTGAAGAATAAAAGGAGATGCAGATGGGACTAAGAGACCAGATACCCGAAGACATAAAAACAGCGTTAAGAGGAAAAAAAAGCCTTGATTTGATGGTTCTGAGAATGCTCCAGTCGGCAATTAAAAACCGTGAGATTGATAATAAAGGTGAGCTTGGAGATGAAGATATAATCCTGGTTGTTTCCAGCGAGATAAAAAAAAGAAGGGACTCAATCGAAGAATTTAAAAAGGTTGGAAGGGACGATGCTGCTGAAACGGAACAATTGGAAATTGATGTCCTGATGATATATATGCCGGAGCAGTTATCAGAAGATGATGTAGCAGCAAAGGTAGCAGAGCTTGTAGCAGAAAGCGGTGCAAAAAGTCTAAAGGACCTTGGTGTTGCAATGAAAATTGTAATGCCCGCTCTAAAGGGAAAAGCAGACGGAAAGCTAATAAATAAATATGTAAGGCAGCAGCTGGAAAAATTAGAACAGGGCTAATAATATATAACGGAGAACTTAATGAAGAAGTCTGGAAAAAAGACAGGTGCAGAGGGTGTAAAATGGAACCTTGGTGATCTTTATAAAGGATTAAATGATAAGAAAATAGAGTCAGACCTTAAACGTATTCACCTTAACTCTAAAAAGTTTGACAAAAAATACAGGAATAAGATCAAATCGGAGAAATTAACAGCCCCGACACTATTAAATGCTATTAAAGAAATAGAAAAAATCTCTGAAGGCCTTGGCAAAATACTGTCCTTTGCCTATCTCCTATTTGCTGGTGATACAAACAACCCCAAACACGGTGCGTTCCTACAGTCAATGCAGGAAAAAACAACAGAGATCAGAAAACAACTTCTATTCTTTGATCTCGAATGGGTAGCTCTTTCAAATAAAACCGCACAAAAATTAATAAACGATAAAAAGCTTTCCTCCTATAAACATTTTCTCCGGCACGAAAGAAAGTATAAAAAACACACTCTTTCAGAACCGGAGGAAAAAATACTTGCAGAAAAGTCCAATACAGGATCGAGGGCTTTCAGCAGGCTCTTTGACGAGGTAATCAACAATATTAAGTTTGATATCACCCTTGCAGGTAAAAAGCAGGTTATGACGGAGACCGAGGTTTTATCCCTTCAGTATCACCCTGACAGGAAGACCAGGAAAATTGCTACTGAGAGCCTTACCGACGGACTGGATAAAAATGCACATGTACTTACTTATATCTTTAACACTCTTGTAAATGACCACTCGCTAAATGACAGGCTGAGGTCATACCCGCATATTATGGCTTCAAGAAACCTGAGCAATGAAATAGACAACAAAACGGTGCGGGCATTAATTGATACAACTGTCGATAACTTCAGCATGGTCGAGACATATTACAATTTGAAGAAAAAACTTCTTGGCCTCAAAAAAATGTGTGAATACGACCGTTATGCACCGGTACTGTCAGATGACAAACCAATAAAATATGCTGACTGCAAAAAAATTATACTTGAAGCATTCGGAGATTTTTCTCCCAAAATGGCCCAGGTTGCAAAAATGTTTTTTGATAAGAACTGGATTGACGCCGAGCTAAGGGAAGGTAAACGGGGCGGCGCTTTTAGTCACAGTACAGTGCCAGGGGTACATCCTTATGTATTTGTAAATTACAGCGGAAAAATGAGGGACGTGATGACTGTTGCCCATGAACTCGGCCACGGCATTCATCAGTATTTATCAAGAAAGCAGGGATACTTTCAGTCTGATACGCCGCTCACAACCGCCGAGACTGCAAGCGTGTTTGCCGAAATGCTGGTTTTTCATAAACTGATAGAAACACAGGATAATGATAAGATAAAGCTTGCCCTTATGTGCGGCAAATTAGAGGACATATTTGCAACGGTATTCAGGCAGGTGGTACTTACCAATTTTGAAGAAAAACTTCATATATCAAGGCGAGAACTGGGAGAACTTCCAAAAGAAAAAATAAACGAACTATGGATGCAAACCAACAAGGCCATGTATGGCAAGTCAGTTGATCTCACGGATAACTATAAAACTTGGTGGATGTATATACCTCATTTTATTCATTCCCCGTTTTACTGTTATGCATACTCTTTCGGGGAACTTCTTGTTCTGTCACTTTACAATAAATACCTGACTGAAGGAAAACCTTTTGTGCCAAAATATATAGACATGCTGTCTTCCGGCGGTAATGACGTCCCAGAAAATATTGTGGGGAAAACAGGAGTAAAAATAAAAGACCCTAAATTCTGGCAGGGTGGATTCGACCTTTTAAACAACATGGTTAAAGAAACAGTAGAATTATCCGGAAATGTTAAGATATAATTTATAAAATTTTATTTTTAAACGAGGGGAAATATGAACACAAAGAAATACTTAATCGCATTATCCATACTTATTATAGTTGTAGCATTTGCTACTTACGTCCAGGCCGCCAGCACATGTGATACTAAGTTCATTGTTGAAAGCAAGGGCTCTATGATGGGAGGTATGGGTGAAGTTACAACAACTATGTTCAGGAAAAGCTGCGAAGAATTTGCACAGAAACAGGTTACAAAAATGTCCGGGTTTAACCAGGAGCAGCACATGGTTCAAAAAGACGGTTTTGTGTATACAAATAGCGACGGCAAATGGATCAAAACAAAAGAGCCTGAATTTGCAAATTTAAAAAAGATGAGAGCAGAAGGTAAAAGTGAAAAAGAAATAGTAATAGCACTTGGCGGAAAGCCTCTTAATAAAGATAGTAATGATTATCTTGAGCCTTGTTCATTTTGGGAATTCTTTGGCAGTACTGTCTGCTATACTTCTGACATGATCCCTGTAAATATTAAAAACCAGGCCATGGAAATGAATGCTATAAAGATTACAAGGGGTGAATACGGCCCGGAAGAAAATTTTAATGTCCCGGCAGATATTCCTGAAACTGATTTTAATCAGGGCGGAGAAATGCCGGACATGGATAAACTTATGAAAGAGTTAATGAAGGAACAATAAATTAGGAGAATTATTATGAATAAAATTGTTATTATATTTACACTTTTAATATTTAGTACACCATTGGCGTTTTCTGATGATGAATGTAAATCTCAAATGGATGCATACAGTAAAACCCAGACCATTACTTCCAATTTACTGAATTATCTTAGCGATCCTGCAAAGATGAGAGAAGTTACTGATTACTACGGTGAGCAAAATCAGATTGCAGAAGCATATTTAAAAGAAGGTAAATACCAGGAAGCATGTGATACATACCAGGGTGTGATTGATAAATATGACATGAAAACAATTGAAGAACAGTATTATGAAAAACATCCCGAAAAAAGGGCAGAACACCAGGAAAAATTAAAGAAAAGTAATGAATCATCCAGCTCAAGCAATAGTGAAGCAGATTCGTCTGACACAGTTTCCGAAAAGGCCGTAGATGCTTCCGATTCCGTGTCCGATTCAGCCTCGAAATCAGCGGAAGAATAAATTATGAAGGATGAGCCGGTATTTGAATACCATCCCGAAGAAGCTTTAGTAAATATTACACTTCCGGATAGTACTAAAAAACAAATAAATATAAAATCCGGTTGGTCTTTCGGTACCGGAGACCATGAAACAACACGTCTTTGTATTAAGGCTCTTGAAGAACTTTTTCAATCCCATCAATTAAATTCTGTACTTGATATTGGCTGCGGAAGTGGTGTCCTGTCAATTGTGTCATCAGCTCTAGGAGCGAAAGATGTCCTTGGAATTGATATTGACAGCAGTATTACTGATGAAGCAAGGAGTAATGCCGCTAACAACCATATTTTGGGAGAAATTGATTTTTCCACTACACCCTTATCACAAATAAGTGAGCAATATGAATTGGTTACAGCCAACATTTTGCTTAGAACAATAGTATCATTACTTAGCAATATTTCTGGCAGAGTTGCAAATAATGGATTTTTAATCTGTTCCGGTATAAAAAAGAAGGATAAGGACATGGCAGTAAAATCAATTGAAGAGGCGGGTCTTAAACTGGTAAATATCTATTCAGAAAATGAATGGGTTGCACTTCTATTTGAGAAAAATTAGGTCGCTCTGCTGGTTTCATACTCTTTTACAATCCGGCTTATTGTTGAATAATGAAGTGAAAAGTAGTCAGCAAGCTGCTGTAGAGTGTAATCACCTGAGAGGTATGCTTTAGCAATTGCATTTTCTTTTGACCCTGATGATTTCACAAATTCGTTAAGAGGTTTTGCCCTTTGAATCCTGGGTATTTCCCTTAAATCTTTATCCTTACTTACATACTTTTGAAGCTTTGAAATATAATCCTCATCACCAAGAAAGATCTGTTTTTTAATATTCTTTAGTATTGCTTCATCAGGAGGATTGCCGTCTGAGAACGAATTCTCTAAATCATTGTATAGACTCTTCAGATACTTATCATTTATCCATGCCGGACATTCCTCCCGGTCAAACAGAAATTTACAGCTGCTCCATTTAAATTGTTGGGGATATTTTGCAAAACCTGACTTAACGGGCAAATACAGAATGTACCTAACAAGCTCTGCAAGATATTTTTCCTTCTGTACAAGCACTGATTTAAACCGGCCCTGAAACAGGTGCCCCCCACTACTGTGCCTTCGGTTAAAACTCTGTGTATATATACCGTTTAACTGCCTCATCCCCTTTGAAAGATTGGGTTCAGGTGTCTCAACCACTATCATATACCTGCTGCCCATCAGGCAAAATGCATAACAAATCCAGCCAAATCTGTCACATACACGTTCAAAAACTTCTATCCAGGACTTACCATCTTCAGAGTCCAGAAACACGTTTTGGTTTTGATTTCCAACAGAAGTTATGAAATATACTGCACCGGGGAACTCAATTCTAAGTGGGCGGGCCATAAACTAATAATAACCGGGGTTACACTGATTACAAGACTTGACCCCAGCTTAGAGTGTTTCTAAATATTTTGTTTATTTTTAATATTAATATTATAAGGAATGGAAGTATCGTTAAGAAATTCAAGGTCTTCCGGCAGGTCTTTCGTTGTAATATTTTCAAACTTTATAAGACTTTTCACAAATGCTACAGCTTTTACGGAACTTCCGTCTTCAAATAAATTAATCAATTCTTCACATAAATTATCAATATCAATGGATAACCGTTCATGATTTAATTCAAGCATATCATTATAGCTTATTTTTAATGCCCCGCTTTTTAAAAAATAATTATAAGCCAGGTACGCTGAGCCTCCGTCTGCATAATGAAGAAGGTGGCCCCTTCTCATATATCTTAAAAGTTCCGAAATAAATACCAGGTATATATTTCTTAAATCTACATCCCCAAGTAGTTCTTTTCTCATGTTCTTAAATATATATAGTGAAACAATGTCTGCTTTAAGTTCATTTAAGAGGTAGTAGACCCTCCTGTTATCTTCCTTGGTTTTGCTAAGTATGTCCTTTAAATTTTTACCTAATACATCACGTCCAAAAAAGTGTCCAAGATCATGGCCCCTCAGCCAATAAACAAGTATTTTATTAATGTCTTCCCGGGAAAGTTTATCTTTATCGTAATAATCATAAATAAATCGTCTCCCGAGTTCCTCCGATACTATTTCATATCTTTTAAAATAAATATTGGTAAATAAAGAGACCTTTGGGGGTATGGACTCTTCTCTGGATTTAGTACCGGTATAAAATAGTGAGATCGGTTTATATACTAAGTTAAAGTCCCCGGCAAACCTTATAACATCAATGCAGTTTATCTCCGATCTGCTTTCTTCAAAATTTTCCTTTTTATTCTCAGGAATATATGGAAATTCCGTGTAAACATTATTGGCTATTTTGTCGTATTCTTTGAGAAGTGCATTTACTTCCAGATTAACCAGGCCAAAAGCTGCTACGTATCTTTTTTGATAACTTTTCTGGGCAGAATAAATCTTTCCCATAATGAGGGCTGAGTCAGGCGATTTATAATTTATGGAATCAAGGTCATAAATACCTCCGCTCATCTCGTCGAGCTTGTCCTTTAGCCTCTTCCTATCTTCTTCACTTAACTCAGAGATACCTTCCCTTAGGCTATTTATTATCTTTTCGTAATAATCATTTTCAACATCAAGAATCAGAGGGTCCTGCCCTCCCCTTTGGGTAAGCTGGTCGATATAATTCATCACTTGGGATACCGACCCAACAATCTTTTGATTAAATACTTTTAGATCGTAATCAAATTCAACTTCTGTAGTCTGTTTATTATCAAACATATGATTAAATGAATATCAATTGGATGGAATAAATCTAACTACTTTTTTTTCGTTAACAATCAGGAAATTAAGAAAAATATATTATTCTTGATAAAAAACCTTCATTTTGTACAACAATGCTTGGTCTATAACCCTTTTTTTGAGTATAATTAAATATTATTATCGGTTGGGGAGCTTTTGAAATATGAACAATGTTGCAGAAATTATAAAACTGAAGGGAAACGGGGTTTTTACAATAACCCCTAATATTACAGTCTTCGAAGCACTCAAGATTCTTGCTGAAAAAAACATAGGTGCACTAGTTGTAACCGAACATGAAAAGGTTGTCGGCATTTTTTCGGAAAGAGATTACGCAAGGAAAATCATTTTAAAAGGTAAATCTTCCATTGATACAACTGTAAGTGAACTGATGACAAAAGATGTATTATATGTCTCACCAGCAGATTCAATTGATGATTGTATGGCACTTATGTCTGAAAACCATATCAGGCACCTTCCTGTAATTGAGGAAGAAAAACTGGTTGCCGTAATTTCAATCGGCGATGTTGTAAAACACATTATAAAACACCAGAAATTTCAGATCCGTGAACTCGAAAAGTATATTAAAGGCGGATACCGTCTTTAATTTGCGGTTTCATTCTTTTTTATAACATCTATAATTATTTCTGATACGTATATTAATTGATCCACTAATATTATGCCCAGGGTAATTTCAGTCGGCACAGCAAATGTGCCCTATTCTTACGACCAGACTGTTGCTAAACAGTTCGCCCGTGATCTTTTTTCAAAGAGAAGGAACGATATTGAACGCCTGCTTCCTATTTTTGACCATACACTGATTGAAAACCGCCATTTCTGCTATTCAAGAGAATGGTTTACAACTGAACACAGCTTTGTTGAGAGGTCAGAATCATTTGTAGAAAACGGGTTAAAGCTTTCTGTAGATGCACTGGATAACTGCCTTAATAAAGCAGGTGCGGACTATGATGACTTTGACCATATCATATATGTATCAAGTACGGGAATTTCCGCTCCTACTATGGATGCCCTTTTGTTAAACAAGTTAAAACTCAACACACATCTCAAGAGAACCCCAATATGGGGTCTTGGCTGCGTTGCAGGAGCGGTGGGCCTTAGCAGGGCAATAGATTACGTTGAAGCCAATCCCAAAAGTGCCGTAATGCTGATAGCACTTGAGATATGCAGCCTCGCATTTCAAAAAGACGATTTTTCAAAAAGTAATATTGTGGCAGTGGCTCTATTCTCAGACGGCGCAGCAGCAACACTTGTGGCAGGCAAAGAACATAAACTGTACGGAAAATCAGATATTAACCTAATTAATTCCTACACAACAACATACTACGATTCACTTGATGTTATGGGATGGGACGTTGTTGAAACAGGTTTTAAGGCAATTTTCAGTAAAGATATCCCTACAATTGTAAAAAATAATGTAAAGGGAAACATACTCGAATTTGTTGAGCAATACGGACTGTCTATCTCTGATTTAAAGCATTTTGTCCTTCACCCAGGAGGTGCCAAGGTCCTTGATGAATACGAAAGGGCACTTGGCCTTGAAAACGGATCAATAATTCATTCCCGAAACATTCTTAAGAATCATGGAAACATGTCTTCTCCAACTGTTCTTTATGTACTCGGCGAATTTATGAGATCGGGAAACTATAAAGCAGGAGAATACGGTCTTATTTCAGCACTCGGCCCCGGGTTCAGCTCCGAGCTCATACTCTTTCAAATCCAATGAATACACTTTTTATTATGTTTTATATTTTTCTTGTCTTCCAAAGACAGATTGAACTGTTTGTTGCTAAAAGAAATGAGCAAATCGTAAGAAAGGAAGGCGCAGTTGAACATGATAAAGAAGGATATAAATACATCGTATTACTTCATTTGGGATTTTTTGTATCCCTTCTCGCTGAACATTTTTTATTTAAAACTCAATTCAATAGTTATTCAATTATATTTTTTGCTATTTTTATTTTCACTCAGCTCCTGAGATACTGGGCAATTATAAGCCTTGGCAGGTATTGGAACACCAAAATACTTGTTGTCCCCGGGTTAAACCTAGTTACAAAAGGACCGTATAAATTTATAAGACACCCTAATTACATCGCGGTAATTATTGAAATAGCAGCAATACCTCTGATCTTTTCCTGTTATATTACAGCAATAGTTTTTAGCGTTATAAACCTCATTACACTGAGAAGGCGTATCAATATTGAAGAAAAGGCTTTAAATTTATAAACATGAGAAAACTGTATATCCCAAAAGATGAATCAGAGCTTGCCATAATCAAAAGTATTCTCGATTCAGCTGAACTTCCATATTATGTAAGAAACGAATTCTTCGGTTCATTGTATATTGGCGTCGCAATGGGAAGCTTTAACAGCAAACCGATATTTGTAGATGAAGATTATTACGAAGATGCAAAAGAACTTCTTTCAGAAATCGTGAATGAAGATGAGTTTGAAACGTTGGACCAGGTAGAAGAACCTACCCCCCTCGAAAGTTTTATCAGTTATGTATACGATTTATTCACAAAAAAAAGCTGACAAGGGAAGGATCTGTGTTCCACCTGCCAGCTACGATTAGCAACAACCAATTTGACAATAACTTTTATTTTTTATCTTTCAGTTAATTCTCTGTTAATTCCTTTTGAATTTTTTGACAAGCTGCATGAAACTCCTTGGCAACCTCAAGAAACTTTATCGCACCTTCTGCTGTTGGCTCGGCATTACGGGTGTTAATAAAATTGTCATGGATGTTTATCCATTTATCATCGGTTTCCCCGGTCCTGACTACAAGGTTTTCAAACTCCCAGAGTGTCTGCTCCGGTGTAAAAGGATCAACCAGCTTTGTATAAAGCGGTACATGTGCGCTATCGGAACATGCCAGGAAAGATTCGTTAATACTTGCTTCATGTTCACCGTGAATAAACAGTGCCTGTGCCTGCTCAAGACGCTTTTCAGCATCTGCAAAAGTAGGTATTTTTTCCTCTACTGTAGCCCCGGCACATTCTCCCTTAACTCCCTGCTGTAGTCCAAACTCTTCTGATTCATGTCCCCAGTCCTTATAAAAATTGGGGTCATCTTCAAATGCAGGTATTTCGTTAAATACTTTTATTTCATCTTTTATTGCCTTGGCTCCAAGCCTTTCCATTACAAGGTCAAAATGTTCATCGCCCTGTTTTTCTTTTTCATATATTTCAAGAAGCTTTGCAACTACTTTAGGGGCGTTTCTCGTTGGGACCTTGCCTATTGGTTTTGCCAGCCTGGATTCATCACCATAAAGCCCACCACCGACAAAAAGCATCTCTGCCGGTACTGACCTTCCGTCTTTTGTAATTGATGCTCCCTGGAATCCTATATTGGATGAGGCGTGCTGGGCGCATGAATTTGGGCACCCTGAAATTTTTATTCTAAGTTCTTTAGCTGTCTCACTGTATTTGCCAAGCCCGTTTTTCATCTGCTCGGTAAGTCTCGTGGCAAGCCCCTTTGCAGAAGTAATACCAAGGCGGCATGTATCTGCTCCCGGGCAGGCAGTAATATCCCTGAAACTGTCAGATCCGGGGTCAGCAAGTTCTATATTTTTAAGTTTGGTATAAAAAGAGGCAAGCGCATTATCCGGAACCCACCTGACAACAAAATTCTGCTGTATTGTCACGCGCAGGGAACCATCTGCCATATCATCAATGATATCGGCAAGTGCCCTACCCGTATCGGAAGGAACATCTCCAAGCCTTACCCTTACATTTACTATATTGTAGCCCTTTTCCCCGGCCGGGCTTACATTTGTTTCTTTCCAGTCGAGAAATTCAGGGTCTGTCTCTGTGCCATCAGGCACTGATGTAATATTAAATTCTTTATCAGGAGCAGTTTCGTGGTCGGGAATGTTATTTAGAAAGCCGTTCCACGCAGGGTCTACTTCAAGGTTTTTTCTCTCCTCTTCAACCAGTTCTCTGAACTTGTCCATACCAAGTTTCCTGATCAGAAACTTCATACGTGCCTTCATTCTTACTTTTCTTTCTCCATGCCTGTCAAAAATTCTGACAATTGAAGCAGAGAGGGGAATCATTTCTTCAACCGGGATGAATTCACTCCAAAGGTGCCCCAAAGAAGGTGAAGCACCAAGCCCCCCTCCTACGTATAGCTGAAAACCTTTTTGTTTTTTCCCGTCTGTTTCTTGTATTCTTGCCCTGAATCCAAGATCATGGATCATTATTCCGGCATTATCAACATCCTGGTTACTTTCAAAACATATTTTAAATTTTCTTCCCATATTTTGGCATATAGGATTCCTTAGTAAAAAGTTTTTTAGTGCCTCGGCGTATGGTGTTACATCGAATGACTCTGTAGGTGAAGCCCCGGTAATTGGCGAAGCCGTTATGTTTCTAACGGTATTTCCGCATGCTTCCCTTGTTGTAATTCCAACATCTGCAAGCTCCCTCATCATATCGGGTACTTCATCAAGTTTTAGAAAATAAAGCTGTACATCCTGGCGGGTTGTGAGATGGAAAAAACCACTACCATATTTATCTGCCACATCAGAAAGTCTTCTTAGCTGAACAGAGTTTATCCCACCATAAGGGATCTTAATCCTCTGCATCTGCACTCCGTCCTGCCTTTGTGCATATACACCAAGCTGGAGCCTGATTTTTTGAAATTTTATATCCCCGGTCTGCCCTGCCCTGAATTTTTTTACATCTTTATCAAACAGGTCTAACTCTTCACGGACAAGTTCAGGAAGATTATTATTTATTTCTTCAATAGTTTTTTCGCCATCTAAACCATCGGCCATAATTAAACACCTCTATACATAGCTATTACGATTAATTTTAAATATTAAAGATTCTTAAGTTCTATAATTAAGATAATATATGCAAAAATACCAACCCGCTTGAACCCTTCGCTAATATATTACAGCAAAAAAGGGTGTAATATCAAGCAGTTATTATTATTTTATTTCTGATTTTAGGTATTTATTTGTCTCTAATAAAACAACATTTGATAAACCTATAAGACCGACAAGGTTTGGAAACGCCATAAGGCCATTCATAATGTCTGCAAACGTCCATACAACATCCAGTTTCGCAACGGCACCAACAAATATAAATACAATAAATACGGCCCTGTATGGCATAATAGCTTTTTCTCTAAAAAGAAACTGTACAGCCTTTTCTCCATAATATGACCATCCCAGAATCGTCGAGAATGCAAAAAAGGCAATGCAAATAGATAAAACTTCGGCACCAATACCAAACGGGATATTGTTTTCAAAAGCGAGGGCTGTTAAAGCGGCACCTGTCTTCCCGCTGTCCCAATAACCGCTTGAAATAATAACTATTCCTGTAAAAGAACAGACAACTATTGTATCAATAAACGTCTGGGTCATTGAAACAAGTGCCTGCCTTACGGGATTGGATGTTTTAGCGGCAGCAGCTGCAATTGGGGAGCTGCCAAGGCCTGACTCATTGGAAAATATGCCCCTTGCTACACCCATACGTATTGACTGTGAAATGGTAGCACCCAAAAACCCACCGGCTGCGGCTGTTGGAGTAAATGCATGATAAAAAATAAGTTTTATTGCGTAAGGTATTGCTTCGTAATTATTAATTAGGATCAATGTTGTTCCAAGAATATAGAATAAGATCATAAAAGGAACAATTGTACTAGTGACCCTGGCAATACTTTTAATACCGCCAATTATCACTAAGCCGGAAAATATGCATATTACAGCCCCTGTTATCCAGGGTGAGATACCAAATGCCGTATTAACTGCTTCACTTACGGTGTTGGACTGGACCATATTTCCAATACCAAATGCTGCAATGGCCGCAAAAATTGCAAATAAAACACCGAGCCACTTTAATCCCAATCCATCCGAAATATAGTACATCGGGCCGCCTATCATGGCCCCGTTTACATCTTTTTTCCGGTATTTAACCGCAAGTACAGCTTCAGAATACTTTGTAGCCATTCCAACAAGTCCGGTAATCCACATCCAAAATATAGCGCCCGGCCCTCCAACCGCAATAGCAGTTGCCACCCCGGCAATATTTCCGACACCTACAGTGGCTGCAAGTGCAGTCATGAGTGCCTGGAAGTGCGAGATATCCCCTTCGGTTTCATTTGGATCCTTCCTTTTAATAAGTGCAATATAAAGTGCAGGAATAAGTGCGGTAAACTGGAGTCCTCTTAAAACAAAGGTCAGGTAAATACCTGTGCCAAGGAGAAGTACAATTAACGGTATACCCCAGATATATCCGCTAAGAAGGTTTAATATGTGTAAAATTTGCTCTTGCATGTCTTTGGATTTAAAACTTAATCCGTATACAATATCAGAAAATCAGAATAAAATTAAGTGTAAATAATTATAGGAGACCCTGATGCTGATACTCATTGCTAAGTTTAAAGCAAAATCTGAATACATTGAAGAGTTTATAAACCTGTCAGAAGGAATGATTGAACCCTCAAGGAGTGAAGATGGATGTATACATTATGAACTCCTTCAAAATCCTTATAACTCTGCGCTGTTTACATTCTACGAAAAGTGGAAAAGCCCTGAAGACCTTCAGGAACATTTTCAGAAGCACTATTTTCAGGAATATGTAAATAATGTTGCCGAATTAATCGACGGACAAGGAGATGTCAGGACATTTGAAGTGGGTAACGAACAGGAAATAAAATAGCTTTAATCCTTATTTAGCTGCATTTCGAGCCACCCTTTTATAACTTTTAGAATATGTTCCTTCTGGTCGGGGCCGAGTTCCACCCCTATTTCAAATTTATGCCATTTTTCAATACATCCCCTGCAGCAGGTTGCTGTTGCATGCTGGGCAACAAAGACGGGATGATTCCCGTAAGGTGTCTGTTTCCCATCATTTGGAGGGTATGCGGGAACTATCCGGGTATCAATAAAACCAGAGGCATGATCCATTATAAGATCAATGCCCCTTTGGTTTAAATATTCAAACTCTTTTGATTTTAGTCTGAAACTGCTTCTGAACTTAGAGTGTGATAATCGATCAAGAATAAGATCAATTTCGTCCATTTACTAAAAGTTAGTTAGCGCTAAGCTGTTTATCAATTATTGGTTTTAAGGAATCAAACTGCCTTAGCCCCCTAAGATAAAGAGCTTTCATTTCAGTACCGTCCCCTGTTTTACCTATAAACAGGCTCGGTGTACCCCTTACGCCGTAATTTCTTCCGGCATTAAAGTCTGCATCGACTTCGGCTTTTTTGCTTTCATCGTTTACGCAGGCTTCAAACTTAGCCTTATCAAGTCCAAGTCCCTGGGCTTCAGGAATAATCTTTGCTGTATCAAGTTTTCCGGGATTATTAAAAAGGAAGTCATTCATTTCCCAGTATTTACCCTGCTCACCTGCGCAGTTGGCTGCAATAGCAGCAGGAACGGCCTGCTTATGAAAACTTAACGGGAAATCCCTGAATATATATCTTACTTTTCCTTTAGAAATATATTCTTCGTCTATCTTCGGCAGTATTTCATTATGAAATTTTCTGCAGTAAGGACACTGATAATCGCTGAATTCAACAATTGTTACAGGGGCTTTAGGGTCACCCTTTATGTAGTCATCATCAAATGAGACCAGCACCTCTTTAGGGGTATCAGGCTGGGAAGGTTTACGGGGGCCGGCAGTATTGATCTTTTTAATGTCTTCTGCAAGCTTGGTAACTTTCACTTCCTGGTTCTTCATACCCTTCTTTACGGTAGAGAGCTGTGAAATTGTCCAGGCATTTATGCCTAAACTAAATAGCAATATAATTGCCAGTATTATTAATATTGTTCTCATAGTAGCAGAAATTTTACCCTAGCTTTCATTGTATTCAAGAGATATGTATTTTATAAATTAAATAAACTCCTTTAGTTCATCCAGCATATCCTCATATTTACCATTAATCCTTTTGCAATCGGGAAGAGAATTGACAAAATATTTGCCATAACTCTTGGTATTTATCCTTTTGTCCAGCACAAGTACGGCACCACGGTCACTTTTGGAACGTATTAACCTGCCAAATCCCTGTTTAAATCTAATCACAGCCATTGGTACGGAATAGTTTAGGAAAGAGTTAATTTCTCTTTTTTCAAGATAATCGGACCTTGCTTCTATTATAGGGTCTGTGGGTACCCTGAACGGAAGTCTCATAATCACTACGAGTTTTAGTGCATCCCCGATTATATCTACCCCTTCCCAGAAGCTGTCTGTTGCCATAAGAACCGTATTATTCGTGTTCCTGAATTTGTCGAGCAGTTTGTCTCTTGGAAGTGTCCCCTGTTTTAAGACTTCTATCCCCTTATCTAAAAGGGGTTCATTTATTGTCTCCGTTACGCTGTTAAGCGTAGCATAGGAGGTAAAGAGTATAAGCGCCCTGCCGCCCGATATCTTTACAACATCCTGCAATATGCCGGAAACAGCTTTTATATATTCAGAAGAATTATATTCAGGAATATTAGCGGGCATTCCAAGCATCACCTGCTCCTTGTAATTAAAGGGTGACAGTACTCTTTGCTCCCTTACACGGCTATTACCGTCAAGGCCTAACTGGGTTTTCTGGAATTCAAAACTTTCCTCAACAGCAAGTGTTGCGGAGGTCATAACAACGGTCTTTGTCTTATCATAGAGCTTTTGCTTAAGCTGGCCCGATACATCAATTGGCGAAATGCCAAGTGAAATAAAAGAATTTCCCCTCCTTGCCCTTATCTCTACCCACTTTACGTTTTCATCGTCTTTTTGTTTGAAGAAAGAAGTTATAGCCTCAATGTAATATTCCATCTTGCTGTAAACACTTCTGAATTCTATCAGCAGTTTTGTAATACCTGGCATTTCTTCATTTCTGCTTAGTATTTCAAGTAAAAATTTAATCTCACCCTGTATTTTCAACAGTTTTACCCTAAGGCTCTCAAAACTCTCTTCGGCCTTTATCCATTTTTCACTTTTTTGAATATGCTCAAGTACTCTAAAACTTAGATCACCATTACCGTTATTACCTTCTTTTGTATTAGCAGCAGCGATATCATAAATCAGTTCAAATGACTCGTTGATACTACTTTCTATTGTATCGATTCTGGGTGATACAACTTCTTCAATTTTAAGCAGGGTATTCTTCAGTTCGCTGTTTTTATCATTACTTGAGATTTTATTTGCAGTGATTGCGGCAAAATTTACAAGTCCTTTAATTTCCCCTTTTTTTCCCCTGCTTTTTAATCTTCTCAGTGTCCTTGTAAGGCCGAATTTGGCAACAGACATGCTAAAATGAGAGGTAGCTGCATCCACGATATTATGTGCTTCATCAAAGATCACCCTGTTATAACCCGGCAAAATTCCAGAATCTGTATCATTTGTTGCGGCTTTTATAGCAAGGTCTGAGAAAAACAGGTGATGGTTTACAATAAGAAGCTGTGCTGCAGAGACTTCTCTCCTTTTTTTGAAAAAGAAACAGTCAGAATAGTGAGGGCATTTACTTCTAATACAGCTTTCACTCTCAGCTGAAACCTTATCCCAGGTGTTTTGCTTTGGACTAAAACTCAAATCCGAAAGAGAACCGTCGGAAGTTGTTTTGGACCATTCAATAATATTCTTTATTTCGTCACTCTCATCATCTTCTATAAGGTCCTGCTGACCGTCATCAACGGCTTCCACCCTAAGCAGGCAAAGATAGTTTCTCATCCCCTTAACAAGTGAATAAGTAAAACTTTCTTCAATAGATTCCTCCAGCATAGGAATATCTTTTCCAATAAGCTGTTCCTGGAGGTTTATTGTATTAGTTGATATTACAACTCTTTCGTTGTTTTGAAGTGCCCATTTTATAGAGGGTATAAGGTAAGAAAAGGTTTTGCCCGTACCCGTACCAGCTTCAATGAGTGCGATTGAATCATCATTAAAGGCCCTGGCCGTTTCACTTAGTACTTTTATCTGCTCTTTTCTGTGTTCAAAACTGTCTCCAAGTTTTTTTGCTACCGGGCCATTGGGCATTAGAAGTTTTTCGAGCTCGCTTAACTCGATTGCAGAATATTCCTTTTTCTTAAAGGGCTCAACAACTGAATAGATTTCAGAAACACTGTTATTAATAATCAGGAACCCAACACCGTTATTCCCAAATATTGATGCGAGGTGAATATCCTGCTCTGATGGAGTCAAGTTACCGGAGGGATGGTTATGGAGTACAATCTGCCCTGCCGAGGCAGAATCTATAATAGCCGGGACTGAGTATTCATTGCCCCGTGCAAGCACTTTTACATTGTTTAGAATAAAGTCTTCGTTAATATTCCCGACAAAAAATACCTCGTTGCCAGAGGCAATATGTATCTCTGTTTGTATTTTTTTAACTACTTCCGGGCTAAACTGGGTAATTTCCACAGACTAAAACTTAACACGGTAGAAACTCATTCCAAATAAAAGGATTATTGCTTTAGTAATAAGGTTTTGGTAGTTTAGTGAAGTCCAGGAGGGATGGCCGAGCGGATGAAGGCGCTGGTCTCGAAAACCAGTGGGCTCTAACGGGTCTCGTGGGTTCGAATCCCACTCCCTCCGAAATAATAATTAACTTTAATCATTGGTTATAATATCAATCCCGTTTACCGTTGAACCATTTGTAACCACTATTGGTTCAAAATCTGAAGGTGTATCCTCATCTGATTCATCTGCACCGTTCCAGTATTCATCAGGGAAATTAATATTTGTACCGGCAATCACAAACAGGCTGTACCTGTCCGGATCAAACACGGAACTCCGGTCATCCATTTCTTCGATAACCACCCTGTATGTACCGGGAGGTAAATTCTGAATACTGAAAGCCCCGTCTTCAACTTCTAGGTCTGAATCGATTCCGGAAAAAGAAGACATCTGCAGATTAGTGTTACTAATATTTACTGCCCTTACATGCACTCCGTTAAGAGGAGTTCCGGTCGAAGAAACCACACTGCCCCTGATTTCACCTGTCCCGGTAAGGGGTATGATATTATCATCCATAAAATCATCATCGTCATCATCTCCAACAACTGGTGGAGTTGGTATATCAGGGTCTGTTTCCCTGTTACTTCCGCTATCACAGGCTATAATCATCGAAAATGAAAATAGAAGCATTAAGAGCATTAAAAAGTTTATTTTTTTTGATTTTAACAATTTATCTTCCTCCAAATTTTTTACGGTCCGTATAGAAGCAGCGCCGAGCCAAGATCATCACTTTCGAGAGATCTTCCAAACCTGTCATCCTGTGGTATTGCAAATGGATACATTGTTGGAATTGCATCCGGATCTATTCTGTCAAACCCGTTAACTGAGTTTGTAGTATTGATACCCCCAATTGGTATGTGCGCAAATCCCCAGGTATGCCCCATCTCATGAATTACTGTTGCCAGCAGATCGGCTGATGCAGAGCTTGGTATAGAACCATTTATCAGAATAGTTATATCAGTAATCTGGCCGGTTGCAGTATTAAAAGTTGTGAGTCCCAGTCCAAGTACACCCGGAACACCAATATCAGCAAGTATTGACCCATCTTCATCAAATATAATGTCGTGAGTTCCATCATTCTCATCAGTTAAGGAGTTAAAATTAGAGGATGTAATATCAGTTTCAATCTGGTTAAGGTTCCCGCAAAAATTTGGTATGTTTGGAAGCCCGTCCCACTCATCGCAGGCATCCTCTACTATTGCAAGTCCATTACCGCCGCCAAGAGTCCCGCCATCAATTCTGAAATTAACAGGAAGTCCGGGAAGCGACCTGAATACAAAAGCTGAATCAAAAATATTGTTTAAAGTGTGATATGAATACGAGTTTTGTACAAAGAAAAAAGGACTCAGTATTATCATCATTATTAATATGTGCCTGGTCTTCATAAATAATCGCTCCTCTACTACATTACTTCGTTAATGCTGTTAATAAAATCATCCAGATTTACTTTATTTCCATTTACTACTCTTTGATTAGTTTTCGAATTAATTATCTCGAGCCCGTCTACGGGAGTTGCTATATATTTTGCTCCGGATTCGTCAGTCTCAATTCTGAGAATCCCCCTGGAAATACTTTTCAGTACCGGATAACCCTTTGTATTATCAGGCCCTAGCATTAATATTACATCTTCATTTGCTGTAAATTTTGGCAAATAAGGAGAACTAACTGTTTTTTCTCCAACTGTACCCCCAACTATTCTTAAAACTATCTCATCACCGTATTCCCCTTTTAGTCTCTCATCAACTTTAAAGGTTGTATATGTAAAAATAAGCCCCGTGTCTTCATCAATCCTGGCCTCACTTTTAACACAGTTGGCAAGAACAACACCGTCAGCAGTTCTTGCAAGATCAGCGGTAGTTGATCTTATTTCCTTAAGTGCATATGAATTATCACTGCTTCCCAACATGATTGAAGAAAAGAACAAAGTTAGTAAAACTGCTGTTTTAAATAGTTGTCTCATTATATTCTCCAGATTTTTATTGTTTTAATATAATATAGTAATTTTATTTGGATTACTGATAAAATTATCAGTTTGCCAGGCTTAAGGTTATTCTCCTTTTTTCAACATCGGCTTCAGTTACCTTTACCTTTACTTTCTCTCCAATTTTAAACCATCTTCTTTTCCTGCCCATTTTCATTTCAGCCCTGGGAATAAATCCCTCAACAAAATATGTGTCAATTTCAACAAACATACCAAACGGCAAAACGCTTATCACTGTGCCCTGATGTTCGGAGCCAACATGGCTAGTCATAAAATTGGCTCTCTCAAGATCCATTGATTCCCTCTCAACGCTATCGGAAACCCTCTCCACTTTGCTGCAATGCTCACATATTTTATTTAACTCATTTATTTCGATTTTGTTACCATTCCCATCTAAAAGGTTGTCAATTAATCTATGAATAATAAGGTCAGGATAACGCCTTATAGGAGAAGTAAAATGAGTATATTTATCCAGGGCAAGTCCAAAATGACCTATTTCTTTGGTTGAATACTCAGCCTTTTTTAATGACCTTAAAACCAGCATATTTACAGCATTCTGATCCATTTGGCCCCTTGCTTTAAATATTACTTTCTGTATATCCAATGGCTCAATATCGCCGTTTATTTCCAGCTTATAACCTATATCATTAAGGGCATCTTTTAGTTCGTAGACCGATGCATTATCAGGTTCTTCATGGATCCTGTAAATTGAACCGCTTTTACTTTTTGACAGATAATCAGCCACAACATTGTTGGCGGCGATCATAAACTCTTCTATCATACCGTGGGCAATATTTCTTTTTGATTTTTGAATGTCTATAACTTTTCCGTTTTTATCTCTTATTAGTTCCGGTTCGGGAAAATCAAATTCAAGTTCACCATTGTCCAGCCTCTTTTTCTTAAGATTCTCATAAAGCTTTTTCATATTTCTTAGGCTGTTCACTACATCTTTATGTTCCTTACTTACCGGCCCCCTCTTACTAAGCATCTCCGAGACCCCTGTATATGTAAGCCTTGCCTTACTGTTAATTATGCTGTTGTATACCGTGTAGCCTTGTATTACCCCTTCATCCGAAAAATCAATTTCGGCTGTTTTGGTTAGCCTGTCTTCATTCGGGACAAGGCTGCATAGATTGTTTGATAAGACCTCAGGAAGCATTGGATAAACTTTTCCAGGAAGATAAACACTGTTGGCCCTTTTTCTCGCTTCTTTATCAAGCCCGGCATGATCCTTTACATAGTATGAGACGTCCGCAATCGAGACAAAGAGTTTGTAGCCTGATTTAGTAACTTCAACGCATACTGCATCATCAAAGTCTTTTGCATCATCCCCGTCAATTGTAAAGATTAGTTTTTTTCTTAAATCCTTTCTTTTTTCACCAGTGGTTTCTACCACATTTTTATTTATCTGGTCTGCTTCAATTGATACGTTTTTTGGGAACTTCTCAGGGACCTGATTTTCATATAATATTGCTTTCCTTTCTGAATTTATCTCCCCTGAAATACCCAGCACTTTTTCGACAGATGATTTTTTAGTCTTTGGATCAATTTTGAGCAGTACAAGGCTCCCGTTTTTAAGCTGATGATTTTTAGTATTTCCTACTTCAACAGTTGGCAGGTTATCACCTCTTGGTTCAAAAAAATATTCATCATTCTTTTTGGTGATCTTTCCAATAAGCCATGCATTACTTTTGCCGTTTAACTTGCCTTTTGGCTTACTGATTTCCTTAACAGCCTTTTTCTTATTATTTAATATATATCCCCCGCTATTTAGCTTTAAAATTGCTTTAGCCACTGTCATTCTCTTTAATATATTCTTTATCTTTTTCCTTTCATCCCTGCCCAGGCCAAGTTTCAGCAATATTTCATTTGCCTTGAGAGGTGCATACTCCGGTTTGGAAAGAAGATTAATTATTTTTTGTTTGTATGATAATTTCATTTAAATGTATAAGAACCTGGCCGAAAATTTTAAAGTGGAAAAAATAGAAGATTATTTATATTTAATGATGTTGAATAATATATAACATTCAGATAGAATTGTCATTCCATAAAATATTTATTTTTGTCGGAGCAAACATGTTAAGGACAAATATCATAGGTAGTATCTTTATAATTTTAATCGTATTCGGACTGGTAAGTTTTGCAATATCACTCAGGATTTCGCTTGAATGGGCCACCTATTTTAAGATATTGGGTATTGTTGCAGTAATTGCATTAGTTGTTTCTGCCATAACACACCTTATTCCATCTAAACACTAGGTAATTATTAAACCACTTTCCCCTTCTTGAGAACTAATTGAATTTTCAACATCTTCCGGATAACTCCGGGCTATTTGTATTAAGTAGCTCTGGGAACCTGGTTCGTTTTCAATATAAAACAGCAGCTCACTTAAATATTCATTCATAATTTCATGAGCTATTTCCATTGTAAAACCTTTTGATTCATATTTTTTTATACTTTCCTTAATAATAGCCATAATATTATAAGAGATCTCATTGGCATAACTGTTTTCGGATTCATATTCATAAAATACGCCTTTTATTTCAGTATCAATCGAATTGCAAACCTGTTCCAGGCCCCTTTGAAGATCCCTGTTGTCGATACGTCTGTTTGCCCGAAAACTTGTTGCAATACACCTTTCAACATAGGCAAATATTTCGGTGTTTTTATTAAATAGTTCTGCTCTTTTGACATATGTCTTGATACCTTCTTTTTGGACTCTCAGCTTATCAATTCTTTCCTGGTGGTTTTTTTGCCCCTCAATATAGTATTCACAGTCGAGAGGACAGTTTATCTCTATACCTCTGTACTCTCCGCAGCATTTTGGACATATTTCGTCTTGCTTGGCAGGGCAGTATCTTTTAGCTTTTGCCTTTCGGCAGTGTACACATTTCATTTCATTTTAATCCAATAAAAAAAGGAGTTACCAATTAATGGTAACTCCTTCAAGTTTTTAATATAATATTTTTTATTATTAATTACATGTACCGCCGCCGCAAACACCAGACATGGAATCTGCCATTGTACATCCTGAACCATCTGGGCACTCCGGATCTGCGCAGTCTACTAATCCATTAGCATTATTATCAATTAAATCGTTACATATTTCCATTAACGGATCAGATGCTGCCTGCGTTATGATAACAACTACCTCAATAGTCCTGTCTGCTACGGGTACTGATGGACAAATAGGATTTTTTGATGAAGGGTCTGGTAATATAATAGTTGCAGTTATAGTCTGAACACCGCCTGAGCCATTTTCCGTTACATATTCAGTAGTTGCCTGTCCCTCCGTGAGAGAACCAATAACCGGAACTGCTGCAAGTGCAGGATCTATACCACCTAAAGCAGGGTCTGCTGCTTCAAAATTTACAATAGTCCCTGGTGGAACTCCCTGAGTATCAAATTGGAGTGTAAGAAAAATTACTAGAGGTTCACCAATTGGGTTAGTCGTTACATCCTGATCATCCGGTGGAATTAACCTCACAGGATTTAGAACGATCGGGAAAAAGTCGGATTGAGGATCACCGCCCGGTGTTGTAACAGTTACACCTAGATTTACAGTTGCAACTTCAGTTGCATCCTGAACTCGTGGTGTTTGATCAATGAATAGCCCTGTAAACATTTCTACAAAGGCCATACCATCAATAATTAAATTGTCGTTACCTGTTATACAACCTCTTAAGTTTGAAGGAAGACTGCTACTGTTAATCTCTACCTGTACAGTAGAACCATCAGGCGTAAGATCTTGATTTGCAGTTATTTCTAATTGTATTTCATCACATAAATTTCCAAATATTTGACTTGGTACATTACCATTGACCAGAATTATTTGTGTTCCGAATGGATCTAAAGAAATGACTCTGTTATTTAAATCGCCATCCCCGTTTAAACAGCTGTAAAGACAGGTCACAGTCAATATTAATAACAATTTTGGTAAAAAATATAATTTGTTCACTTTATATATCCTCCATAAAAATCCAATTCAAAGAATTATCAGTTTCCATCACCTAAAGTAATTTCCACTGTATCAATACTTCCGCTTAACGTAGATGCTGTTAAAGTTGCCAATGTAACGTTTGTTTGACCTGAAATCAAAACTACAATTGTGCTAATTCCTCTATCATCTGTAACTGTTTCAAAAGGTGATTCAAAAAATCCGCCCATATCAAAAATTTCAGGAATTGGTACTAATTCACAGTCTATATTTCCACAAGCATCTGGGTCAATAAACTGTAAACCGTTTGAATCTGCAACACCATCACCATCAGTGTCTATTACTATATCGTTTAGACCTGCGAAACTTAGATCCCACCTTACTCTTACACCATTTAATGGCAAGCCATCAGGTCCTAATACAATTGCTTCAAAATTTTCTGTAACTATGCTTTCAGGAATTATGGATAAGTCTAAGTCGCCTGTAATAATAGAAACAGTTGAGTTAAACGGTGCAAAAGGTGGATTTGAACCACCACAACCTCCAACTATCCCAAAACAAATTACAGCAACAGTAAAAACTGAAAGCAGTTTGTTCTTTGTAGCATTTTTTATTAAATTGAATAAATACATTTTCATCCTCCTTCTCGGATCATTATCTGACTATTCTTGGCGTAATAAATACGATTAATTCTCTTCTCTGGTCTTGGGTACTTGTGTTCTGGAATAAGAACCCAAATAATGGAATCCTTGAAAACCACGGAACACTGCTTGTACTGTCTGTAATGGATCTTGTGAATATTCCCCCGATCACAATTGTTTCACCATCAGCAGAAAGTACCTGTGTTTCAGCCTCGTTTCTTCTAATACTTGGCTGACCGTTTGCACCCTGCAATGTTGCATCAGGGGCGTTGTCTGTAACTTTTATTGTCATTAAAACTCTTTCATCATTGGTAACCTGTGGCGTTACTTCAAGCCTCAGGGTAGCATCTACAAACTGAGTCTGTGTACCAGCAGCTGACACGCTTAAAAAAGGTATTGATACACCCTGCTCTATCCTTGCAGGTGTATTATCAAGTGTTAATACTTTTGGAGAAGAAAGCACCCTGCCGTCTCCTCTGTTCTCAAGAGCAGAAAGTCTTATGTCAAGGTCATATGCACCTGTAACACTTCCAAGTACAAGCCCGAAAACTCCACCGGCCCCAGTACCTGCTGCTGCAGGAAGGTCTACAATGAACGAATCTCCGTTTGTACCAAAGGGTGAACCAGTGCTTGTACCACCGGCTGCTACACTTGATGGAAATGTTGCACCAGTAGGATTACCAGTCTCTGCTGAAGCCCTGTAATTAAACCCCCACTGAACACCAAGTTCCCTGGTAAAATCGAGAGTTGCCTGGACTATCCTTGATTCAATTAATACCTGTGGGGTTCTTGTATCAAGGTCCTGTAGGAGCTGTGTAATTTGCGCCACTCTTGCGGGTGTATCAGTTATTAACACACTGTTTGTCCTGGTATCAACTCTCATATCACCACGTGTACTTAAAATTGGATCTGCAAGAGGCTGTAATTCTTCAGCCCTTGCATAATTAACAAAAACCTGTTTTGTAATTAAAGGTTCAAACTGTTCGTTTGACTGTGATGCCTGCTGGAGAGCCTTTTGCCTTGCCTGCAGGGTACTTAACGGTGCAATTTTTAAAACATTACCTTCAACAATTGCACCAAGACCTGCATCTTCAAGTACTATATCAAGAGCCTGGTCCCATGGAATATTGTTAAGTTTTAATGTTACTGAACCCTCTACATTTTTGGCAACAACCATATTGAAGCCGCTAATATCTGATAGGATTCTTAAAACATCTCTAACATCGGCATCCTTAAAGTCAAAAGATACTAATTCTCCTCTGTATGTTTTTATTGCACCAGGAGTTGAAACAACCCTGACATCAAATGCCCATTGTTCTGATTCACTTTGTGCAATAATCTGTTCATTACTGTCAAGATCAACATTCTGGAAATTAATTGTAATTTTATCCGGGTCCTGAATAAGGTCATACTCAACATCATCACCTTCAGCTTTATACTCAATTACAATTAATACATCATCCTCTTTTACAGGATCTCTGAACGAAGATATAAAACTTAACGGACTGTCATATTCAGTCACATCACGTGCAACCTGGAATTTTTGAGCAAGAATTACATCTTTAAGTTTTAAAGTTAGTCTGCCGCTTTCATTCGGTGTAGTCTCATATACTACAAGATTATCTGATTCAATTGTTACAATTGCTTTACCTTCTTTTGCTTCAAAACCAATTGCTTCAATCACATTTAATTGATCAGTATTAATATTGGAGTAAGGGTTATCATTTATACCCTGTGCTATACCCAAATTCGGTATAAGGAACAAAAATGACAAAAAAGCAGTATAGAAATTTAATTTTTTTATGTTCTTATATTTTAGATATCCCATCCCTTGCTCTACCTCCATGTTATTATTACAAAAATTTAGTTTTCATCCTCTTCATCAGCAAATGCTAAAACTGATTTTTTAACTTCTACTTTTTGTTCACCAAATACATCTTCAAAAAATCTTTTTTCGTTAACAAGTAAACCGTTTTCTGAAACTTCAAGAATAACTCCGTTTCTATTTCCAATTTCATCTGTCCTACCCAAAAAGTAAGTATTTTTTTCAGGGTCAACTACCATAGCCCTTGGCTCATTTTCAACCCATACAATCCCCACAATTCTATACTCATCGAGTGGAAACCTCTTAATTGGTGGTGTAGTTTCAGATATTGTTGATTCTCTTTCTTTTGGTTCTTTTATAAAAGGCTTAAAAGGATCTCTTTTACCAACTGCCTGGTATAGAGGCCTTGTTAAGGATTCCTCTATTGAAATTCTTGGTTCAGGTTTTTCAGAATCGACAAGGATATCATCTACCTGATTGGAATTATTCTCCAGATCAACATTAATAGTTCCATCGGGTGACTTTTCAATTACTTCTTCTTCTGCATCCTGATTAACTGCATCCATACCACTTTCAGCCGTATCTTTTGATTTCTGTATTTGCCTTACACCATCGGCCAGTGTTGTTTCAGTACTGTCCTTTACCTTTTCAGTATCCTGAGCAAAGGCGAAACCAATACTCAACAAAAACAAGGTATTAATGACAAATAAAATTTTAAGTAGTTTAAATATTTTCATATTTGATACCGTTTATATAATTATTTCTTCTTTTTATTTCTTGTTTTTCGATTTTTCAATTTACTTCCTTCTGAAGCAGGTTTAGGAGGTAACAATCTAAATGTTACAGTACTAAATTCTGCATCAAGGAGGATATTCTTTGCATTAGAATCTTTACTTCTTTTTAAGTTTAAATCCCTCACATTTACGATCCTGGGCAATCTTGAAATACGGTCAAAGAAATTTGCCAATTCAAAATAATTGCCTTTAACCTTCATTTCTATTGGTATTTCTGCGTATATGTCTTTATTTACCTGTGACTTAGGGGCAAAAACTACTGGTTCCAGCCCTGAAGCTGAAATATCAGAATATACGCTGTTAATTAATGCAGGTATTTCTTCTTCCTTAGGTAATTTTAATGAAGCAATTTTAAATTCTTTTTCCAGCCTTTCATTTTCAGCAATAAATTTTGGAAGATCCTTCTTGATATTTTCAAGTTCAGTAAGTTTTTTTCTTTTAGTCTGCAATGTAGTATTTAAGCTACTTAACTGCTGATTATTCGGTGACCAGAAAAAGTACCAATAAGCACCAGAAATTATTAAAATTAAACCTACAAAAATCCCAAGCTTTGTAATTAATGTCTGTTCATTTAGCCAATCTGTTAAATTATCTAACATTTTTGCCTCTGTTTAAATCTCGTTTCCCTTACTATTAGAATCAGGTTCTTTATTTTCTTTTTTAGGAGTATTTTGCTTACCAATAAAATCCATACTGGAAGTTATTTCAAATTTTCTAAGGGGAAGACTGCTCACATCTTCCTGTTTAATAACTTTTAGTTTCACATTTTTAAAATAGTTTGAACTCTGGAGATTTTTCATAAATTCCGCTACTGTAAATTCATTCCACGCAATACCGGAAATTATTGTTGAACTGCCTTTTGATTTAATATTATCAATCCATGACCTTGCCGGGATAGATGTGGATAATGAGTCCATCACGTAAAGCGGTCCTGATCTTTTCTTTTCAAGGTTGGCAATAATCTGAATTCTTCTTTCAAGTTCCTTATTTTTTTCCTTAAATTCATTAACCTGCTCTTCGACATCTTTTAAAGCTATAATCTTTTTTTCGGTAATTTTAATTTCATTTGTTGTCTTACTAATTTTTCCAGCCTGGCTGAAATGAGTCGCAAGAATAACTCCAAGTACTACAAGTAGTGCAAGTGTACCAATAAATATTTCCCCGATACCTTTACGGGGTTTCTTTATCTCAACTTTAGGAAGTAAATTAATTCTAATCATTAATTGTCTCCGATTCTCCTGAGGGCAAGTCCTACTACAACTCCCATTTTAGGTGAAATATCAGAAATATAATTAGGGTCAAACTCAGTATCGCTGACAGTAATATTGTTAAAAGGATTTGCAAGTTCTACATCTATATCAGTTATGTCCTGAAGGGTTTCAATAATATTAGGAACTTTTGAAGATCCGCCGCTGAGAATAATCCTTGATATTCTGTCCTGTGAAAAATTAGATGAAAAGAAATCAAGTGTTCTTTTTACTTCACCTGTAATAAGGTCAATGTAGTCATTTGTTATTCTTTCAAGTTCAAAAGGGATTTCGCCGTGTCCAAGACTATGCTTTGCTTGTTCTGCTTCTTCGAATCCAACATTTTGTTCCTTCATAATCCATTCTGTGAATTGATTACCACCAGTTGTTATGTCCCTTGTAAAGATTGAAACACCGTCTTTTAGAATATTTATGTTTGTTACAGAAGCGCCCATATTGACAAGAGCTGTTACTCCACCCATGTCAGAATAGTTGACCTCGTACATATTCTCTAATGCAAATACATCTACATCAACTATCATTGGATTAAGCCCAACACTTCTTACCAAAGACACATAGTCATTTGTAATATCTTTTTTAGCTGCAACTATAAGAACGTCCATATTACCTTCCGGGGAAACTTCAGGAAGAACCTGGTAGTCAAAATTTACATCTTCAACGCTTTGCGGTAGATACTGTTCCAGCTCCCAGGGAATTGATTCTGCCAATTCGTTTTTGGACATAGAAGGAAGTGTTACTTTCTTTATAATCACGGAATGGCCGGAAATAGAGATAACAACATTCTTATTTTTAACCCCCAAATCTCTTACAAGATTTGATAGAGTTCCGGCTACGGCATCTCTGTTTGTAATGACTTTTTTTACTATTGAATCAGGCGGAAGAACTGCTTCACCCACATTTTTTAGCTGGTAGCCACTTCTGCTGCTTTTAAGTTCTGCAAGCTTTAAACTGGCTGATCCGATGTCAAGACCAATAATACCTTTATTCCCAAAAAACACTTCATCCTCCTCGACGAATATCTAATTTAAACATCATTACTTTTTTTTATCAAGCTATATTTAAGTAATTTAAAAATTCCCTTTAAGTACCTCAACCTATTATATTGTAATTATAGGTTTATTTTATTTTTTGGCAACAACTATTTAATTTTTAGATAATTAATAATGATAATTAACTAGTTGATATAACTACTTATGATTAATACTTTTATGGGATATAGGGGCAAATAGTCAAAAGAATGTGTATTTATGGATATTAGAGAGGTGTAATACTATTCAGGGAGTAATACTTCATCATAAAATATCTCTACTTCCTTGGTAAAAGTAGAAACGGGATCAGTCTCAAAAGTTATTGAGAAGAAAGCACTTTCAGAAGGCATAAGCAATAGTTCTTCCGCCTCGCCGAGCACGTTAACAGAGTTGGATTCAATAGTAACACCATTCTCATCAATTAACTCAATTAGAACAAATACAGATGAAACAGCTTCGTCGGACATGTTTATTACTGCACCGTTAAATTCAAATTCCCCTGATCTTGATACAGTTTCCAGTATAGGCCCGTCAAGTACGACCTCACCTCCATTATCACCTGAACTATCGCAACCAATTAGAAATGCAGACAATAATATCGATATTATAAATACTGGTATAAATCTTCTCATTTCTCTTTCTTTGTTATTAATTTTGTAATTGATATTACATTCTTTGTTGGATCATTTGGCTTTGCCTGATCAGCAACTTTTTCGTCTGTACTATGATGATCATCAATTATATCTCCAAGTACTTTGTGCATTATTTTTAGTGCTCCGATTGAATGCTCCTTGAGATACCCTTTATCAACAAATTCCTCTTCCTTTTTCTTCTTTGTAAATAAATAAACAATAAAGGCCTGGTTATTAAATACTACCAACATTGCAAGATATAATAGAAAATTATCTGCAAAAACCTTTTTAAGAAGTGTCATGTTATCCGAACCTATTTTAACAATACCAAAAGGTTCGGCGGCATCACGTGCAACAAAAGGAACTGTAACAGAAATGTTTCCCTTGTTTTTATTTACGGAAAATCCTTCCCGGGGATAAAAATCCTTAAGGAAGTATCCGTTCACGGAGCCTTTTACAACATCTTCTTTAAATACAACACTGAAAAACTTTGGAGCAATTTCAAATGTATTGAATAATTTCTTCCTTCCAAGTCTCTCATCAAGGAACAGGTAGAATTCATCGCTTGTAGGCTGCTTGCCAATATCAGAGAAGTAAGTACTTGCCTGTTCACCAATTGTCTCGGCTATGGCCCTGGTTTTATCTACAAATTCCTCTTTCGCACTGCTGTACTGAAAATAGAACACTACCCCTATAAGCAATAATATGCTTAATTCGATCGCAACTATTTTACCAATTGTCGAAAAATTCTCTCTTAGCCACATTTCATAAACTCATCGAGTACTTTCTGGAGTTCCTCACTTTTTGAATGACGAAGTAACATAAAGACCATACCACTGAAATCTTTTCTCATATCATCATCGAGACTTCTGAATAACTTGATCAAAAGTTTTTCCTCTTTACCAAGCACCTCAAGATTATCATCAATAATCTCTTCCTTTTGCATAAATCTTTTAAGTCTTTCCCTTCTGGCAACATTCCATAACTCCTCAATTCCAACATTGAGAATGGTTGAAAGCTGCTCACATCTTTCGTATGAAGGTGCATCAACTTTTCCTGTTTCCAGCTGATGTATAAAAACACTTGAAACACTGAGGCAACGTGCCAGGTCTTCCTGTGTTACACTCTTTTGTTTCCTTTTACTCTTTAGGTATTCACCAAATCTCATGAAACCCCTCCGACTATGATTAGTTAAAGCTCAGTATATAGAATTTTATACTATAAATACTTGTTATATCAAGCTTTTTTAAATTTAAATGATTTAAGTATTTAAACAATTTTTGTCTATTTGGAATATAAGTTTACAGGAAATTCTCTTTATTTGGTTAATAAAAATGCCCGGAGACGGAATTGAACCGCCGACACGAGGATTTTCAGTCCTCTGCTCTACCGACTGAGCTATCCGGGCAATATAAATTAAGGATCATTATATTACCAAAAACAAATACTGTTGCAAACATTAATATTCTGAAACAAAAAACGGGCCTTAAACCCCGCTAAGGGCAAGACCCGACGTACCCACACGCAATAGAGGTAAGGAGAGATGAGTATCATCTGCTTAAATTGCGTGGGAGCTGCTGTTTTCGCCACAAAAACATCTTTTCATTATTAAATTTCAATCCAGTACAGGAGCTGAGCAATAACACCATACTGGTCTTCACTTAATGAACCATCATCTTCAACAAAGAAAGGCTCATCTGCATGATCCCATCTGAACTCGAATCTCCATTCCATATTGTCCAGGTACCTAACGCCTGAAATAAGTCCTTTAAAAGGCATAACACTTATTGTAGGTGTAATCTCGTATACCTTAATACCTGTCCCCGGTGTTCCTATTCTTACTCCGTCCTGGTCATCAAACATCTCAGCCCTGAGTGCAAGATTAATTGCAGGGTGAACATCAGCTACGATATAACCGGCTATTCCCCACCATGTAGCGTTATCCCCGCCAAGGTCTGCAACATCATTTTCCCAGGCATAATCAACATCTACTATTATTGAAATCATATCTTTAAGTGTCATGGACCCTACGAATGTAAGCAGGCTCCTGTAACTGTCATTGGCGTCGTCTTCTTTACCAAAATAACCTGTTGTTCCAAACCAAAAATCGGTAATAGTGTCGCCTGAATAGCTGTAGGCTATCTGCGCCTCTATAGTTTTAGCTTCATTATTGTCTTCAGTTACGTCCCACCCGTTGTTAAGACCAAGTGTAAAGTTTAATGGCCCTAAAGGTACTCCTGCACGGATACCTGTATGGGTAAATGGTATTGCATTTCCGAACAGCCATGATCTTGTTACGTTTGGGTTACCTTTGGCTTCAATTACCTCGAAACCGGCAAGCGTTACAAATTTACCGGCATAAAAGTCTATAGCCGTATTGGATATTGGGATTAACAGGTTGAGATAGCCCTGGTAAAGGTCAATTTCTGTATCATCTCCGCCAAAACCAGCAGATTTTATAAGCTCTGCCTGCTCACCAATAAGTATATCCGCCCGAAATCCAAACAGATCCACTAAACCTCCTTCTAATGTAGGTACTTTAGAAATTGATGTAGTGAATGCGTTAATCGTGAAAGAGTTGTTTTCCGGATATAGAGGCCTTGACCCGTCTGAGATATCAGCGCCGTCAGGTTTGCTGAATACATACTGATACGTGGTATCTACATAGAATCCAAAATCAATTGACTTAAAAAATGAGGTAATTGCTGCCAGGTCTTCCACATCCGACTGGCTTACCTCGGCTTCGGCTTCGTAAACCTTACCCTGCTCCTCATCTACCATGTCTTCTGCAATGCTAAGGGCAGGAGCCACCATTAAAGTTAAAACTGTTAACATCATACATATTGCTAAGTTCCTAATCATTTTTTCCTCCTTTGAAATGTTTTAAAAACATCTCTCCTATAATTTTTTTAATAGTTAAAATTCAGATATCTGCTGAAAGTCCGGATATGCCTCCATACCATGTTCGCTGATATCCAGTCCCCTGACCTCTTCTTCTTCGCTTACCCTTACACCCATAATCACTTTGATTAACATGAAGATCACAAATGAGCAGATTAAAGTGAATACACCGTAAGCAGCCACACCTATAAGTTGTGTAAAAAAGCTGTGGTCCGGGTTAGTGCTGAAAATACCAACAGCAAGGGTCCCCCAGATTCCGCATACAAGATGAACGGAAATTGCACCCACAGGGTCATCAATCCTGATTTTGTCAAAGAAAATTACGGCAAATACCACAATCACACCGGCTATTGCCCCAATAAGTACTGCACTGCCCGGGGTCATGACATCAGCCCCTGCTGTAATACCAACCAGTCCCGCAAGTGCACCATTTAGAGTAAGTGACAGATCAGGTTTTTTATTCACTATCCAGGAAATAACCATCGAAGAAATAACGCCTGCACAGGCGGCAAGTGTTGTAGTCACGAATACAAGTGATACAAGCTCGGGATCAGCTGAAAGTACCGATCCACCGTTAAATCCGTACCAACCAAGCCATAATAAAAAGACTCCAATTGCCGGAAGCGGCATTGAATGCCCTAATATTGGCCTTATTCCGGAAGATGTATATTTGCCAAGTCTGGGACCAAGCAGGTAAGCACATACTAATGCACCCCATCCTCCTACACTGTGTACTAGCGTTGAACCTGCAAAATCATAAAAACCCATCTGGTCTAACCAGCCGCCGCCCCATTTCCATGATCCGGCAATTGGATAAACAAAAGCTACAAATAATGTTGCAAAGATTAAAAAACTGCTGAGTTTTACCCTTTCCGCCACCGCACCGGAAACAATTGTTGCTGCAGTTGCTGCAAACATTGCCTGAAAGATAAAATCAGTCCAGTATGTATACCCACCGTCTGCATATGCAATTAAGCCTGCAGCACCATCAGGAGCAGAAATCCACGGACCTGCAAAACCAAAAAATTGACCAATAGAGAAATCTCCCGGGTACATCAGGTTAAAACCGACAATTGCATAAGTAAGAATCCCCATGGCAACAATAAACGTGTTCTTAAAAAGAATATTTATTGTATTTTTTGATCTTGTAAGACCAGCTTCCAGTGTTGCAAATCCAAGGTGCATAATAAACACAAGAAATGTTGCAACAAGCATCCAGACATTATTTACTACAAATACAGCATGTTCCGCTGTAGGCCCTTCCTGTGCGTAAGCCTTAACACCAAGAAGAAAAACATATGTTATAAAAGGGATGCACAGCAGTCGTAGATACGGGCTGTATATTATGTTACAGAAAAATTTAGTCATCTCTTTTGATCCTCCACCGCAATTTTTATTATATTTAAATCTAATAAAGGCAACGTGAATGCCATATAGCTTTGATTTTTGGAAATAATTGCATAAGCTCTTGATATTAAAATATTTTTTTTATTTCAAAATATATTTGCATAGAAGTTTTTTAAGAATCTGCCCAAATATTAAGCAGGGAAAGGATAGTTGACAGGCACTATTGATTGTAATTTGTCCTGTAAAACTGATTATGAATAATAAAAACAATAAGATTTCACTTGTGACTCTTGGCTGTTCCAAGAATCTTGTCGATAGTGAGTTGATCAGCGGTAGATTAAAGAAAAAAGGATATAGCCTTGTTCCCGAAGATGAAGCGGATGTAATTATCCTTAATACATGTGGTTTCATTGGTGATGCAAAAAAAGAATCCATAAGTACAGCACTTGAACTCCTGGAATATAAGAAGAGCGGCAACTGCAAGCAATTTTTTCTCACCGGCTGCCTTGTCGAAAGGTATTCGGAACAGTTAAAAAAGGAAATGCCGGAGATAGATGGTTTCTGGGGTACCGGCAGTATTCAAAAAATTGACGAACTGCTGGAATCTCCCGGAATGGATTTCAGGAACAATCCGCAGGGGACTTTGTATGACCCTGATTCCCCGAGGGAACTTCTTACATCCGCGCATAGTGTATATGTAAAGGTGTCCGAGGGCTGCTCCAGGACATGTACGTTTTGTATAATTCCAAAAATGAGAGGCCTCATGAAAAGCAGGCCCATTGATTCAATAAAAAATGAGATAATACAGCTTGGTGATCAGGGAGTCAGGGAAATCAATCTGATTGCCCAGGATATGACAAGTTACGGCAGAGATATTGGTACTTCTCTTGAAAAAATGCTCCTTGAGCTTTCAGATATTGAAAATATCGACTGGCTAAGGCTTCACTACCTTTACCCCTGGGGCGTTACCGATTCGCTTATTGAATTAATGTCTGGTGATAACAAAATTCTTCCTTATATAGATATGCCGCTTCAGCATATTAATGACAGGATGTTAAAACTAATGGACCGGAAAACAAACAGGCAAAAAACAATTGATATTATAAAAAGATTAAGAACTATTCCTGACCTGACTCTTAGATCTACCTTTATAGTGGGATTTCCCGGTGAGACAGATAAAGAATTTGAAGAACTACTCGAGTTTATAGAGGAGTACAAATTTGACCGTGCCGGGGCATTTAGATACTCACAGGAAGAAGGTACCGGAGCTGCACTTTTAAGTGAACAGGTAGAAGAAGAGGTTAAGGAAAAAAGACTCGAAACCCTTATGGAACTACAATCCGACATTTCATATCAGAAAAATCTTGATTTAATCGGGACTAAACAAACTGCTATCGTTGACGGCTTTGAAGATGAAAAGCTTGTTGCCAGACTTTCATCACAGGCACCCGAGGTAGACGGGATTACCTATCTGGATACTGTTGATGAATCACTAATCGGAAAGATTATAGATATAGAAATTTCAGGTTGCGATATATACGATCTCCATGGAACAATTATTTAAACTATTATGAATATAATATTTATGGGTACACCCGATTTTGCTGTACCATCTCTTAAAGCACTTATAGATTCCAAATACAATGTAGTTGGCGTAGTGTGTCAGCCCGACAGGCCCAAAGGAAGGGGTAAGAAGATGTCATCTCCACCCGTTAAGGCATTGGCAGAACAACATTCAATTCCTGTACTACAGCCAGAAAAAATTAGAACTGACGAGTTCTTTGAAGAAATAAAAAGCTTTAAACCCGATTTAATCTGCGTTACTGCCTACGGAAAAATTATCCCAAAAAATATTCTTGACCTGCCAAAATATGGATGCCTCAATGTTCATGCATCACTTCTTCCAAAATACAGAGGCGCCGCACCTATTAACTGGGCAATAATAAACGGCGAAAAAACCACCGGTATTACCACAATGCTTATGGATGAAGGTATGGATACTGGTGATATTCTTTTAAAGAAAGAGATTGAAATTGGTGAAGATAATACTTCTATTGAACTCGGAGAAAAACTTTCAACTATCGGTGCAGGACTTCTTATTGAAACAATAGAAAAAGCTGAAAACGATGAGATAAGACCAATTAAGCAAAATGATTCAGAAGCAACTTCCGCACCAATAATAAAAAAGGATGTGGGAAAAATTGACTGGAACAAATCCGCCGAAGAAATCAGGAATCTTATAAGGGGCACCCAGCCCTGGCCCGGCGCATTTACTTCTTATAATGGTAAGAATATTAAGATATTTAAAGCTTCAGTTAACAGCATTGTTAGAGAACCCGGTAAAGTTCTTGTTTCTGATGAAGGAAAACTAATTATTGGAACAAAAAGTAATTCACTTGAAATTGAAGAAATTCAGATTGAAGGCGGGAAGAGGTTGCGTACGGAAGACTTTCTAAGAGGCAACCAGATTGAAAACGGGATAGCCCTCGGAACATCAACTTAAGACCATAATTACCCATTAATACCTAATATAATTACCCTAACCTAACCTCTACATTACAATCCGGAAAGGTATGTAACTATTTATTGAAACAGCGGTTTCATAAGATAGGATTTGAACAATAGGCCGGAATTTATGGCCGTACATAACAATTTCTCGGAGGTTATATCTAATGAAGTATAAATTATTCAGTATTTTATTTTTGATCGTGTTTGCTGTAATGCTCAACGCATGTGATGGTGAAAGCGAAGGCAATGAGGGTAGTGAAGGAAATGAATTTTCTGAAAGCGGTGGAGAACACGGCGAAGGTGGTGAAGGCGGTTCAGAAGGTGGCTCCGAAGGTGGTGGTGAAGGCGGAAGCGAAGGCTCGGGGGGAATTAACGGCAACTTCGTAAGTAGTGGAAATAGTAGGGGCACATCCGAGAGTCTGATTTTACTTATTAATGAATCATATGCAGGCCAGTTAAATGCTATTGAGATTGCCGTGCTTTACGACGCTGTCTCAGATACTTTTATAGGCCGTTTAAGAAACGAAGCCGGCCAGGCAGTTTGCGATATTACAGTAGATATTCTGCTTGATAATACAATTGCAATTAATTTGACCCCTGCAGGAGGGCCCCAAATAATTGACGGATTGAGGCCGTTTGACCGAGCAGATTTCACTATAGTTGGCGGTGGAAATAGTTTTTCCGAATGGACCGCGATGATTGAGTCATTTACCTGCAGTAGTGCCCCAAGCGGACAGGGTAGCGGCGGAGAAGGTGCAGAAGGTGGTGGTGAAGGTGGAAGCGAAGGTTCCGAAGGCGGAAACGAAGGCGGCGGAGAGCACGGTCCAGGTGGTGAAGGTGGTAGCGAAGGCTCTGAAGGCGGAAGCGAAGGTTCCGAGGGAGGTGGAGAAAGTGGTGATGAATCCAGTCCACCGATTCCTTTAACTGATAGCTTCTCCGGAACGTTTAATAATCTTGATTTTTCATTTTCGTATGATCTTTCAACCAACTCTTTTCGAGGTCTTGTTGAAAATAATACCAGTCAAGTGGTATGCAGCTCTCGTACGGAAGTTCATATATCAGAGAGTGGAACAGTTTTTGAATTTGGCCCCACTATAGGTGTTGATATGGCTCCTGGAGATATGATTGACGTTGTGATTGAACCGCAGGGGTTCTTTCCAGATACTTATACACTGCACCCCGAATCATCGCCTTGCCCATAGTACAGAGATGATTTAAATATTATTTAATATTAAAATTCGGTCAGGTATCTGATATCCCGTCCACTAGAATAATAAATTATATTCCTGGGATACCTGACCAACTTACTAATCAGTAAATTTGAGTGCTTTCTCCATTACCACAACTCTCGGATCAATTTAATTAAACCGGGAGATATATAGAAAAAACCGAACCTGCATCCGGGGTACTGGAGACTTTGACATAACCATTATGTGCTTCTACAATAGCCTTTACCAGACTCAATCCAAGACCTATTCCTCTTTCGTTACGGCTTTTGTCACCCCTGTATAAACGGTCCCAGATGTTATTAAGCTCAGCTTCGGGAATACCCAAACCGGTATCTTTCACTGAAATCACAACTTCTTTATCTATCAGGCTTGATTCGATATCTATCTTTCCTCGGGATGGTGTATATTTTATTGCGTTATCAAGTAAATTGGCAATTACCTGACTCAAACGGTTACTATCCGCTTTTACATAAAGATTTTCGGGAAAATTCGTGCTGACAGTTATATTTTTTTCCTCGGCAACATAACTATATAGTTCTATTATATCAATGATCAGTGGGACAAGATCCAGTTTTTCCTGGTTTAATTTCATTGCTCCTGTTTCAGCTCCGGACACGTCCATTATAGTCTTTAGCATAATTTGTATGCGTTCCGATTCCTCAATACAATCGGCTAATGCTTCATTTTTTACTTCGATTTGGTCGGATTCAAGTCCCAGTTCGGCAATCCCCATTATACGGGTCATAGGGGTTCTGATATCATGGGCTACATTATCAAGAACATTACGCATGCTGGTTATCAGGTATTCGATTTTATCGAGCATGTTATTAAATAGTGAAAAAAGTTCATCATGAAGTTTATCGGCTTGCTGCTCCGGGACCCTGATATCCATTTTGGAACCTTTTATTATTGAATTAAGCGTGTTTATCAGCTGCTTAAGCGGATTCATGGCACGATCGGCGATAAATAGTCCGCCGAGATAACCCAGAACAACTATTGGAACTATTGCAAGGAAATATACTCTTCGAATGGTGCTGAGCAGGTCTTCTCTCTCTTCAATTCTCTGGCCCATCTGGATGACAGAACCGTTTGTAAGTTGTTGTGTTCTTATCTCGTATTTCTTACCCACCGTTCCTTGTTTAACATATGACCATCCATCATCTGTATATGATATAGTCCGGTTAATAAAATCAGGGGCTAAATCATTCCAGTCGTCTGGAATTTTTAAATAACGATTTTCACCTTCCTCTGAAATAAGCCTTACAAAGAAGGGGCTGTTATTATGTTTCTCAAATAATTCTCCCCTTATTACTTCAGCTCTTAATCCCCTGTGTTCCTCCCCATGATGCCCTCTTTCATGGTGTTCACCCCTATGGTGTTCCTCTAATTTAGAATCGGTACGTGTAAAACTCGTCCCATTGGACCCTTCGTTAAATTCTAGAATATCCTTCTCGATTTCTGAGCGACTTTGAATATATATAAAGTTTGAGATTACAGAATAGGCATAAAGGTTTATAGCAAGCGAACTTATTACAAAGAGTATTGTAAAAAATGTTATTAGTTTGAAACTATTAGATTTAAAGAGAAGACTAGGATTCTTTAATAACATATCCAACCCCCCTTATAGTGTGAATCATCTTATTTTCAAAGTTTCTGTCAACCTTATTTCGTAACCTGCAAACCAGTACGTCAATTACGTTAGTCTGGGGATCAAATCTATAGTTATATACATTCTCCATTATAAGTGTTTTGGAAAGTGGCCTGCCGGCATACCTCATTAGGTATTCGAGCAGGGCAAATTCACGCGGCTGCAGAAATATCTGCTTATCATCCCTAAATACTTCATGGTTGTGGACATCCATTGATAATGGCCCTACACTTAACTTTGTGTTCTGAATAACACCGCTTGATCTTCTTATCAGTGCATAAATTCGGGCAAGCAGCTCAGCAAAGGAAAATGGCTTTGTAAGGTAATCGTCGCCACCGGTTTCCAGTCCCTTGACCCTGTCATCGATGCTGAGTTTTGCACTCAGAATCAGGACAGGAGTATTGATATTATTTCTCCTGAGCTCTTCTATTAAACTAAGTCCATCTAATTCAGGCAGCATTATGTCCACTATAGCAGCATCGTAAGACTCTTGGAGAGCAAGTCTAAGCCCTTCTTTTCCATCATATGCAAGATCTACAGCAAATCCAGCCTGCAAAAATCCATTATTAATAAATTTAGAAATCTTCTTGTCATCTTCTATGACCAAGACTCTCATAATAACCCCCTTGTCGGTTAATACACCCGGACACGCTAGGATTTTACTATACTAATAATTTGTAATCTATAGATTTAAGGATATACATCGATAGCTTACTGAAATGTAATCTCAATGTAATGTTTTTGTAATGAATGTTCAGTATAAAAACTCTTTACCTGAAATAAATTTTACGAAATTGCAAACAAGTAATAATTTATATTTAATATAAAACTAGATTTTAATATCAACATCGAATGTGCCGATCTTTACTTTGGCAGCGAGGCCGCTGTCAAAAGAAATGTTTCTCATTACTTTTTCAGAGCTTTTAGGTACCAGGATTAGAAGCTGTGCACCGAGATCTGACATCTTTTTCCAGTGATCTACCCGATCTTTATTTATATCTTCTGCCGTTTCGACTTCAACAATCTGTATAACCTGTTCGTAATTTATAAATACTGCATCCGGGTATGTCCCATTAAATTCAAAGTTTTGTTCTTCTCCGGGATTAATTTTAATTTCTGTATACAGCCTTGAATATTTATTCGAAATTGACCTGATAACCCAGTCATGAAGGAATTTGCTATCCGTTGAGTCTGCCATACCTTTCTCCCCACATAAGTTTTGTTTTCAGGATCGAGAAATAATCCCTGAATGGTGATTTTACAAGTTTTACAGTAGATTCGGATTTTTTTAATTTTATCTCGTCATTTAACTCGACCTTTATTGTTTCCTGCCCGTCTAGTGTCAGATAGGAACTACCCTCTGTTAATACTTTTACAGTTATCTCCATCTCGTTTGAAACAACAAGCGGCCTGTTTGTAAGAATATGAGGACAAATAGGTGTAATTAATGTCACCGGAAGCGTTGGATGAGCAATTGGCCCGCCGGCGGAAAGTGAATAAGCAGTTGAACCTGTTGGAGTCGCAAAAATAATACCATCAGCTTTAAAAGTGGTTATATGACTTCCTTCAGCATAAATTGCGAGGTCAATAATTCGTGATACTTTACCGTTATTAATAACCAGGTCATTTAATACTGTGTAACTTCCAAATTTTTTATCCTTTTTGTATACAGAAGCGGAGAGCATGCCCCTTTCTTCAATCTCAAAATCATTTTCTACAATTTTTTCCATAATAGGATATAACTCGTTTACTGTAAACTCTGTTAAAAATCCAAGGCCGCCCGAATTAATACCCAGGATTGGAATATCAAACTCATTTACCTGTTTGGATACACTGAGAAATGTGCCATCACCCCCGAAGACTATTACAAGCTCCACGTGCTTAGGTATGTCGGCCTGTTTTACTGATTTTTTAAGTTTGAGATTTTTACCAAGTTCACTGTCGACAAGATAATCAACTTTCTTTTCTTCCAGCCATTTCACAAGGTCAGAAACTATCTCGTAAACTTCGATATTATTTCTTTTTCCTATTATTCCTAATTTCAATTTTGACTCCAAATACAATTATTAAACTTGATTCTCCGCAGAATTAAACAGCAAATAACTTTTTATAAGTTTATCCAGTTTCCCGTCAAGCACAGCATCTGCATTGCTGTCTTCAAAATTAGTGCGGTGGTCCTTTACCATTCTATAGGGGTGAAGGACATATGACCTGATCTGGCTGCCCCATCCTATTTCCATTTTTGCCGAATTCTCTTCATCAAGCAGCTCTCTTTGCTTTTCCCGTTCCAGCTCATAGAGCTTTCCCTTTAATATCTTCATTGCATTTGCCCTGTTCTGATGCTGGGATCTTTCGTTCTGGCAACTTGCTACAATACCTGTCGGCATGTGTGTAATCCTAATAGCGGAATCAGTCTTATTTACATGTTGTCCGCCCTTGCCGCTGGCACGGAATGTATCCACCCGAAGGTCTTTATCATCAATATTTATTTCGATTGAATCATCGACTTCAGGAGTGACATAAACAGATGCAAAGGATGTGTGCCTTCTTTTATTTGAATCAAATGGAGAAATTCTTACAAGCCTGTGAACACCGCTTTCACCTTTCATATAGCCATAGGCATATTCACCCTCTACAATTATTGTCGCACTTTTTATCCCGGCTTCATCCCCGTCCTGGAGATCAATGATTTGAGTTTTGAAACCGCTGCTCTCGGCATACCTCAGATACATTCTAAAAAGCATGTCCGCCCAGTCCTGCGCTTCAGTACCGCCGGCACCGGAATTTATGGAAACGATTGCATTACGGATATCATCAACATCACCCAGCACTTTTTTAAACTCGAATTTTTCAACAGCTGCCAGAATTTCATAATACTTGTTATCGGCTTCTGCCCTGAGTTCTGCATCATTTTCTTCTTTGGATAGTTCAAGAAGAACTTCCACATCATCAAGGTCATTATTTAACTGCTGCCAGCTTTCAACCGAATCTTTAATGGATGCCTGTTCTTTTAATATGGACTGCGCCTTGTTACGATCGTCCCAGAAATCAGTCTCCCCGGACATAGATTCAATTTCATTTATCCTGAATTTTTTGCCAGGAAGGTCAAAGAGAGTCTCCGATGGATTTTATTCTGATTTTAAGCTCTTTTATGTCGTATCTTGCGTCTTCGTTCATTAAATTATTCCTCTAAAAATAAAATATATAATATCCACAGTTGGAATAGCAATCAAAGTTTGATTTCCACCCGAGGTAAGGTAGATTAGTCGCTTCTTCAATTTTAACAACTCTGATTAGGGAGAAATTTATCGTGAAAAAATATGTATTTACACCGGGCCCGGTCCCTGTACCAACTGAAGTATTGATTGAAATGGCTAAACCCATTATTCATCACAGGACCGCTGAATTCGAAAGCATTTTTGAACAGGTAAGAGACGGATTAAAATATATATACCAGACAAAAGAAGAAGTGTTTGTACTTGCTTCTTCCGGCACTGGTGCAATGGAAGCTGCAATTGTTAATACACTTTCCAAAGGCGATAAAGTCCTCGTTATCAATGGTGGTAAATTTGGAGAAAGATGGGGAAAGATTGCAAAGGCATATGGACTGGAAGTAGAAGAGATAGTTGTAGAATGGGGAACAGCAGTAGATCCGGCTTCCGTAAAAGATGCTCTCGACAATGACCCTGCGATTAGAGCAGTACTTGTACAGGCAAGTGAAACATCAACCGGTATAAAACATCCAACTGACGAAATTACTAAAATTACCAATGAAAGAGACGACGTAATAATAATCGTAGACGGTATTACAGGCGTTGGCGTGTTCCCGCTTAATTTTGATGAACTTGGAATAGACATACTAGTTGGCGGTTCACAAAAAGCTTTTATGCTTCCACCTGGGCTTGCGTTTATAGCACTCAGCCAAAAAGCATGGAAATTCAATGAGACTTCTGACCTTCCTAATTTTTATTTTGACCTTAAAGCTGCTTTAAAAAGTGCAAAAAATAATACAACCCCCTGGACACCGGCAGTAACACTAATAATTGGGCTTAATGAAGTACTTAAAAGATTCCGTGCGGAAGGGCTTGATAATTTACATAAAAGACATGAGAACCTTTCACATGCTTCAAGAGAAGCACTAAAAGCAATGGGCCTCGGACTATTTGCTCCAAAATCACACAGCACAGCTCTTACAGTCGGTATTGCACCGGAAAGTATTGGAGCCGGGCCAATAGTAAAAGGCCTTAAAGAAAACTTTGGAATGACTATTGCAGGCGGCCAGGACCAGGCCAAGGGTAAGATTTTCAGATTTTCACATATTGGTGATATTGAAGCTACCGATACTATTGCAATTATATCGGCTATAGAATCAACACTGAAGTCTCTTGGACACGACTTTGATTTTGGTGCTGGTGTTACTAAGGCAACTGAATTACTTGGAAAATGAAGATTTAGTTAAAGTGATTTAAAGCGATTGGATCATTATCTATTTCGGAAATAAGGTAATCAATCCCGTACTGATTGCCTTCACAAAAGTAGAGCCTCACGCCCTGCGGGGTGTATATAAAGTTTCCCATTTTTTTAGACGTTTCGGGCAGTTCAACTTCGTAGACTGAAAAACCCACCGATGAAGCACCAAGGTTTACCTGTTTTCTTTCATCCCTAAGTTTTTTTATACTATTGGCGATTTCCCATACTTTCGGAAAGACCTGGCCTTTTACAATTAATTTCATAAATTAATCAATCTCCAGTCGGGTTAACATCCCTATATAGTTTAACAGGTTATCAATTTTTTCATTACGTTCATGTTTAAATGATTCTGATAATGGTTCACCACAGGAACTGCAGTTATTATCTTCCCTATATTTTTCATTGCATTCTGTGCAAACAAACTCTTTTTCGTTATACCAGAACAAGAGGGAATAAATTGTTTCATTAAGGCCGCCTTTACTAAGGATATCACCCCATTCTATAAGTGCTTCTGAAATTTTATCCTTATGCTCGGAAGGTATTTCACTAAAGTTTCCAGAATAGACCTGGTCACTTTCAGCATAGATGTTAAAAATTTTACCCATTAAATAAATATTAGTTGTATTGGCCGATCGCTGTTGAAACAACGTCTCGGATCTGGTCAAATGTAAATGGTTTTTGTAAAAATGATGTTGCCCCTTCAGCCACTGCTGCCTCGGCAACGGTAGAATTTACACTGCCAGTTATCAGCACAAGCGCAGTATGAGGATTATGGCCTCTTATCTGTTTTATCACTTCGAGCCCTGTACACCCGGGGAGCATATAATCAATAAATGCAATATCAAAATGGTGCTCCTTAAATTTATCAATTGCCTCTTCGCCGTTATGCAGGATTGTAACATTATGACCCTGGTCTTTTAGGGAATCCTTTATAAGATCTCCGATATAAAGCTCATCATCTACAACAAGTATGTTTGCCTTTCTTGCCGATTCAATCTGTTCTTTTTTGTCCATATCAATGATCTGGGGAACATTCCCATTTGGAAAAGGCTGGTCAAAAGGAATCCAAATTGTAAAAGTAGTCCCTTTCCCTATTTCACTGTCTACATCAATACTGCCGCCGTGCCTTTCTATAATTGCATATGTAATCGGCAGGCCAAGTCCGGTTCCTGGTTCCTTACTGTTTCTGTCTTTAGTTGTAAAAAATGGTTCAAATATTTTAGGTATATTCTCACGAGGTATTCCAATTCCGGTATCTGAAATATCCATTTTGACAAAACCATCAACTGCTTCGGTCGTAACTCCTATCACTTTATCCTCATAGGATAGTTCTTCATTCTCATCAATGGCATGTTTGGCATTAATGACCATATTGAGGACTACCTGCTGTATTTCATTCTGATTTACTTTTACAGGGGGAGTCTTACCAAAGTGTTTGATTATTTTCACACCTTCTTTGCTTAGTGTATTATTAACAAGTGAAAGTGAATCATCTATTACTTCGTCAATATTGCTAAGTGTATACTTTTCATCTTTTTGCCTTGAGAATGCAAGCAATTTCCTGACAACTTCTATAGCCCTGTTTGATGCTTTATCAACTACATTCAGGTCTTCACGGATTTTTTCGACATCGTTTCTCGACATAGCCAGACTCGTATACCCTACGATTCCTGACAACACGTTATTAAACTCATGGGCTACACCTGCTGCCAACTGGCCAACAGCTGACATTTTTGCTGACTGAAGCAACTGGATTTCAAGTTTCTTTTTATCTGTTATATCATCAGTAATTACTATCACACCAAATGATTCTTTTGTATCAAAATCAACTAGTTGAGACAAGCTTATTTCAAGGTGTTTCTCGCCGTACTTAACTTCGTGTTTTGTAATATATGAAGAGTCTTTTAATATTTTAGGAATAATTGTTTCAAAATTAATACCACCGATGAGTTCATCAAGTTTCTTGCCCACACAGTCCTTTTCATAAATCTCGACAGTTTTTGGGTTTACGGTTTTTATTATTAGATCATTATCTGTTGTAACAATGCTTTCATTTGCACTGTGTAAAATATTTAGTAATTCCCTCGTTCTTTCACTAACTTTGATTTCAAGGTTTGAGTTTACTTCCTGAAGTTCTCTCACAAGTTTTTTATTTGAAGAGAGGAGACTAAACCTCTCGATGGACTGGGAAACAATCCTTTTTAATTTATTAAAATCAAGTGGTTTGGTGAGGTAATCAAATGCACCCTGTTTTACTGCTTCTACCGCAGTTTCAAGTGAAGCAAAACCAGTCATCAGTATTACGGGTATATCAGAATTGATTTCTCTTACGTGCGTCAGAAGATCAATACCGCTTTTTTCCGGCATACGGATATCGGTGATCACAACATCAAATTTCTCGCTTTCGAGAAGCTGGGATGCATTAAAATAGTTGATTGCTGTTTTAACTTCATAGCCTTCTTTGCTCAGTATGTCGCTGATAATTCTGAGTATTAAAAGCTCATCATCAACTATTAAGATTTTCTTTTTGTCCATTAACCACTTCTCCACTAAATTGGTTGACTACGGGTAGTTCAACCATAAAACTGGTACCTATTCCAACCTCGCTTGTTACAAGCATACTCCCGCTATGGGCCTCTACAATTTTATAACTAACTGAAAGGCCAAGTCCAGTGCCGTCAGGCTTGTTTGTATAAAATGGATCAAAAATACTTGAAAGATCCTTTTCCTTAATACCACACCCGTTGTCCATTACCTTTAAATAAAGGTGATCCAGGAAATCCGTCTCAGTTTTTGAATAAATTCCTGATTCAACAACTATTTCTCCTTCTCCACCCTTGTCCCGAACAGAATTAATTGCCTGCACGGAATTCATGAGCAGGTTTATCACAACCTGCCATAACTGGTTAGAATCTCCTTTAAGTGTTGGTAATTTATCATCTAAATTCTTCTTTATTTTTATATTATTGTCGCTTAATTGCTTCCTAGATAATATTAATACATTTTCTATAACGTTGTTAATGTTTATATTTTCAATATTGGATTCCTGAAACTTCGAAAAATCCAGTAGTGAATCAATTAATCTGTTTGTACGGATAACTTCGTTCTGAATATATTCGAGATATTCATGGGCAACCCCGTTCTCACTGCCATTGGCAAACAGAGAAGAAAGATAATATCTTGCCCCTTCAATGATATTCAGTGGGTTTCTTATCTCATGCGCAATACCCGAAGCAAGGTGCCCAATTGCTGACATTTTTTCAGCCTGAATTAGCTGTGCCTGCACGTTTTTGAGCTGTTTGTTCTTTTCTTCTACTTCATTTGCATAGTCTTGAACAAGTTCAAAGGAAAACGAATTTTCAAGAGATATAGAAACCTGGTTGGTAATTGTTCTTATAAAATTTAGGTCTTCTGATGTGAAAAGCTGACCGGATTTTTTATTCGCTAAAATGAGTATCCCTAATAGATCAGATTTAAAAAATAAGGGTATAATTAAAGTAGCTTTAAAATCAGCAAAAGTTTTTAATAAATCTATTCTTTTTTGGACATATTGATCTTCAGAAATTACATCCTCTACAAAAATCTCCTTTCTGTTTTTGTATAAGAATTCAACCAATGTATTAGAGCCATCAAATGTTTTAAATGTATTATCCTCATTATTAAAATCTTCTATGGGTATTGAAGAAGTTAACTCGTATGATCCCGTATTTTTTTCAATTACAAATAGGTGCCCTTTCTCAACAAACATGGTCATATTCAATGTGTGCATTAATTCATTTGAAATTTCACTTATGCTGAGCAGTGAGGAAAGTTTGTCACTAAATTCCGCAATTGTTGTTGCATAATCATATTTTTTTCTGAAAAAAAGTGTATCTACAAATCTTTGGACTAAATTTTGTAGTGGGTTAACCAACAAAATTACTGCAACGCTCAAAAACAGAAGATATATTGGGTTTTTTAATAAATTTTCAGTAGAATACCTAAGGTTTAATATAAACAAAGGAACAATAAATATAGTTGCAACAGCACCACTCGAGAGACCGTAGACAAGCGCCTTTTGCACAATAACATGTATATCAAATAACTTATGTTTAATTATTGCATAACCGAGTGCTATTGGGAAAAACAACACTGGTATGGTAAGCATACTTATGTTCTCATAACCAGAAATTACAAAAATAAAAGCAAGCACCGCGGGAGTGAAAAAACCAGCTATTGATCCAAGCAGGGCCACCTGTGCCCTTTTTTTAAACAACAGATTTTTAGATTTAAAGTAGTCCCATGAGAGTGAAAATATAAATAAGAATATTCCTATTATTACACTCAACCATACTATTGTATCCAAGTACTCCCATAAAATAGGATTTTGCTTATAATAAAACTGTGCTCCGAAAAGCAAAAAAGAAAAAATAAACGGGAGTATAAAAACAAACGGTTTCGTTTTATAAATTCTTTTTGGTTCCGGAAAAACAAAAGCTAAAAATATAAAGCATGCAGGAGTTAATATTTGAAAGAAATATGCAATATTAAATCCGTAAAATACAGAATATGTTGATTGATAGTCGAAATCATTAATAAACCAGTTTCCAATAGATAAACAAAGAAACAGCAATGCTTTGCTGGTTATCAGTTGAGATTTTAATCTGAATACCAATAAGCCTGTAATTACAATTAGAAAACCAGTAAGTATTTGTACTAATGCCGTTTGTAAATAATCACTGACTGTAAATTTCTGGGAAGGTAAGGTTACTTCTATATTTGTATTACTTCTTAAAAGATTATAAGTAAAATAAGTTCCCGGAGCCTTCTCTCCGACTATTTCATACAATTGCCTGGAATTATTTATTTCTATCCCATTGACCCGGGTTACTTTATCATATGATTTAATATCATAACCTGAGTTTAACGCCCAGTCTTTTAAAGAGACCTGGCTTACAATCTGGTTGTTGTAGACTAAGAATCCGGGGAAATTTTTATTTAAAAATTGTGTGCTTTGGTAGATAGAATTTACAAATAGCCCTACCGATAAAACTATCAATATATAAATAAAAACTCTCTCTACTTCTTTTAAATATTCATATCTCATAAAGTTTATAGATAATTATAATATTCTTTTACAATAAGTGGGGTAAATATAGATAATCGTTTGGGTAAATTCTTCTATTAGTTATTAATCTGTTTGATATTATTTCCTATTATGCCGAATTCCTTGCCAACCTTATCTAGTACTTTCAATGTCTCGTCCAAATCTTCCTTTGTATGCGTAGCCATAATTGTCGCTCTGAATCTTGTCTGTTCCTTAGGTACCGCTGGGTAAGGAACCGGATTTAAGTAGATACCTTCTTCATGAATTCTTCTGCTCATAGGTTTAAGAATACTTTCGTCACCGATTATTATCGGTACAATTGCTGAATCAGAGTTTTCTATTACATTGAAGCCCAGAGTGACAACCTTTTTCTTAAAATATCTTATATTGTCCCAGAGTTTTTCAATCAGCTCGGGTTCCGAAAGCATGACCTCAATTGATGCAAGTGAAGACGCTATCACAATAGGTGGAAGGCTTGTAGCAAAAAAATATGATCTGGCATAATGTCGTAAATAGTTAACCACTTCTTTTGATGAAGCAATAAATCCGCCAAGTTGCCCTATAGCTTTACTCATTGTTCCCATTACAATATCGATCTCACCCTCAAGATTAAAGTGGTTTGTAGTACCTTTTCCAAGATCTCCAATAACTCCGGTAGCATGAGCATCGTCGATCATAATCTTGGCTTTAAACTTTTTTGCTAATTTTACAATATCCGGCAATGGCACAATATCGCCATCCATGCTATATATGCCTTCAATCATAATATATGTCTGTTCATACTTTCCTTTTGTTACCAGTAGCAACCTTTCGAGATCATTGAGATCTGAATGTTTAAATGTCCTGAAAGTTGTATTACCCAATAAACATCCGTCTATGATACTTGCATGACATAAACGATCAATTAATGCTATATCTTTCTTTTTTAATAAGCATGAAATGGTTCCTACATTTGTTGCATATCCGGATGGAAAAACTATCGCATCTTCGCAACTCTTTAACTTGGCAATTTTTAGTTCAAGTTCTCTGTGTAATTCGAATGTACCCGCCAACATCGGAGCAGAAGCAGCGCCTACCCCATATTTCTTCGTAGCTAAATTTACCGCTTCAATAACTTTCGGATGAGAAGACAGCCCGAGATAACTGTTACTTCCCATCATTATCATTTCACTTTCTTCACCGGTATTATCATCCCTTACCAGCACCCTGTTATCAGTTGCAGATGCAATAGGCCTTCGGTATGTATAATAACCTTTTTCCTTCATGTCATTTATATATGCATACAGTTCCTTCGACCTGACCTCAAATGATTCTTCGGATGCATGTGAAAAATCAAGAAGAGTATGTTCATCTGAATTTATTTTTATCTCCAGGTCTTGACTATCTAAAAATTTTTCAAGCCTTTTTCTATCAAATGCAGAAATATTTAAAAAATGTATTCCCATACCATCAGGCTGGTCATCATCGGCAATTTTTGAATTAATCCACGCAACTCTTCCGTATGCCTTCATCGGTATAGGGCTTTCAGGAAGTGTAAAACTGATAAATAGTTTTGAATCTAACGGTAAGGGATTTGATGTTTTTAAAAACATCCCAAAGGGACTAATATCGAAGGACTCCAGATACCCTGTAGTCGTACCCTTTGTAGAAACTTCAAGGTTAAATTTTATTCTGTTATCTTTACGTCTTTCGATACCGGATGTGGACAATATGACACCATTTAATTAATTTTAAAAAGATATAGTCTAACACAAACAAATAATTATTAATTTATAATCTTTAATGATTATAATATGCTCTTCTAAGTGTACTGCTTGAACCAGTCCATTTGTCTATTATTCCGTCAAGTGTAAAGATAAATCTCCCTGTAATAGCATAAGGTACATCAGGAGGATTACCATCATCAAGTGAACCAATAGCACCTTCAATAAATGCTCTTTGTGTTAATAAATCTTTTAACCCATCTCCTGCAATAACCATACTGCCGATAAGGTCAAACCAAAGATGTTCCCTGAGTTTCCATGTTAATGTAGCTTCGAGCTCCGTTCCAAGAAAACTATTCACAGATGGTAGGGGTTCAAATAAATTTAAGGCAAGAGCATTTTTCTGATCTACAAATCCAAATATTGCCTGTGGTGTTAAATAAAGGGAATCATTAAGTTTAAATGTACTCCAACCTCGTAAATAATAAGAATTTATTACACTACCTTCGAGTCCATATATCGTTGGGATCATATGTTTATACAGTAAGCTGTCTATTACATATGCGTTATTAAAGAATATTGTATTACCTTCGAGTTTATCAGGTGTAGTTGTATTATCGCCGTTTGCAAAACCAAATTCCAAAACGCTTTCCACAATTGCACTTATTGGAGGATGGTACTCAAATCTTGTAACAAAAGAGATATTCTCAACACCCAGATCAATACTGTCCTGTCCAAGTATTCCACTTAATGGTTCACTAATATCGTTGATTTCTCCGAAAATATTTTGAAACTCGAATGATAACCTCGTATTACTATGAATATAGCTTGCAAAAACAGACCAGTTTATTCCTGGATCTAAATCAGCAGTAATTCCATCACTAAGGGCAAAGTTGTTTTGGTAAATACCGAATATATATGCGCCCATACTAAGTTTTGAATCTTCATACAATGCTGCAAATCCTACGTCCCATCCATCACCCTGGTCAAAAGTACCGATACTCTGGCCTTCACTTAACCTGTCAGCAATAAAAGCAAAAAGCAGATTTTCCCACTTTTTATCAATTAAACTTAATGGTGCCGTATCAAATTCAAACCTGTCCACAACACTTCCTAAATCCTGATCAGGCATTGATCCTGCGTTGTTAAATATTCCAAGTCCCCAGTCAAAAGGCTGTCTTCCAATCCAAAACTCACCATACTCTATCCTGGCAACCATATACAAGGATCTTAAATTAACTAAATCAACACTCTCCGTTGGTGAAATTACCTGCCCGGTTAATGTATCAGTTACATCTCTTAAAACTGCTCCCTTAAATGAATCTCCGGGACTTGGTGCATTAAATGTTTTATCTGAAATTAACTGGTCACCCAGTCCTCCCCAAATTATATTTTTTGCAATATCAAACTGGGCCCTTAAATGTAAATTTTCACCCATGGTAATTTGAGGGGAAACAAGTAGCCTTGAATCAACAAAAAATACATCATCATTAGCATCAGCTGCACCTAAAAATGTACCGTTCTTTATAAACCTTGACCTAGTTCTGAAATAGTTTGGAAAATCATTACTAAAAGATAGGTTAAGCCAGTTGTATTTGCTAATATCAAATTTCTTATCAACAGCGTATTCAATTTTTTTATCTAGTGACTCTTCAGTTACAACTTTATTATCAGAGTTTGTATATTGGATCGTATTTTTTTCTTCAAGCTGATTAATCTGATTTTGCAGTTGATATATCTGTTTTGCATTCTGCTCCTGGATTTGTTTAATCATCTCCGCATTCTGCTTCTGCATCTCTTCAATCTGTTGTCTTAACGCTTCAACATCTGACTGTGCATTGGCAGCAAGTGGAAATACCAGGAAAAGGAATATAAAAATTCCCTTAATATAATTATTATTAAGCATTCTCATCCTCCAAAGACTAGAATTAACTTTATAATTATAAACCTAGTTTCCTGAATTTGTTGTATTTTTTAATTATTTTTGATTAGGAAATAAAAATTCTTGGTATTAGATCTTTCCGGCTTTGGAAATCAAAAGATGGTCGACAATTACAAGGTTAACCATAGCTTCGGCTATAGGTACAGCCCTGGGGCATAAGCATGGGTCATGCCGCCCCTTAACAACAAGTTCTTTTCTTTTTCCTTTTTTATCTACAGTAATCTGTTTTTTTGAGATAGATGATGTTGGTTTTATTGCAATTCTTACAATCAGGTCTTCTCCATTGGAGATGCCGCCGAGCATTCCGCCGGCATTGTTTGTCTTAAAACCAAGAGTACCATCCCTTTTTTTATACATCAGATCATTTGCTTCTGATCCCTTTTTTTCAGCTACAGCAAAGCCAAGCCCTGCTTCGTATCCCCTTATACCACCAAGTCCCATAAGTGCCGAAGCAAGTTCAGCATCAAGCTTATTAAATACGGGATCGCCAAGCCCCTTTGGCATTCCGGTGGTTACAATCTCAACAATACCGCCGATGGAATCACCTTCTTTCCTTACTTTATCGATAAGTTCGTACATCTGTTTTGCCTTCAGCCTGTCAGGACAGCGGACAGCGTTCTTTTCAATCTGTTTGAAATCTATTTTTTCGGCAACAATGTTTCCAATCTGCTTCACATAGCCAGTGGTTACTATGCCTTTTTTGTTCAGGATTTTTTTTGCAATTGCCGCAGCAGCCACTCTTCCAATTGTCTCCCGGTTAGATGACCTGCCGCCGCCCCTGTGATCGCGGAAACCATATTTCTGGTCATAGGTAAAGTCAGCATGACCGGGCCTGTAGGTATCTTTAATATCTTCGTAAGATTTTGAGATAGCATCAGTATTCCAGACGATCATGGAAATTGGTGTGCCTGTTGTTTTTCCGCCAAATACGCCTGACAGAATTTCTACTTTATCAGCTTCATTTCTCTGGGTAGTTATCCTGCTTTGCCCGGGCCTTCTGCGGTCAAGTTCAAACTGAATATCGTCTTCAGAAATTTTAAGACCTGCAGGGCAGCCGTCTAAAACAACACCTACAGCTTTCCCGTGGGACTCTCCCCAGGTAGAAATTCTAAATAATCTTCCAAAGCTATTTCCAGGCATGAGAAATATTAAATGAAAAAATAAATTTTACCAGAATGTTAATCTAATAATCCGTTTTCTTTAAACCAGGTTATTGTTTTTTCGAGTGTTTTCTCAACAGGGGATGGAGAAAAACCAAGTTCCTTAACAGCTTTACTGTTGTCTACATACCAGTTGAATTTGGAAAGTTTAACGGAATCAAGGTCCATTGTAGTATAGTTGGGAAATGATTTGCCTATTACCCTTTCCATCAAAAATGCCGTAGCATAAGCCATTAAATACGGGACTTTAAGACCAGGGGCATTAATTCCCGAAACCTTTTCAAGTAGTTTAAAGTATTCAAACACCGTAAGATTTGCATTTGCAAGTATATAACGTTCGCCAGCTTTACCCTTTTCTGCTGCAAGTATATGGCCTTCAGCAACGTCCTCAACATCTACAATATTTAAAGTGCCATCCATATATCCGGGAAATTTTTTCTTACAATACCAAAGCACTGAGGCAGTGCTCGATAAATTTACATCCCCCGGCCCGAGTACGACAGATGGATTAAGAATTGTTACGGCAAGCCCCTTTTTAATAAAGTCTCTTGCCACCTGCTCCGCATCATACTTGTCGTTTATATACCCAATATTTTTATCATAAATACTAAAGTTTGTATTTTCACTAATTAGATTATTTTCAGTCTCAGGTCCTATGGCGGCGACACTACTTGTAAAGAGCACCTTTTTTACTCCGGCCTCCATTGCCGCGGATAATACATTTTCAGCACCTGTTACATTTACATCTACCATCTTTTTATAATCTGATCTTTTAAATGAAACAAGTCCAGCCGAATGATAAAGGGTGTTACATCCCTTAAACGCAGATATTAAAGATTCCTTGTTAAGTACATCACCGTAAACTTTCTCAATATTTAAATCATCAATATTTTTTGTATTGCTTGTTTTCCTTACTAATACCTTTACATTTTCTCCTCGCTCCACGAGTTTTCTTGCAACATGAGACCCAATAAAACCTGTAGCACCTGTAATTATAGTAGACATTTATTCCTCCGTTTTACTATATTATATTAACTCAAGCCAGGCTGCTATTTCAACATGGTATGTCTGCGGAAACATATCAAATGGTTTGATCCTGTTTATCTTATAATTTGATTCTGTTAGTACCTTCAAATCCCTTGCAAGTGTAGTAGGATTGCAGGATATATAAATGATGTTTTTTGGTTTAATCTTATTTATATGTACTAATAGCTCTTTCATCCCGTGTCTTGGCGGGTCAACCAAAAGAACATCCGGCGTATCTTTTAATTTTTCAATATATCTTCGGCACTTGTCATGAATAAAATTAATATTTACCAGGTCGTTGATGTCAGCATTTCTTTTGGCAAATTTTATTGATTCCTGGCTTGAATCAACACCTGTTATATTTTTGAAGTGTTCTGAAAGGGTAATTGAAAAGTTCCCTATACCACAGTAAAGATCAAGCAGGCTGTTCCTTTCAACAGGTTCAATCCAGCCAGCTACAGTTTTTATTATCTCTTCGTTTATTTCATAATTTGCCTGGTTAAAAAGATACGAGCTGGAAGTAAACTGGTACTCCATAAATTCATATTCCAGCTTATGGTCAATAGAGATATCCGGTAAGTTTGTTTCAAGATAATCGACAATATTCTGCACTATTTCCTGCGACTCTGATTTATGGCTCTTTTCTGACTGCAGAAAAGAGATCGATACTTTTTTATCACTGCTGAGAAGATAAATTTTATCAATTGGAATGGTTAAGGTTTTATGACCCTCAAAGTATTTAATCAACGCACTAATAACGCTGTTGATTTCATCTGAGGCTATCACACATCTGTCTATTGAGACATTCTGATCCGATCCTTCTTCAAAATAACCAATTCTGTATTTATCGTTTTCTTTAAAGACTGACAACAGTACCCTGTTTCTATAACCGTATTCATTTGGTGAAGCTGTGATATCATCCATTTTGAATTCAGATAATTTACCAATTCGCTGGAGTGAGTCGGATACTAAAAGTTGTTTTTCAAAAAGCTGCGTTTTATAGTTTACATCCTGCCAGTTACAGCCTCCGCATTCAGCAAAAAATTTGCATTCAGGCTCTGTTCTGTTTTCAGATCTTACAACAAAATCTTCAATCACCGCCTTGCTGAAACTTTCTTTTTCTTCAATAATTTTTATTTTTAACTCATCACCCGGAACTCCTCCGTCGACAAAAACCACTTTGCCGTCTACCCTTCCTACTCCTGCCCCGCCGTAACTTAATTTATCAATTTTAATTTCCAATTAGGACTCCGTTTTAGTAAATAAACATTGAATCACCATAACTTAAAAAACGGTAATTCTCTTTTATAGCTTTCTCATAAGATTCAAAAAGCAGCTCCTTCCCGCAAAAAGCTGAAACAAGCATAAGCAGTGTTGACCTTGGAAGGTGAAAATTTGTAATCATTGCATCTACAATTTTATATTTATATGGAGGATAAATATACAGGTCCGTAAAGTCTGAGAGAGCACTTAAAAGCCCGGATTCATCCGCTGCCGATTCAAGTGCCCTAACCGCAGTTGTACCAACAGCAATAACTCTTCTTGAACTTTTTTTTGCAAAATTTACGGCACTTGATGTATCTTCAGGGATCTCTACATATTCCTGGTGCATAATATGGTCTTCTATTTTTTCTGTTTTCACAGGCCTGAATGTACCAATTCCCACATGAAGGGTAATAAATTTAATATCTACGCATTGGTTCCTGATTTCTTCCAGAAGTTCTTTTGTAAAATGAAGTCCGGCAGTTGGGGCTGCTATAGCTCCATCTTTTTTAGCATATATAGTCTGGTATGTTTCTTTATCTTTTTCCTCGGAGTCACGTTCAATATAAGGCGGTAATGGCATTTTCCCATATTCTTGAATATATCTGTCTGCATCCTGGTTAAAAATTACTACCCATTCATTCATGCTGTTTTTAGTCAATTTTCCCATCAACCCATTTTCAAAACTGATTACCAAATCCATTTTAGGTTTTGTAATTAACACCTTCCATTCATTGCTGTTAATACGGTTTGTTAAAAGAAGTTCTGTATTTCTGCCTTCTCTGCTTCCTATAAGTTTTGCCGGAATAACTTTTGTGTTGTTAAGTATCAGGAGATCCCCTGGTACCAGGTAGTCGGTTATGTTGTAAAAGTTTTTATGAACTACGGACTTATCTTCTTTATTTAATACCAAAAGTCTGGATTCATCCCTTTTATCTTTTGGATAATCGGCAATTAAATTTTTGGGAAGATTGTAATTAAAGTCCTCAGATTTCATGAATTATTTTTGTAAAATATTTCTCATCTTTAGTCTGAGTGCATTTAGTTTTATAAATCCGGTAGCGTCTGACTGGTCATAAACATCATCAGCTTCAAAAGTGGCAAGGTCTTCGGAATATAGAGACTTATCCGATTTTCGCCCGACAACTATGGTATTGCCTTTATAAATCTTAAGCCTTACTATCCCGTCCACATTTTTCTGAGATTCATCTACCGCAGCCATCAGCATCTCCATCTCCGGAGAATACCAGAGCCCATAGTACATAAGCTCAGCAATTTTTGGTACAAGCGAATCTTTTAAGTGCATTACTTCACGGTCAATTGTTAGTGATTCAATCGCACGGTGGGCAACATGGAGGACAGTACCGCCTGGAGTTTCATATACACCGCGTGATTTCATGCCTACAAACCTGTTCTCTACAAGGTCTACCCTACCAACTGCATTTTTGCCTGCTACAGAGTTTAGAGCTGTAAGTATTTCCGCTGGTGACATTTTTATTCCGTCTATTGCTACAGGTTCACCCTTTGAAAACTCTATTTCTATATAAGTTGGTTTATCAGGTGCTTTTTCAGGAGACACTGTCATTTCAAACATATTTTCAGGCGGCTCGGCCCAGGGGTCTTCAAGAATGCCTCCCTCGTAGCTTATATGAAGAAGGTTTCTGTCACAGCTATAAGGTTTGTCAGCAGTTATACCGGTATCAATACCGTTTTCTTCGGCAAATTTAAGTAAATCGTTCCTGGATTTGAATTTCCATTCCCTCCAGGGGGCAATAATCTGGATATCCGGATTTAATGCATAAAAAGTTAGTTCAAACCTAACCTGGTCATTGCCTTTTCCGGTTGCACCGTGAGATACGGCAAAAGCACCTTCTTCCTCCGCAATCTCGATATGCCTTTTTGCAATCAGGGGCCTTGCAAGTGAAGTTCCGAGCAGATATACACCTTCATATATTGCATTGGATTTAATCGCGGGAAAGACAAAGTCTTTTACAAACTCTTCCTTTAAATCTTCCACGTATACTTTACTTGCGCCAGTCTTAAGAGCTTTACTATGTACTGCTTCAAGATCTTCACCCTGCCCTAAATCTGCTACATAGGCAATAATCTCGGCATCATATTCTTTAGCAAGCCACTTCAGTATAATCGAGGTGTCGAGTCCTCCTGAATAGGCTAATACAATCTTATTTTTTTTACTCATATCAAATTCCTGAAAATATAATAGGACTACTTCTTAGGAGGTCTTAGGTCATGCAGATAAAATTTGGCTTCCTTTTGTTCGTAAAATTTCTCTAATGTAAATCCAATGTATTCTATCCTGTCTATATCAGTACCGGGATACTGTGCAGTCTTTACTTCATCGGAAAGTTTGCACTCGAGTGGTACTTCTTTATCTGGCCTTTCCTGGCATATAAATCCTAATGTAAATTCCTTATCCATTTTATAATTTGGCGGAAGTACAAACCCAACTGCCATCTTTGCATTTATTAGTTCTACAACAAGCAGGGTAACAGGCACCGGATCAGGTGCTTCAGAATTATCGTCCACACCAAACCTGTATGCATAATAATCAAGTGTCTGATTATTTTCATGCATATTGTGTATGTTCCAGTAATCTTCAGTATCTAACCAACACAAAATCTGTACCATTTTTGCCTCCTGACTTAAAAATACAAAGGAATTATAATAACATTAATTTATCAAATCTAAACCAAACCGATAAAACTTAACATTCTACCCGTGTTTTTTCCATCTCTCCGGTAAGATGGATAGTTTAAATCACACTTTGTACATATATTCATAACTTCAATGCCTTTAATGCCGTTGTTTTTTAACTGCTCAAGATTAGCATCTCTTAAGTCCAGACTGTATCTGGTTCCTTCTTTTTTAGTTAGATATTGATCGGAATTATTAAATGTTGCATTAAACCGGACTGCTATCTCCTCACCAATCTCATAACATCTGCCTTCTATACATGGCCCGATGGCAGCTTTAATATTGTCACTATTACAGCCAATTTCATTTATTAGAAATACTATCACTTTTTCCGTTATACCTGCTAATGTGCCTCTCCAGCCAGCATGAATTACACCGTAGTATCCACTTTCTGTATCAACAATAATTATTGGGACGCAGTCTGCGGTATAAACCCCAAGCCCATAACCCTTAATATCTGAAATAATTGCATCGGCTTCATAGTTGTTTTCAAAGTCAGTGACATCCTTTATGTGAATAAACTCATTACTATGGACCTGCTTTACGGTTTTTATTGTTTCCAAACCTATCTCCTTTGACAGGTCACTAATATTCATCGAGTTTTCAGAATATATAAAACCATGTTTCACAAATGTACTTTCAGACAGGATATCGGACTTAATATATTTCATTTTTTTTGTTTAAACCTTCCTACAATAGCTCTAATACATTATTAAAATCATCCGGTATCTCTGCTGTAAATTCCAGTTCACTTTTGCCTCTCGGATCAATAAATCCAAGTTTATATGCATGAAGTGCATGCCTGTTTATCGCAGATCCGATATTTTTAATTACTTCACTGTCACTTTTCCTGTTGCCGTATAGTGGGTCGCATAAAAGCGGATAACCGTTTTCTGAAAAATGTACCCTAATCTGATGTGTACGGCCGGTTTTGGGACTAACCTGGACCAGCGTAGCCTTCCTGTACCTTTCCAGTACTTTCCAATCGGTATGAGAATCCCTGCCGGAATTGGTATTGCTCGACATTTTAATTCTGTTGTTCCTATGACGGCCTATACTTGAACTGAACGAACCTGCATCTTCCTTAATTACACCTCTGACTATAGCCAAATATTGCTTTGAAACATTTCTGTCTTTAAACTGTGCTGCGAGGAATGAATGGCTATAATCATTTTTAGCAGCAACTATCACCCCTGAAGTATCCTTATCGAGGCGGTGTACAATTCCAGGCCTTAACTTACCCCCAATTCCGGATAGGTCATGGCAGTGATAAAGCAGTGCATTCACCAGTGTCCCGTTTTTTACTCCAGCGCCTGCATGGACGACCATGCCCGGGGGTTTATTTACTACAATAAAATCTGAATTCTGAAAGATTATATCTAAATGAATGTTCTCCGCTTCCGCTTCGATGGGTTCGGGTTTAGGTATTTGAAACGTAGCAATCTCACCGCCATTCAGTAGCCTTGAAGGTTTAAATTGCTCCTCATTAATCAGGATATCACCCTGTTTAATAAATTTTCGTATCTGAGACCGGCTGAAACTGTTAAAAAGTTCGGAAAAAATAATGTCTGCTCTTTTCCCTGCATAATCTGAAGAAATTACTATTTTATCGGACATTATTAATGATTATTTTATTTCTTTTCCATTAGAATTTTTTTTGCTGCCTGGTTTATAACTCCCGGGAGGTTCCTGTCAGACATAATATTTTTTAATTCAACATGCCTTAAATGTCTTAAAAAATTAAGTGAAATGTGTGTAGGTGTTTTTGGATTATGTACCAGGGAAGACTTAACCAGGTAATGCCTTGTCCATTTTCTGGTATCCGAAATCTGCCTTAAAATATCTTCATCAACAACTTTAGATTGAGAAATCATAATTATTTCCATATCGGTTAACCTGGGATTTTTTAACACTGCACTGGATATAAGCCTGTTACTATCCCTTACAAGGATCCTTCTTGTTTCCATATTGCCCTGTATGGATAATTTTATTTTTTCTGCGATGGTAAGGGTCCTTATTTTGTTTACCAGGTTATCCCGAACTGTATCTGTTAACTCTTCATCCTCATACTCTTTTAACAGTTCTTCAGGAATGTCTAGATTATCTAAAAATGATTCCTCAATTTCTTCAAATTCATCATCCTGCTCCTGGCTCACATCTGCTTCTTCAATAAGTTCATCTTCTATTTTCTCTTCTTCAAAGAATTTTTTTATATTTTCATCTTTTTCCAGATAGAGACTGATAAACGACAAAACACTATCGAGGGTTGATCGGCTAATGGATGGATTTTGGCTTAAACCCTCAACAATTTCGAGGGACCTTAATATTCTTTGTTTATTCTGTGCAATAATTTCAATATTTACCTGCGAACGTTCATTTTGGGCAAGATAAGCATAAGTCGAATCACTCGTTGTGGAATTTAAAAGTATCGCTTGTATAAAGCTCTCATTTTGCTGATCCCTGGACGTATAATCCAGGAATTCAGGTGAAGTACTGCTATCGGCCAGAATGTCTGACATTGTTTGTTCAGGAATTTCCGCCAATGAAGTTTTAGCAGCATCCCGAATATTTTCTTCGCTATCATATATAAGGCAAAACAGGACTTGGGCAAGATCCTTTGGAGTCAGCGGTATGGCACCTTCTGCAACCATTAATCTTTTTTCAACCGGGCTTTCAGGGTTTACAAATTCAAAAAGATTTTCCGGAAGAGCAGAAGTTAATTTATTAAAATCTAAATTTTGTTCATTCATTTGAGGCCTTACTGTTTAACTATGTTTTTAGTATTTTAACACATGGTAATATTTTATATCTTTCAGCAGCATTTTCCTGATTTATAGCAATTTCAATTGTCCCGTTACTTCCATGAACTGCAATTAGTGTATTTCCTGTGCCATCACTATAAGAATTTGATAATTTTCCAATTGAAATATCATTTACAAATATTTCGTCAGTATAATCAACGTCCTTATTTTCAATATTTGTCATCATATTACCAAAACTATCTACATAAATAATTTCACCGGAAATAGAATTATTACCCCTATCCGGTTTTCGTAAATCTATACTAACATATTCATCTATAACAGTTCCAAATTTTTCAGGATTGTGGGTTATTGATAGATTAGCAGCAATTGGTGAAAAGATATCACGGCCGTGAAATGAACTGCTTATATTATTTAGAAAATACTCAGTTGCTGTAATCTTATAGACAGTGCAATCATTATTTTCATATATATAACTGAATATACCGTTATCTGGTCCGATAAAATATTGCTGTTCTGACTCCACTATCAGAATTTGCCTGTCTGTCCCGACACCCGGATCAACAACTGCAAGGTGTATAGTACCATTTGGAAAATAAGAATAAGAATTTTTTATATTAATTGCGCATTGTTGAATATTATGACTTATAACATTGTGATTAATGTCCACAATTTTTACATTTGGATTTATGGAGTAGATAACACCTTTCATAACACCAACGAAGCTGTCATTTAGGCCAAAATCTGTTATTAAGGTTATAATCTGTTGCATAAACTTATTTTAAATTTTAACTTTTATCTAATATTATGGAAATACAAATTTTAGGCAGCGGCACGTGTATACCATCGGACAGAAGGGGTTCATCCGGGTACTTAATTACACTTGATTCAACAAAAATCCTGTTTGACTGCGGCAATGGTGTAACATGGAAACTGGAGAAGTCAGGTATTAATTATCTCGATATTGATCATATTTTTATAACACATATGCACCCTGATCATAATGCGGATTTAATACCTTTCTTATTTGCCACTAAGTATCCGGCAGAAGAACAAAGAACAAATAAATTATCTTTATGGGGACCACCGGGTTTTAACGAATTTGTAAGATCAATGCAGGAACTATATGAAAACTGGCTAAACCCTGATAATACCGAATTTTTAGAACTCGATAAGGAAAACTTTAATTTTGATGAGTTTAATTTTTCTGTATTAAAGACAGGACATACTGAAAACAGCCTGGCTTTCAGACTGGAATCAATGGGAAAGTCTATTGTGTATTCGGGAGATACTGACTATTTTGCGCCTTTTGTTAATTTTGCCCGTGACTGTGATGTTTTGATTATTGAATGTTCTCTTCCTGACAGGTTAAAGAGAAAGGGCCATCTGACTCCATCAGATGTTATAAAAATTTCAAATCTGGCAAACCCCGGGATTTTAGTGCTGACACATATGTACCCTGTTTGTGACAGTGAGAATATCTTTGAGAAGATTGATAATGAGACTGCTTGTGAGGTAGTTCTTGGTGAGGATTTTTTGAGAATAAGTATTTAATTATTAATTATTTTCAATGCTTTGCTGCACACTTCATCGACACTTATTTCGTTTAGGCACTTAATATTAATTGGGCAATTTGGAGTATATCCAAATTTTGTACATGGGCTGCAGGCAAGGTTTTTGTTTATCACATAATTATCAGGGCCTTTAGGTGCCCACTTTTCCTGTATACCAGCACCGAACAGTGAGAAGGTCTTCGTACCTACTGCATATGCAATATGCATTAATCCACTGTCAGAGCTAATAAGAAGGTCGAGATTGGATATTATTGCTGATGTTTCATTTAATGAAGTTTGACCAGTTAGGTTTAAATAATCTTTATTTCCCATTACCCTGGTAATTTTATCAACTTCTGGGATATCATTATTCCCACCTAATATTACAACTCCGATACCATTTGCCAGTAAATTTTCTGCAAGTTCAGAAAACTTCTTTACACCCCACCTTCTTTCTTTAACAGTTGCTCCTGTAAAAAGTCCGGCAGTTGAAATAAAACGTTTTTTGTATTTAGAAAATTCATTATTCTCAACTTTGCTATTAATTTTAAGAAATCCACCATTGATATTAAACCTGTGCTTTTTCCCTGTAAGGGCTGAAGCCAGATTCAGAAAACTCACTGCTTCATAGTCAGACTGTTTATATTCTAAAGGGTGTGAATATTGTCCTGCACGGCCATTTGTTGCAAAGCCTATTCGTATAGGTGCTTTTGTCAGATACGCAACAACCGAAGTAAGTTTATGCCACTGCTCGGTGTCTATAACAACCTGGTAACTGTTTTTTAATACTTCAACTAGACCATTTTCTTTAAAATCATCATATAAGTAAAGATTTGTTATGAGGGGGTTGTCCTTAAAAATTCCAGCATTTCGTTTTTCTGCCAGGATATCTATCTTTGATTCAGGGTAATGTTTTTTTAATGTATTTAACGTAGGAATAAGCAATACTGCATCACCTATTCCTCCCGGCCTGATTACCAATATATTAGAAATTTTTTGTGGAATGGTTTTACTAGGCTTTGAAATAATTTTTGAGACAGAAACAAATATACTACCAAAGATTTTATCGGCAGCTTTAAGAATTTTTATTTTGGAAATCATTAAGAAAAGATTATAACTAATTGTTAAAGTTCAAAGAACTATTCTAAAAACCACTTGTCATAATCAACTTCGCCAGTTTCGGGATTATAGATGTATTCTTCACCAAGTGGATGTTCAGGAAACCCCCTGGCATCTGCTGATTCGTTCATAAAAATTCTAAGTTCATCAATATCTGCTGCATACCGTCCATTTATACCATAAAACCTTTGTGAACGGGCATTAATGAAACCCAGGTTTTCTTTAAAAAAAGTGTTGGCAAGTGTTGGACTTTTTACGAGTTTATTGCTTGATACTATAAGAAAATCTTTTTCATCATGGTCTTTTGGAACTTTCTTTAGGTAACCAGTATCAACAAGTTCGCCAAGATTTTTTGGCAACCTTCCGTTCTCCGAATCAAATTTTCGTAATAATACAGTAAGTTTATCTTCAAAATCCTGTGTTTCTAACTCTTTAAGATTTCGAAAAGCAAAATTCTTACGTCCTTCATTAGTAGTATTATTGTATATATCCTCCCATATCTTTTTTGAAAGTTCCCTGTCTCCGCTTCTTTGCCTTGCAGTAGCTGCCATACCCCTTAAAGAACTGCTTCTGAAATCTGACATACCAGGTTTTTCTGATGCCTCATGAAATAAGTCTGCAGCTTTATTATAGTCGTTCGTATGCAGATAATATAAAAAAGCCTGCTCCAGAGGTAATCGGAAATTATTGGGGTTGTTCATTCTCCCTTTATCAAGGAGTTTCTCTCCATTTTCAATATCATCTAAACCAAACGGGTTTGGTTCAGCAAGAAATGTGCCCCCGAATCTGTATGCATTTACAAATTTTGGGTCAAGGTCTGTAATTATATCAAGATATTTATATAAGAGGTTTGAGTCCTTTTCAGAAAATATTATTTCATCGGTTCCTACATACTGAAGTGCCCGGAACCAGTATATATCAGAAAGGAGTTCATTAAATCCCAGTGATACTTTTTTAAGAGTAGAGGAAGTTACAAGTACTGTATCCTGGATGGCCCTGAATTTGTTTCGTTGAATATCAATATTATTTTGAAACGGTATTGAAATCAGTAGAAGTAATATAATTGCTGAAAAAATAAATACCGGTTTACTTAAAAGAATTTTTAACATAATTGTTAAACGTAATCAATGTATATGTTTTTTATTATTTAAACTCTCTTTTCTGAAAAATAAGGATTGAAAGTAATATAAGAATTATTACATAAATTAATGCGTATGCAGTAGTATTAAATATAAGGTTGAAGGAAATGTTGCCACCGTATACTGCCTCACTCCTGATATTAAACTTTTCCAGGTTTGGAATTACATGGTAAACAATTTCTGAAAAGTAATTTGCTACGGGGTTTTTTACTTCTTCAGCAAAAAGCCTTATATCTGCCGAAAACCTTCCAACTGCAAAAACCAGAAAGCTTAACAGTATCGCAAGTACAGGACTGGTAAAACTTGAAAGAACAATTGCAATTCCAATAACAATTAAAAATTCAAGGTATTCAAAATATACGGCTACAAAGAACTCGGTAAAATAATGGCCTCCATAGTAGTATTTAATAAATTCAGATTTTGGGAGTTCAACATATAGTATGATTAAAAATACTATTAGACACATTGAGAGAGTTATTACAAATAGAGTAATGCATAGCCCAATATATTTTCCAATAATAAATTGATATCTTTCTAATGGTTTGGAGAAAATATTATAGACAGTCTTTTTTTCAATCTCTTTGTAAACAAGCCCGGTCCCTAAAAATATTGAGATCAGTACACCAAAAAGGGAAATTGCAGTAAGGGCAAAATCTTTAACAATTTTATTATATTGTTCAGCTGAGATTGTACTGAATACAAGTGAGCTAAGTATCATGATCACTGCAAAAAGGATTAGACTGTAGAGTACCCTGTCCCTTCTAGCTTCAAGAAATGTATTTAATGCAATTACCCAGACTTTTTTCATATTTTTAACTTAAATATTTTTTATTTATCTTTTTTTGCCTGTTCCTCAAATATGCCTTCGAGTGATTTTCTTAGAGGAAAAAGCGACACCATATCAATCTTGGAGTCCAGAATAGTATTTACAACTTCCTTTTTTTTATTTTCCTCGAATCTTAATACTAAGAACCCAGCCCTTTCATTAATTGATACATCATCTGAATTAACCAGGTGTTCAACTTCGTCTCTCTTGCAGTTCACAAGCATTTCATAATCCGAATTTATCTCTTTATAAAGATCGGAAAGTGCACCTACTTTAACAACTTTACCGTTTAGAATTACACCTACCCTGTCACATAATGATTCCACATCAGAAAGTATGTGTGAACTTAGCAGTATTGTCTTTCCTTTTTCTTTTTGTTCCAGTATTAAGTCCCTGATTTCTCTTCTACCTATTGGGTCAAGCCCGCTCATAGGTTCATCCAGAATTAAAAAATCTGGATCATTAATTAGAGCCTGGGCTACACCAACTCTTTGTAACATACCCTTGGAATATTTTCTAAGTTGTATATTCCTGGCATGATTCATATTTACTTTCCTTAATAGTTCATCAATTCTCTCATTTAAAACATTTTTTTCTATAGAGTGGAGTTGTCCCATGTATTTAAGAAGTTCTTCACCAGTAAGGTAATCGTAAAAATAAGGACTTTCTGGAAGGTAACCAATATAGGATTTTAGTTCATTATCTTTATTGGATTTTCCATTTATCTTTATCTCACCTTCAGTTATTGAAACAAAATTAAGAATTGATTTAAAGGTAGTAGTCTTTCCGGCACCATTAGGGCCGATAAAACCAAAAATTTCTCCTTTATTTACGGAAAAATTGACTGATTTTAATACACGTGTGGTTTTTTTTAAAAATCCTGTTGAATAGTCTTTTACTAAATTATTAACAGTTAACATTTATGAAATTAATTTAACAGAATTTATAAAAAAATAAAATCAGAAACAAGCGGGATCATTCCTTGTAGATTCAAATACCCCTTCATCACCTTTTAACAAACTACTAATACTGCATCTTATTGCAGAATCAGAAAAAACTGAAAAATCCCTGTTGCCCACTGTAATCACACTGGAGGGAGAGGCTTCCCAGCCAAAATCTGTTGCAAGTGTAGGTACATCTATTGTCAATTCCTCAGTCCATCCAACACAATAACCTGCTTTTGGTGAAATACAGTCAGCTGTAGTTGCCTGATTACCATCATTGGAAATTGCGCCCTCAAAACTTTGGTCAACAAGTGAATTAAGAACTTCTCCGGATCCATCCGGGTCGCGAAGTGAATTTGCAGTTAATAAACTTCCTATCAGTGCCGTATATTCATTTGAACTATCATTATTAAGATCAAGTTCATAATACTCTACTTCAGCATCTCTTAATACCTGTAGTGACTTCCTTGCATTTGCTTCGTTAGCAGAGACTCTTGCTTTTAAAAGGTTGGGTATAGCTAAAGCTAATAAAATACCAATAACCGCAGCAACTACTAAAAGTTCAATTAATGTAAATCCTTTTGGATTAGAATGTTTTTTTAATTTTGGATTCATCAGTAATCCTATTTAAATTCAAAGATGAATTTTCAATAATAAAATATTATTATTGTTTGAAAAAAAGATAAAGGAGCAGAAAATCCTGCTCCTTTAACAAATTTTAATATTATTGTTTTAATTATTATTCACAACCGCCGTATGTTCTGTCAACAGTATATACTCCTGGTGTACCTGTAGCTGTTGGTGTACCTGTACCGTCGTTGGCAAGACCATCTACTTCACATCTAATAGCCCCGTCTCCATAAACTGAGAAACTTCTTCTTCCAGTCTTATTCACACTTGTCGGGGAAGCAGACCATCCGAAATCATCAAATCCAGTAGCAGCACCATTAGCATTTGCATTTGCACCTGCTGTATCATGGGAAATACAATATCCAGCTTTAGCGGAATTACATAAATTTCCTACAGTTCCCTGTCCTGCACCTGCGCCAGCAAATTCATCAGCACCTACAAAACTTGAATCTACTAATGCATCAGTCTCATCAACAGCTAATCCAGATGGATCTCTTAGTGAATTTGCTGCACCAGGTAAAGCGACTACACCAACTGCATCAGTATAGTTCCTGTCACCATCATTATTCAGATCCTGTTCAAAATATTCACCTTCGGCATCACGAAGTGTCTGCATCATTTTTTTGGCATTTGCTTCGTTAGCTGATTGCCTAGCTTTTAATAAGTTAGGAATTGCAAGCGCAAGTAATATACCTATGATTGCTGCTACTACTAATAACTCGATCAGGGTAAAACCCTTTTGACCCTTTGTCTGTTTTAACATTGTTAAAACCTCCTTAAAAAAATAATTTTTAGATTTTGATATAGTATTAATGCAAGCACTATGCCAAATAATACAAAAGAACTACTTTATTTAATAATTTGGGGTTATTAGGTTAAAAATACAGTAAAAGATATAGTAATAACAGTTATATTTTACTGCTATGAAGTAAAAACAATTCTTGTATTATCGCGCAGTTGTTTGCGCACTTCAACTATATTTTCTCCCCATAAACGGCTATGACCTCACCTTTCCCCATAAGTTTGGCAGTTAAGCTTAAGGGTAAAAATAAAGCATTTAATATAATCCAGCTTTTAATTTTAAAGGAATATTTTCCCTCTCTTTTTCTTTTGTTCATAAATCTATTGTAGCTATACATTAATAATGGTGGTGAAATAAGGTGCTTAACTTCAAGCACCCTGAATCCTGACTGAGTTAACAGATCACTAATTGTATTGGGAGTAAAAAAAGATATATGGTGCGGGATATTCCAGTTGTAATTTCTCTTAAAAATACTGACGCCAAGTGAAGCCGAATTTGGTATTACAATAAGCAGTTTTCCATTATCTTTTAAAAGTCCGTGTATCTGTTTGAGCATATTTCCTGGGTCTGCAATATGCTCAAGTACGTGAAACATAGTTATAGCATCGTATTTTATATCTGTTTCAAGGTCTTCTATATAACCTTCTATAATTTCAATGCCGTATTTGTTTCTCCCGTATTCTGCAGCATAAGCATTTGCTTCAAGACCTGCAACATCAAATCCTACATCCCTTGAGACATTCGTAATCCAGCCTGTAGAGCAGCCAATATCAAGCAGAATAGGTACATCTCTATTACCAATATAGGTACGGAGTTTCTGTAATAGTGGTTTAATTAATATATTTTTTTTAACAGAAGTCAGAAACTGTGAAGAAAAAACTTCCTTATCAAGCTGGGCTTTAGGCATATGCTGGTTCTTGTAAAGCCCGTCAATAGTCTTCTGGTCCGGTATTGGGTTAATTCTTAGAAAACTGCAGTCCCTGCATACTAATAGTTTATATTTAACTTGTTTCTTTGTATGAAATTCATATAGAATCTCTGTTTTTCCGTTACATATATAACATGGCTCTTGTATCATATCTTTTAAAATGTATAAGTAGTGAAATTTATAACAATAATTCAGTATCAATACTAATAAAAATTCTATTTTAATCGGATAATTAAGTTATACTTAATGAAAATTTTATAAATCTTATGACAAACTAAATCAAAATGAAAAAATTAACACTTACATTAATTTTAGCAATAGTTGCTTTAATTTCTTGTACAAATGTACAGACAACATCTTATTTTTCTTCTTCCAAAGTCAAATTAAGTGACTACTCTGCACTTGAAATACAGGAATTCGAATCTGCTGCCGAAAATTTTCCAGAAGAAGCACTTACTATAATACCAAATCTTGTAGTTGAGAAACTACGTGCAAAGAACTTAAAATTTGATAAAATTGCCTATGGGGACATTGACGACGTTCCACCGGAAAAAACACTTGTTCTCCTGGGTGAAATAATTAAATACGTTGGCGGTGGTGAAGTAAATTATGATTCAGGCAATGTAAAATTCGGAGAAATAGATATTAACGTTGATATAGTAATACTTCAAAAATCAAATGGGCGTGATGTTGCTTCCGGAGAGGTAAGCAGTCTTAATACGGCCTCCTTTTTGGGTGGGACGGACAAGATGTATCAGCAAATTGCAGATGAAATAGTTAAATACATTCTGCAAAATTATTAATATATTTCGGAGTGAATGTGAGATGAATACCTTTATTAAATTTGGAGCATTAGTTTTATTACTTTTTTTATTTATTAACACAAACCAGGACTTGCAGGCAAAATCAAATGTAAAAAACGTTAAAGATGCCAAAAAAGCATTCTGGACCTTCAATCCCAATAGAATTTATGAAGCTATAGATTTTTACCAGCAGGCCATTATTGAAAATCCCAATGATGCCAATGCATACGCGGGCCTTTCCGAATCATATTCTATACTTGGTTTTTATAATAAAGAAATTCATGCCAATTACGAAAGCGAATACAACCTTGCCTACAGCAACATACTTCAGGCCCTTAAACTTGATAAGAACAATGACAATGTAAAAAGGGCTCTTGCCTATAACTATCTGTATCTAAGCCGTGAAAAAGAAGCCAAGGCTATAGCGAAAGAACTTTTAACAAGAAACCCTGATGATGCAGAATCACTATATATCCTTTGGTCTTCAATGGGCCAGAGAATTGACAATCCGAATATATATAAGGCATTAAGGATTAATCCTAAATTGGTTATTGGCTATGTCGAACTTGCCAAATCTTACTTTTACAAAAAGAGAAAATATGCAAAAGCCGGCATTGCTGTTCAGGATGCAATCAAAATTAATGACACTGCATATTTAAGAGATTTTTTAGGAACAATCTTCAGGACCCAACGGTCATTAAAAAAAGCAATAGAACAGTACGATAAAGCCTTGAAAAAAGACAAAAACTTTGTACCTGCAATAAAAGATCTTGGCATATCGATGTATTATAAAGGTGACACTAAGGAGAGCATTAAACTTCTAAAGAGGTCTATTGCCCTAAATCCAACTTTTCCGGATGCTTACTATTATCTTGCCTCCAACTACGAGCGTCAAAAAAACAAACAACTTGCAAGGCAAACCTACATAACATTTCTCAATGTAGCTTCTGACAGAATCAGATACATCTTTCTCGTAAAGAAAGCCAAGCAGAGCTTAAACAAATTGAATTAGGGAAAAACATGGACAAGATCAACCTTAATTTCGCTATTGAATCCAGCACGGGTTTGTGGAATAAGATATTTGAAGGGTTTGATCAGGATACAGTACTTACTTCCAGGTTTGAAGGAAATTCACAAAAATCTATAAAGCTCTTATACAGGTTTGGTGCATTACTTAGGAAAAAGCGTTCAGACTGTATTATTGAGCCCAGGAACTATGGAATTATTATAAAACGAAGTGTAAATGAGAATGACGAAGATGAGGTAAACAACTGGATCCGGCTTATGGAAAATTTAAAGGAAGAAATGATAAGTATGAATTATTAATTTTGAATATCCCCGGCAATAACCTTTTCGAGTTTTCCTTTATTATCTTCTATATATAAAAATCCATTACTATCAATCTTTCTTGCTATCCCGCTTATAATATTGTTATCAACCTTTATAGAGACCTTTTCATTTAGCATACCCCACCTGTTTGACCACTCGGCAACTATCGAATTGATACCTTCAGCATTAAACTTTAAATAATAGTGATCAATATAGCTTATTAAATCAGAAGCTATTTTTTCCCTGTCTAAAGAGCTGTTTTTTTCTATACTTAGTGATGTTACATAATTTGAAATATCTGTTAAATTTTCATTTATCGATTTTTCTGACAAATTTATATTTAAACCAATACCTATGATAATAAAATTTAATTTATCTCCATTATTTTTCATTTCTGTAAGAACACCTGCAACTTTTTTATTATTTATTAATAAATCATTAGGCCACTTGATCTGTGAACGTATATCGAGTTCATCAAGTGTCTTTACAAGTGCAAGTGACGCAATAAAAGTAAATACAGCTGAGTTTTCAGGGCTTACTTCGGGACGAAGGAGTACGGAAAGATATAGATTAACTCCCCCAGGCGAAAACCAGTTTCTACCCAATCTTCCTTTACCCCCGGTCTGCATATCGGATATTAACACTGTCCCGTCTTCAAGGCCTTTATCCGCAAGTTCAAATAATAGCCTATTTGTTGACTCAACCGATTCGTAGTAGATTAATTCTTCACCAACAATCCTTGTATTTATCTTTTTTTTAATTCTTGCTATATCCATTTTTTTACCTATTACACGTGACACAGGGTCAGGTCTTGTTGTTTTTCCGTTGATTCATAATCATTTAATAAAATATTAATCTATATTACACACCCTTTATGTAATTGACAAAAGAATCATTATTAAATATCATATTCGACTCGAAAATTAACCGGGCCTATAGCTCAGTTGGTTAGAGCACCGGACTCATAATCCGTTGGTCCCAGGTTCGAGTCCTGGTGGGCCCATATAAACAAATGAAAAATATAATTATAGAATTTATATACAGAAAATCGATATACATCTTACAAACTCAAACCCAGTGTTCGTTTACAAGGAGAACTAAATGAGAGACCAAATTACCGCTCTCAAAGAACTACAGAATATAGATATTGACCTTAAAGAAATTGAAATAAACCTTGAAAAATTCCCAAACATAATTACCGATTACAATACAGAAATAGACCAGCACAAAGATTCTATTACAAACCAAAAATCCGAATTAGTTGAAATTGAGAAAATAAAATCCCAGCTGGAATCACAACTGGAGCAAAATGAACTTTCAATTAAAAAAGCTGAAGAAAAACTTTTTGAAATAAAAACCCACAAAGAATATGAAGCACTTCAAAAAGAAATTGCCGATATGAAAAGAAGCAATTCAGATCTTGAAGAACAAATACTTGCAAAACTTGAAGATATTGATACCAGTGAAAAAAAGATAACTGAACATGAAACGACTCTGAACACCAAAGTGACTGAATATACCCAGAAGATCGAAGAGTACCAGCTCCAGATTAAAGAATTAAAGGTTGTTCATGAACCTAAAATAGCAGAAAAAAATAAAATTTTAGAAAGAATAAACACTGAGGTATTACCAATTTATGAAAACATAAGCAATAAGAACGGGCAGGCTCTTGCACTTGTAGTAAATGAACTCTGTACTGGTTGTAATATGAATATTCCTCCCCAGTTATACAATCATATCCTTACTGAAACAGAGATTTATCAATGTCCAAGCTGTAAAAGAATCCTTTACACATCAAAAGATGAATAAGATCACATCTGAAGATATAGATACCGAGATATATATTGATGGTGCTTCAAGGGGAAACCCCGGTGATTCTGGAATTGGGATACTATTTAAAAATTGCGAAGAAAATAATTTCAAAAAATATATTGGTATAGGCACAAACAATAACGCCGAATATACCGCACTTATAACAGCCCTTGAGATAGCAATAAAATCCAATCTGCTAAACATCAAAGTTCATACCGACTCAATGCTTGTAGCCAACCAGATTAACGGGAGCTGGAAAGTTAAAGACCCCGATATCAGAATATTATTTTCAAAGGCAAAAAAATTAATTGAAAAATTTGAAATATTTTCAATTACTCATATTAGAAGAGAATTCAATTCTGAGGCTGACCTGCTTGCAAATGAAGCCATTAACGAATACTTTAATAATTAAGCGAGTTAACCGGACAGTCGCTTGTTAACTCAAGAGGAAAGTCCGAACTTCCCAGGGCAGAGCGCTGGCTAACGGCCAGGTGCTGTGAGGCAACGGAAAGTGCAACAGAAAATATACCGCCACGGGTTTATCCCGGGGTAAGGGTGAAATGGTGGTGTAAGAGACTACCGCGTGGGCTGGTGACAGCCTCCGGCATTGTAAACCCCGCTCGAAGAAAGGCAAAATAGGGAAGCACCTAAAACCTTTTGGTTTTGGAAAAGATGGCCCGTCTTTTGTTTCCGGGTATGCCGTTGGAGATATTCAGTAATGAATATACTAGATGAATGACTGTTCAAGACAGAATTCGGCTTACAGGTTAACTCGCTATTTTGAAACAACCTTATAAAACTCTTTTTTACCTATTTTAACTTCAAATTCTGAGGCCTCGGGTAAAGCACCTTCGAGATCAGAATACTTATCCCCATTAATTGTTAGTCCGCCCTGAACAATGAGACGTTTAGCATCACTTTTAGACTTTAGTTTGTTTGATACTTGCAGTACAAAATCTACAAGTGAATTAATTTTACTTTTATCAAGTTTCACAATTGTTGCATCTTCGGGAAATGATCTTTTTGAAAACTTGGTTTCAAAATCACTGAGTGCTGATTCAGCAGAACTTTTATCATAAAGCAGCTCTGCAAGTTCTTTTGCAAGTATTTTTTTAGCATCCATGGGATGTAATATTTTTAATTCAGTTATTTCCTGATCCGTTTTAGAACTCAGCAAATCAAAATACTTCCACATAAGCTCATCTGATACAGACATTACCTTACCAAAGATATCAACTGGGTCATCTTCTACACCTATATAGTTGCCAAGTGACTTGGACATTTTCTTTACACCGTCTAGGCCCTCCAGAATAGGTAAGAATATTGCAACCTGCGGTTCCTGGCTAAAATGCCTTTGAAAATCCCTGCCCAGAAGTATATTAAAAGTCTGATCGGTTCCCCCAAGTTCGACATCTGATTCTATCTGTACTGAATCATATGCCTGAATAAGTGGGTAAATAAACTCTTTAAGAGTAATTGCAACGCCACTTTTATACCGTTTATTAAAATCATCTCTTTCCAAAAGCCTTGCAATATTGACCTGGGAAGTAAGTCCGAGAAGATCCTGGACAGAAAGCTTATTTAGCCATTCAGAATTAAATAAGACTTTTGTTTTGGATTTATCGAGTATTTTGAATACCTGTCTTTCATATGTTTTAGAATTTTCAATTATTTCATCTCGGGTTAGCGGCGGTCTGGTTTCAGTCTTTCCGGTAGGATCTCCGATCTGGGCGGTAAAGTCCCCTATTAAAAATATAATTTCATGACCAAGGTCCTGAAAATCTTTTAATTTCTTTAATAATACGCAGTGGCCAAGGTGAAGGTCAGGTGCAGTGGGATCAAAACCAGCCTTGATTTTTAAAGGCTTGCCGATTTTCCTTGATTTTGTTAATTTTGACAGCAACTCTTCACGTGAAATTAATCCATCCACTCCACGTTCTATAATGCTGAGCTGCTTCTCAGGGTTTAAGAAGTTCATTTTATCATTTTATATCAGGGCAGATTGGAATACCCCATCAAAAACTTATCACATTCACGTGCCGCTTCCCTGCCTTCATTTATTGCCCATACAACAAGGCTCTGTCCTCTCCTGGCATCACCTGCAGCAAATACCTTGTCTACATTTGTCGTATATTTGCCATATTCGGCTTTAGCATTAGACCTGTCATCGGTTTCGACTTTAAGCTGGCTTAGAAGCTGCTGTTCGGGCCCGAGAAAACCGAGGGCGAGCAGTACAAGGTCTGCAGGCCATACTTTCTCTGTACCGGGCACTTCATCAAATACTGTTCTTCCATCTTTATCTTTTTTCCATTCAATTTGTATTGTATGCAGCTCTTTTATATTACCTTTTTCATCGCCCAAAAATTTCTTTGTCATCACCTGGTATTCTCTTGGGTCATCACCAAATACTGACATAGCCTCTTCCTGGCCATAACTCAATGTATAAACCCTTGGCCACTGAGGCCACGGATTATCATCAGCCCTTTCCTTTGGTGGTTTAGGAAGAATTTCAAATTGCAGCAGGCTTTTGCAGCCATGCCTTAGAGAGGTAGCAACACAGTCCGTGCCGGTATCCCCGCCACCAAGCACTATTACGTCTTTATCTTTTGCAGTTATGTAGTTGCCGTCTTCCAGATTACTGTCGAGCAGGCTCTTGGTATTTGCCTTCAGAAATTCCATTGCAAAATGGATCCCTTCATGTTCCCTCCCATCTATTGGAAGGTCCCTTGGTGTTGTAGCCCCTGTACATATAACAACTGCATCATTATGATCAACAAGTTCTTTGCTTTCAATGTCTTTTCCTACTTCAATACCGGCAATAAATTCAATGCCTTCTTCCGCAAGAATATCGAGCCTTCTTTGTATTATGTCCTTATCCAGGTGAGGATTAGGTATGCCGTACATTAATAATCCACCTATCCTGTCATCTCTTTCATAGACAGTTACGGTATGCCCGGCTTTATTAAGCTGCGCTGCACATGAAAGCCCTGCCGGACCTGATCCGATTACCGCTACTTTTTTTCCTGTCCTTGATTTTGGCGGTTCTGCAACTATCCATCCTTTTTCAAAACCTTTATCCACTATTTCACATTCAATAGTTTTTATTGTTACAGCGGGTTCGTTGATGCCCAGGACACATGAACCCTCACATGGTGCAGGGCAAACACGCCCGGTAAATTCAGGAAAGTTGTTAGTCTTGTGGAGCCTTTCCAGTGCTTCTTTCCATAACCCTTTATAAATTAAGTCATTCCACTCGGGTATAAGATTATTAATAGGGCAACCAGCGGTCATTCCGCCAATAATCTGCCCCGTCTGGCAAAATGGTACACCACAGTCCATACACCTTGAACCCTGGTCCTTTAATTTATCTTCCGAAAGATGCTCATGAAACTCGTCCCAGTCTTTAATTCGTTCTTTTGGGTCTCTGTCCGGTTCCAGTTCGCGAGTGTGAGTCATAAAACCCGTGGGGTTACCCATCAAAGTACCTCCAAATATCTAAATCAATTTCCACTAACACGTGCAAGATCACTTTTATTTGCTTCAAATGCTGCCATCATAGCCTCATCCCCGCTAAGCCCGTCTTCGGTTACACGTTTTATATTCTCCAACATTCTTTTATAATCGTTTGGCATTACCTTCACAAATTTTCCGATATTGTCTGCCCAGTTATCAAGTAATTTCCTGGCGACTGTGCTTTCCGTATAATCAAGGTGATTTTGAATCAATCTGTTTAATATGTTCTGATCCTCATCTTCTATACCTTCAATAGAAACCATCTCTGTATTGCATTTTGAATTAAAATCCCCATGTTCATCATAGATATATGCAACGCCGCCTGACATACCGGCTCCAAAGTTTCTACCGGTCTCTCCGAGTATAACAACTACTCCGCCAGTCATATATTCGCAGGCATGGTCTCCAACGGATTCTACAACCGTATGTACACCGCTGTTTCTAACACAGAACCTCTCGCCGGCCATACCCCTGATATAAGCTTCACCTGCCGTTGCACCGTATAATGCAACATTGCCTGTAATAATGTTTTCCTCTGGAACAAATGTAGAATTCTTTGGCGGATATACAATTATCTTTCCGCCTGATAACCCTTTTCCAATATAATCATTGGAATCACCTTCCAGGGTTAATGTCATGCTCTTTGGAATAAAGGCACCAAAACTCTGACCTGCTGAGCCTTTAAAATGGAGCTGGAGTGTGCCTTCTTCAAGCCCGTTTACACCGTATCTGCGTGTCAGTTCACTACCAACAATCGTGCCTACTGTCCTGTTAATATTTTTAATTGGAACTATTGCTTCCACTTTTTCACCATTTTCAATTGCGGGTTTACAGATATCCATCAGGACGGTTTCATCAAGTGAATCCTGAATTCCATGGTCCTGGTCAATTTGCCTGAAAGTCCCGTAACTGTCAGGGACATCAGGTTTTTTAAATACGTTTGTAAGGTCAAGACCTTTTGCCTTCCAGTGATTAACAACGGTCTTTGTTTTTAATTTATCCGAACGGCCAATCATTTCCTCAATTGTCCTGAACCCAAGCCTTGCCATTATTTCCCTAAGATCCGCGGCAATAAACTTGAGGTAATTAACTACATGTCCAGGGTCCCCTCCAAATTTCTTTCTAAGTTCGGGGTTTTGTGTCGCAACACCCACAGGGCACGTATCGAGATGGCAAACCCTCATCATAATACAACCAAGTACAATTAACGGCCCGGTGGAAAATCCGAATTCTTCTGCTCCAAGCAGGGCTGCTATTGCAACATCCTTTCCTGTCTTTAGCTGGCCATCAGTTTCAAGTACCACACGGCTCCTTAAATTATTTAAAAGGAGGGTTTGGTGTGTTTCGGCTATTCCAAGTTCCCAGGGCAGTCCTGCATGCTGTACACTGCTTTGAGGGGAAGCTCCGGTACCTCCGGATGTCCCGCTTACGAGTATTACATCGGCATGCCCTTTAGCTACACCAGCGGCAATTGTTCCAACTCCTACTTCGGATACAAGTTTTACGTTTATACGTGCATGTTTGTTAGCATTTTTAAGATCATAGATTAGTTCAGCAAGGTCCTCAATTGAATAGATATCATGATGAGGTGGCGGTGATATTAATCCAACCCCAGGTGTGGAAAGCCTTACTTTGGCTATCCATGGATATACTTTCCTTCCAGGCAGCTGGCCACCTTCTCCCGGTTTTGCCCCCTGAGCTATTTTTATCTGTATTTCATCTGAATTTACAAGGTATTCACTTGTTACGCCGAATCTACCGGATGCAACCTGTTTGATTGCACTTCTTCGAAGGTCACCGTTTTCATCACGGGTAAACCTGTCAGTATCTTCCCCGCCTTCGCCGGTATTACTTTTTCCTCCGATCCTGTTCATCGCAATGGCAAGGCCTTCATGTGCTTCTTTACTTATAGCTCCATATGACATAGCACCGGTCTTAAACCGTTTGCATATTGATTCTACAGATTCAACTTCATCAATCGAAACTCCATCAGATTCCATATTAAAATCAAGTAATCCTCTTAAAGTAAAGTGCTCTTTATCTTCATTATTTGATAGTTCGGTAAACTCTTTGTACAGCTCAAAATTATTGGTCCTTGCAGCATACTGAAGTTTATGAACTGTCTGTGGGTTCCACATGTGCCTTTCTCCGCCCGGACGCCACTGGTAGACTCCCCCTTCATCAAGGGTATCTTCTTCAACTTCTCTTGAAGGATAGGCTTTCATATGGCGCCTGACAGCTTCTTCTGCAATCACGTCAATACCCGCTCCGCCGATCCTAGAGGGTGTCCATGTGAAATACTTATCAATAAATTCCTGGCCAAGGCCAAGGGCTTCAAATATCTGTGCACCATGATAGCTCTGCACAGTTGAAATTCCCATCTTAGACATAGTTTTAACTACGCCTTTTGCAAGGCTCTTCATATAATTTGAAACGGCTTTCTTCTTGTCAATATCAGCCAGCATATTATCATCAACCATATTGAAAATTGTGTCATACGCGAGGTAAGGATTAATTGCACTAACACCGTAGCCAATAAGAAGGGCAAAATGATGCACTTCCCTTGGTTCTCCCGACTCCAGCACAAGTCCTATTTTCATCCTGTTGCCATTTTTTATCAGGTGATGGTGAAGTCCTGACACTGCTAAAAGTGCAGGTATTGGGGCTTTGTGTTCACTAAAATTGCGATCAGAGAGTATTACAATATTTACCCCGTCTGATATGGACTTATCGACGTCATTGAAAAGGTTCTCAAGTGCCTGTGTAAGCCCTTCCCCTCCCAAATCCGGATTAAAGTGGATTGGGAATACTTTTGATTTAAAATCTGGATTATCAAGATTTTTTAATTTTTCTAAGTCACTATTTGAAAGCACAGGGTCATCAAGTTCGATTTTTCTGCAGCTTTCAGGCCTGGGATCCAGGATATTCCTGACGGGTCCAAGTGTCACTTTTGTACCAGTGATCAGCTCTTCCCTTATTGCATCAATTGCAGGATTTGTAACCTGGGCAAATAACTGCTTAAAATAGTTATAAAGAAGTTTTGGATTTTCGGATAGCACCGCGATTGGCGTATCAACTCCCATTGCACCAACAGGTTCAACGGCATTTTTAGCCATTGGCCCAATAAGTACCCTGAGGTCTTCAAAGGTGTATCCAAACAGCCTTTGGTGTGTTAGAACCGTTTTTTGGTCTGGTACCGGCCCTTCTTCTGTATTTTCACTCTCAATATATTTTATATTTACAAGATTGTCTTTCAGCCATTTGCCGTATGGTTTTTCATCAGACAATCTGTTTTTTAATTCTTCATCTTCGACAATTCTTCCTTCTACTGTATCAATTAACAGCATTCTTCCCGGCTGAAGACGTCCCTTGTATTCAACATTTTCGGGCTTTATCTCCAGTACACCCACCTCAGAGGCAAGTATAAGAAGGTCATCCTTTGTAATGTAGTACCGTGAAGGCCTGAGACCGTTCCTGTCGAGTACTGCACCTACTTTATCACCGTCTGTAAATGCTATTGATGCGGGGCCGTCCCACGGCTCCATTAAACAGCTATGGTAGTTATAAAATGATTTTTTATTTTCCGGCATGCTTTCATGTTTGGACCATGGCTCGGGAATCATCATCATCACAGCATGCTCTATCGAGTATCCGGATAATGTTAGGAATTCCAGTGCGTTATCAAACCCTGCAGAATCACTGCCCTCGGGTGCTATAATAGGAAATATCTTTTCCAGGTCATCCCCGTATAGATCGGATTCTATAACAGCCTGCCTGGAATGCATCCAGTTGATATTACCCCTGAGTGTATTTATCTCTCCGTTATGTATAACGTAATGATAAGGGTGGGCCCTGTCCCAGCTAGGGAATGTATTAGTGCTAAACCTTGAATGTGTAAGAGCAAGGGCTGAATCAAAATCTTCATCACTCAGTTCGGGATAATAAAGTTCGACCTGCCATGTAGTAAGCATGCCTTTGTATACAATAGTTTTGCTTGAAAAACTTGATATATAAAAGTATTCACCGCCTTTTGTATCAGAAAACCGGATCTGGTTCTCTGCACGCTTGCGGATAATGTATAATTTCCTCTCAAAATCAATACCAGGCTGAGTATCGGCAGATCTCTTAATAAATACCTGCGTAACTGCCGGTTCAAAGGATTTTGCAGTTTCACCGAGGCTTGAGTTATCAGTAGGGACATCTCTCCAGCCGAGAACTTCCTGGCCTTCTTCCCGGGCAATATTGTTAAATATGTCCTTTGCCAGGGCTGATTCTGATTCATCCGGAGAAAGGTAAATCATACCCACACCGTAATCTTCGTAATCGGGAAGTTCCACACCACTCTCAGGGCATACTTTTGTAAAGAATTTATGAGGTTTTTGCAGCAGAATACCGGCTCCGTCGCCCGTATTTGCTTCACATCCACATGCTCCTCTGTGTTCGAGGTTTTTTAGTATCTCAATGGCTTGCTGGACAATTTTATGGGACCTGTTCCCTTTAATATTTACAATAACCCCTATCCCGCATGCATCATGTTCCAAATTCGGGTCATAAAGTCCTTGTTTAGGGGGTAATCCTAATCTCTTCATAAAAAACACCTTAGTTTTTTTAAAATTTTGAAGTAAACGTGGTCAAATGGAAAATATTATACGGCACTGCATTGTGACCCCAAAATAAACCACCAATAGGCATATTATACCATATAATAGTGAATTTTTACATCTTTACACAAATTATTTGTATCTGCTGGTAATTGGCATTCGCCTGTCTTTACCGAAGGCTTTTGTAGTAATTTTAATACCGGGAGGGCTTTGTCTTCTTTTATACTCGTTTCTATCAACCATTTTTACTATTTTTTCAGTTAATTCTTCATTTTCACCTGATTTTATAATTTCTTTAATGCCCAGATCTTCCTCAACGTAAAGTTTCAAAATACGGTCAAGCTCCTCGTAGGGCGGCAAAGAGTCTGTGTCTTTTTGGTCCGGGCGTAGCTCAGCTGATGGCTCTTTAGTAATTATAGCGGTAGGAATAACATCTTTTTTCGAAGATTTATTATAGGACTTAGCAAGCCTGTATACCAGTGTTTTAGGTATATCCTTAATTACAGCAAAACCGCCTGCCATATCTCCGTATAAAGTTGCATACCCGACGCTCATCTCACTTTTGTTACCGGTAGTTAATACAAGGTGTCCAAACTTGTTTGAGAGCGCCATTAGCAAGTTACCCCTGATCCTTGCCTGTAAATTTTCTTCAGCCTCATTTGGACTTGTATTTTTAAACAGAACACCAAGTTCGTTCAGGTAGGTATCAAACATTTGTTGTATGGAAATAACAATATTTTTAATTCCAAGGTTGCGGGACAACAGCTTGGAATCTTTTATACTCCCTTTTGAACTGAACTCCGAAGGCATTAATATTCCCAGGACGTTTTGACTACCAAGGGCTTCTTTCGCTATTACGGCAACCAGGGCTGAGTCTATGCCGCCGCTCAGGCCTATTACTGCCTTTTTAAACCCGTTTTTCCTTACGTAATCCCTGGTACCGGTGATTAGGGCATTTAATATTTCATTTTCTTCACTATAGAATCGTGATTTACTATTTTTTATACTTTTCTTTTTCTTTTTATTTATTGGGTCTAGTTTGATTGTTTTTACTTCTGCCCTTCCGGATTTTTTATTACCCTTTTTTATTAACTCCCGCCCGTCAAGATCAGTTATTAACAACTTTTCTTCAAAACTTTTTGCACGCGATATTACTTCACCGGTGTTGCTGATTACAGAACTACTTCCATCGAAAACAAGCTCATCCTGGCCGCCGACCATATTACAGAATCCAATTACACAGGAATACTGTTTTGCTCTTTCCCGTAACATGTTTTCCCTTAATACCGGCTTCTTGGTGTGATAAGGAGATGAAGAAAGATTGAGAATAAGCCCGGCATTGCCCCTTGTTACCTGTTTCTTTGTAGGGTTACCCGGATACCATATATCCTCACATATATTTACTCCAAAAGTTAACTCACCTGTTTTAAATACCGTTACTTCTTTACCCGGCTCAAAATATCTGTCTTCATCAAACACCCCGTAATTTGGTAAACGGGTCTTTCTGTAAATACTTCTTATTTCTTTTTTCTGAATGATTGCTGCTGCATTATAGGCATGATCTTTATAATCAACAAAACCTACTATCACTATCAGGGAACCGGATACTTTTTTTATTTCCTTCAGTGAATTTATATTGTCTTTAATGAAGCTTTTTTTTAGCAACAGGTCTTCAGGAGGATATCCCGTAATTACCATCTCGGGAAAACAGATAATATCTGCTCCTATAGATTCAGCCTGCTCAATCTGGTGAATAATTTTATCTGTATTTCCGGCAATATCGCCAACGCAGCTGTTTATCTGTGCAAGTGCCAGTCTGATATTCATGATTGCTGAATATTATACACTTTTAAGGTCATAATTTTTATTAACCGAATTTTATTAATATATGCAGAATATTTGCAGTAAAGTGAAAGAATATACTGGACCAAAGAGTCCCGGTCTTTAAAAAGAGATACCCCATAACCAATGATGGAAAGAAGGTTAGACCGTTTTGAACACAAACTCCCAAACTACCCGTAGTAGCACATACAATTACAAGGTGAGCTACGGCAAATAAGATACTGACAACAACCACCGCCCTGTAGTCATTACCGAATTTTTTTTGTAAATACCCTCTGAAAAAGACCTCTTCCGGTATTGCAACCAAAAATAGCTGAATAAAAAAGAATGAATATCCGGCTTCCCTTATATCCGGTTGTTTACCGGAAATAAAACCATAGGCAAACAACACAACAAGATATGCCGCCAGTACTACCAGTGAGATTAATACACCTTTTAAAAAACCGCTTATATTAAAATCAAAGTAGTTATATTCTGTATTGGCGAGGAATGGGATTAACAACATCAGGGCGGCACTTATGGAAAACACTGTGCCAGAATCAAGAAAAATTTTTAATACGAAAACCAGGGAAATTAATAACAGGTATAAGAGAATCGGCGACCTATACTTTCTCATGAAAAGGAACTGGCCCATAAGTAATTATATCAGAAAATGGTAAAGAATTATCTTTCAATAATGTTAATTGCCAAGCTTTGTGCTTTTTATATCGCATCCTTCCTGGGTAACTGTAATATAGGAGCTTCCTTCAACTGCTAACTTTTCAGCTTTGCATTCCGAACCATCAGTCCAGGTCACAAGAAAGTCTATTTCAGTTTCTTTTTTTAGTCCAAAATGAAGAGGAAGCATGTCCTGTTCACAGCAGCCCCTACCGCCGGATACCGACTTGTACTGGTTTCCAAGTTTAGTAGTAACAGCTACCCTTGATCCAATTGCCGAACTGTTAGTTGTAGTCCCATTACCTACGAGATTAATGACAATATTGTTGTTTCCATTTCCGCTGTTTTTGAAGAGTCCTCCGCCCAGATGACCGTTTGCAACCAGGTCGATATACCCATCCATGTTGTAATCACCCCATGATGCTGAGAACACGTCTTTAGGGTTCAAAATTCCAACTTTTTCTGCAGCTTCCTCGAATTTTTCGTTGCCCATATTTATGTAGAGCTTCGATGGATTTATATGATTTGAGGAATAAATATCATCCTTACCGTCACTGTTTACATCTATGAACGCACACGTTCTGCCATCACCAACATCCTGCGTTGAAGAAGTTTCGGTAATGTCTGAGAATGTACCGTCACCGTTATTTTTGTATAGTGCATTCCTGTCAGAAGAAATATTGGCAATATAAATGTCCATAAACCCGTCGCCATTAATATCTCCAGCACAGGCACCAACTGAGTCCCATTCAGGATCACCCAGGAGCCCGGCACTTTCTGTTATATTTTCAAACTGGCCGCTGTTGTTTTTATAAAACATATTTACCCCGCCGCTATTACCAAAAAAGAGGTCAGAGTCTCCGTCGTTATCGTAATCTATTGCAACTGCTGTATGGGCATTAAAGCTGTCTGTAAGGCCTACTGAATCTGAAACAAGCGTAAAGGTGCCGTCCCCGTTATTTTCATATAGGTGCTGGGGTACAATTTTTCCACCAACATTAACCTGTAATATGTCTGCAAAACCATCATTGTTGTAATCAACCCATAGAGCCTGGAATGCAGAACCTCCTGTAGCATTCAGTCCTACCTCTTCTGAAACATCGGCAAACTGTAAATCTCCCTGGTTTTTATAAAGTATGGGAGGGGAAGAGACCTGTATTGTACCAATAAGAATATCGAGAAGACCGTCATTGTTGTAATCCGCCATAGTTGCAGACCTGTTTCTGGTGTTAACAACACCGGAGTTTCCCGTAATGTTTAAAAAAGTATTATCTTTATTATTCAAGTATAGAAATGTGTTTTCAGGCCTGGATTTTGCATTACCTGCTACAAAATCGAGGTAGTTATCATTATTAATATCACCAAATGTAGCAATCTGGCCCAGAGAAGCAATTTCACCAAACTGAATATTGGCACTTGATGAATCATTTGTTAATTTTGGGAGATTGGACATATCGGTTTTGTTACCACTACCCCCGCAGCCATATATCAGAGTTACGGTTAATATTAAGCTGAATGTAAATAACTTTATAGCTGTGCCGTATGAACTTGATTTCATTTTAGGCCCCCTGTTAACTGTTTTTTAAAAAAAGATCCGCAGCCCTTAAGCTAAGAGCTTCAATTGTCAATGAAGGTGCTTCACCGCCGCCCGAGGAAGGAAACACACTGGCATCAGTAACAAATAAATTATTGACTTCATGAGACCTGAGTTCGGAATTAACAACTGAAGTCTCAGGGTTATCCCCCATTATGCATGTACCGAAAACGTGAGTTGCAGCAAAGAGGTCATAAGTCGAAAATACTTCCACAAACTGGTCAGTCCCGGATTCTTTTAAAATTTCCTTACATTTTTTTGCCATTTTATCGAGCGTAATAAGTTCATTCTCGGATAAAAATGACTGAATTACCGGAGTTGGAATTCCGTGCTTATCTTTTTGTTTATCACTTATTGTCACAAAACTGTCTTTATTTGGCAAAAATTCTCCAATACCACCCATCGCAATTGCATGGCCAAACCACTTATCAATATTATCTGTAAAGCTTTTTCCCCAATCATCAAAATAGTGGGTTGCATAAGAGACGGGTCCCATCGCACTTCCGGCTGTGGGAAAAAGCCTGAATCCACCGGAATATATACCGTTATTTACACTTGATTGGTTCCAGTCCCATATAATACTGTCCATTGGAATTCCGCGGTAGGAATCAAGTCTTTCGGGATGCATTGCCACAACCTCATAGAAAAGTGTTTCCATAAAGTTTTTGCCAACCTGCCCGCTTGCATTAATCTCAGAATTTAATAATAGCCTTGGTGTCTGTACCGCACCCCCGGCTACTGCAATATTTTTTGCAGCTACAAAATTTTCTTTACCTTCTTTGTCAAAATAGTGGACACCTTTGGCTACTTTCTTTCCGAGAACATTCTGGACCTCTATTCTGCTCACAAATGCGTTCTGTCTTATTTCACAGTTACCTGTCTTTTCAGCCAGCGGCACAAATGTTACATCAACTGACCCTTTATCTTTTCTCGGACAGCCCCACACGCAGCCGCTGCAGTAATTGCACGGTGCAGTATTCCTGTAAGGCTGAGAAAGTATTGCTACTGAATTGGGTACAAGGTTATAGCCAAGTTTTTTACAGGCTTTGTCCATTACCTGGCTGGAATAACCAAGTTTATGTGGTGGTAATGGGTAAGTTACTGTTCCGGGCCGGCCGGGAATACTTTTGGGCCCCGCAACACCTATTACTTTTTCTGCTTCGGTGTAATAAGGCTCAAGATCCTTATACTCAATCGGCCAGTCATACCCTTTGCCAAAATTTGATTTAGTTTTAAATGATGAAGGATGTATCCTGTGAGATTCACCTTGATAATGGAGCGTGGTACCGCCTACGCCAATTACGTGCTGATAATCTATATATCTTCTTTTATCAGAATTATTAAAGTTACCGTTTGCCTTATTCCAGGATCTTAGATGAATATATTTCTGGTCAAGTGTCTGTGGTTCACCAAATCCATAACCAAGCTTAGTGCGCACGGGGAATCTTTCAAGCTCCCAGTCGTTCTTATCAAGGCTATAGTCCTTAGATGGGTCATACTTTGTACCTGCTTCCAGAACCAGGACTTTTAAGCCCTTATTCGCAAGTCTCCAGGCAAAAGGAGACCCACCGGGTCCTGAACCAATAACTATAAAATCATATGTCTTTTTAGTTGCCATTTTAAGTTAAGCTAATATAATGAAACTGTTGAAATATGTCAATTTATAAGTAAAGTTTTTATTCCTGATGTAAATTACTAATATTTTGGAGGCATTAAATGTACAGACTATTATCTCTAATGATAATATTTACCGTTGCCGTATCATGTACGCAACCAGATAATAAAGATAAGAATACCGAAGAAACACCTGAAACAAAGGAAATTTCAGAAAAACCACCTGAAATTGAAAAAACAGTTGTCGCTAAAGTAAACGATGTACCTGTTTACAATACCGACCTGGACAAAAACCTCGAGAATTCTCTTAAAGAAGCCATTGTTTACCAGGTACTTTTACAAGAAGCTAAGAATAAGGGTTTATTTGATGGTGATTTAAGTGATGTCGACCTTAGTGACCCAAATACCAAAAGAGAATACCTGGGTAAAAGGTTTAATGCTGTACAGACAATGAGAAGAGATATCCTGCAAAATGTAAATGTAAATAAGAAAATAACTGACCAGGAAATCAATGACTATTACAACAAAAATATTAACAAATTTACCTATGTTAAAACCCTTAGATATACTGTCGAAGCTGACGAGGCAACTTCAAATAAAGTAAGAGAGCAGCTAGTAGGAGGGTCGTCAGTAAATGATATCAGAGACGAATACAGTGACACGGATTTAAAAATAGTTGTAGAAGAAAAAAAATTGTCCAATGAACCGCTGATTCTTGATAGCTTTGATGTAATTGAAGTAGGAGCAATAGGTAAGTCAATCAGGTTTGCGGGTAATTTTGATATATACAAAATTACGGAAGTTAAGAAAACGGCCATTGATAAAATAAAAACATCATTAAAACAAAGCGTAAAATCAACCAGAAAGCAGAATGCAATATATAATCATGTTGATAACTTAATTAAAACTGATAATTATAATGTAACAGTGTTAGAAGGAGACCAAAACGGATGAACAATACCTCCAGAAGAAATTTTTTAAAGACACTTACACTTGGTGTAGCAGGTACAACGATAGCAGGGTCATTACCTCTGTCTCTTCTTGCTGATACAAGTAATAAATACAAAGACGGGATAGAATTTCAGAAAGGGTTTAAACTTTTTGATGAACACACTCAGAAAAATGTAACCGCACTTGCAGAAACAATAGTTCCAGGATCCGGTAAAATTGATATTACCACTATATTCCTAAACTATATGTCCAAGAATGAAGGTGAAGCAGCATTTTATGACGCCGGTATCTGGAATATGGACGCGATTGCAACAAACAAGTTTTTTAAACCATTCTATGAATTAACAACAGATGAAGAGAAAAAGCAGGTAATTGACCATATAAGGACAAGAAATAGGCTGTTTTATACAAAATTCAGGACACTTATTGTAAAGTTTTACTACTCACACCCGCAGGTCTGGAAAAAACTTGCCTATGACGGGCCGCCGCAGCCAAGAGGGTTTATGGATTATACGCAAAAGCCCAAAGCTAAAGCGTGATCTCAAATTCAATATTAAAATAAAAAAGCCGGATATTAAACCGGCTTTTCATTTTCTTCTGTTCTTTTATATTAAATCTTACTATTAAACCTGATATTTATTATCCAATTAATTATTGAAATTGAATGTGGTGGCATACCAGGCTGTATCCATGGTTCCTCTGCCGTTCCCATTATTTAATCCAACAAATACAATAAATTGGTCTCCCTCTACATCTCCATCACCAATATAAGTCAAAGTTACAAATCCTTCTGAAACAACATTATTTGGACAAAGTAGAGGTGCTCCCTTGGAACTGGGGATTGCTTCGTTTATCCCGTATTCAAAACTTGCAACACTCGCATCACCTGATTCTTCAAGTAATGCGGGAAGAAGTGGGTTGTCCTGGTCTGTACAGGCAAATATTACGTTCCTGCAGGAAAATGGTACTTCATTTAGATCATAGATGTTTACATCCATGCTGTACCAGACATTAAGAATATCAGTTGCAATTGCTTCTGCGGGTGGAGAAGTATCCCCTATATTATCAAGGGCTATACCTACTACATCAGATAGTGTTACCCCGCCTTGTGTATTATAATTAAATGTTGCAACTGATTCCGTAGCTTCTTCAGCCTCTACAGCAATACCGGCCAGATTTGTCCTGTATTCATATCCGCTATTATCTTCTATTCTTAGATTTCCAATCAGGGTTTGCGGATCTCCGTCATCAAGGACATCTACATAAGTAACAACAATTATACCGTAAGCATCCGAGGGAAGTACTACTCCTGCCGGGTTACCGTCATTAGTTACTATATCTCTTAAATTATATGTATGTGTATCGTTTGGAGTGTAAATATCATTAAAGTTATTTTCATTACAGTCATCCTCAACATTGAATAACTGTATATGAACTGTTTGCGAATTTACATCCGTATTTGTTACCTGAATATAACTATCCCTGTCCCTTAAATCATAAAATCCGGTAAGCTGAAAGTCCTGTGTATCGGTTTCAGGTATATGAAAAGTTGAACCTGCATATACATTAACAGTTGTTAATACAGTAAAAACAAATATTAAAGTTAAAAGTCTTATCAATTTATTTCATCCTCCTCAGATGTATTATTATTAAGTAAGTATTTTACCCCATTTAGTATTGAGTTTAAAGAATTTTGGTTTTAGATAAGGAATTCTTTGTATAAGCTGCGAAGTGATTCAGTTAGGTCCATAGAATTTGGGATTCTATACCGAAATGTAAATTTAAAATAACACTTTTAGCATTTGCTGCTTAGTGCTACAGTTGGATCCATAGCATTTGGGTACCTTAGTTAGGACCACAATAACTGGGAATCTAAACCTAAAAATAATTTTAAACTAACTTTTTCAGCATTTGCTACTCAGTGCTACAGTTGGATCCATAGCATTTGGGTACCTTTTTCTAAATATAAATTTGAAATAGCACTTTTAGCAATAGTTTTTTAGTGCTGTAGTTAGGACCACAATAACTGGGAATCTAAACCTAAAAATAATTTTAAACTAACTTTTTCAGCATTTGCTGCTTAGTGCTACAGTTAGATAAAAAAAGGGGCCTGGCAGATTTAACTACCGGGCCCCTTTGGACTTCTTTTAGCTTAACTAATTTCTCTGAACACTGTTCAGATTAGTTCGTTAAGT